>Ga0210003_1000846_pt1 | contig 27480 bp, 36 predicted proteins | sample LantaG_FD_182804 | JGI IMG/M metagenome (GOLD analysis project Ga0210003, IMG submission 182804) | Deep subsurface microbial communities from Baltic Sea to uncover new lineages of life (NeLLi) - Landsort_02402 metaG (SPAdes) (version 2) | ecosystem: Environmental > Aquatic > Marine > Oceanic >... | reverse complement strand
GAGGAGCAGATGGTGGCCGGGAACCCGTGGTAGCCGAGGAAGGACGGGTCTGCACCGCCGGCGCGGATCACCGATTCTGCGACCGCATCGAGCTCACGGGTGGATACACCGGGCGCGGCGGCCTCACGCACCGCTTCGAGCGCGGTGGCGACGAGCGCTCCCGCGGCGGCCATCGCGTCGAGTTCACCGGCGCTGCGTTGGGCGACCACCTTGCGACCGCGCAGAGAAATCATGGCGGGTACTAGCGGCCAAGCGCCTTCAGCGCACGGCCGAACACCTCATCGAGTTCGCCGACGGCATCCACGGTGACCAGCGTCTCGCTGTAGTGGTCCAGCAGTGGCGCGGTCTCATCGCGGTACACCCTGAACCTGTTGCGAATGATGTCCTCGGTGTCGTCGGCGCGGCCGCGGCCCTGGAGCCGGGACACGAGTTCATCTTCGGGAACCCGGAACTCGAGCACCGCGTCCAGCGCCAGATTGCGCTTCTTGAGCATGGCGTCCAGCGCCGTGGCCTGCTCGACTGAGCGCGGATACCCATCGAGAATGAATCCCACCGCGACATCATCGTTGTCGAGCCGGTCATCGACCAAGGCGTTGGTCAGAGCAGCCGGAACGAGGTCACCGGCGTCGAGGTACTTCTTGGCTTCCAGCCCGAGCGCGGTGCCGTTGCTGATGTTGTACCGGAACAGGTCACCGGTGGAGACCTGTAGGACCCCCAGGGTGTCGGCCAGCTTCTGTGCCTGGGTTCCCTTACCCGCGCCGGGTGGCCCCAACAAAACGATTCTCAACTTAAGAACCCTCTCTCACTTCAAAAAACCCTCGTAGTTGCGCTGCATCAGTTGGCTCTCGATTTGTTTCACGGTATCCAAGCCGACGCCGACCATGATCAGAACAGCCGTACCACCGAACGGCAGGTTCTGCACCGCACCGGTGTTACCGATCTGGAGGAACAGGTTCGGCAGGACGGCGATGACGCCCAGGTAGATCGAGCCGGGCAGGGTGATCCTGGACAGGACGAACCGCAGGTAGTCGGCGGTTGGCTTGCCTGGACGGATGCCCGGGATGAAGCCGCCGTACTTCTTCATCTCGTCTGCGCGCTCGTCGGGATTGAACGTGATCGACACATAGAAGTAGGTGAAGAAGATGATCAGTCCGAAGTAGATCGCGATATAGACCGGGCTGCTGGGGTCGGTCAGGTATTCGGCGACGAACGTCTGCCACCAACCGGTGTTCGGGTTGGCGCTGCCGCTGGTGACCAGCTGGGTGATCAGGTGCGGGATGTAGATCAGCGACGAGGCGAAGATCACCGGGATGACGCCGGCCTGGTTGACCTTCAACGGCAGGTAGGTCGAGGTACCGCCGTACATGCGACGTCCGACCATCCGCTTGGCGTACTGGACGGGAATGCGGCGCTGACCCTGCTCGACGAACACCACACCGATGATGATGATCAGCGCGGCGATACACACCATGGTGAACACCACGCCGCCCCGGCTGTCCAGGATGCTCTTGCCCTCGCCGGGGATGGCCGAGGCGATACTGGCGAAGATCAGCAGGGACATGCCGTTGCCGATGCCGCGCTCGGTGGCGAGCTCGCCCATCCACATGACCAGTGCCGCGCCGGCGGTCATCACGATGACCATTACCGCGAGGGTGGTGAAGTTCAGTCCCTGGCCCTGGCCTTCGATGATGTCGAGCGAGCAGCCCTGCAACAAACCGCCATTGGCGGCCAGCGCCACAATGCTGGTGGCCTGCAGAATGGCCAGTGAGATCGCCAGGTACCGGGTGTACTGCGTCAGCTTGGCCTGGCCTGCTTGTCCTTCTTTACGCAGCTGCTCGAAGCGCGGGATCACCACACCCAGCAACTGCACGATGATGCTCGCGGTGATGTACGGCATGATGCCGACCGCGAACACCGACAGCTGCAATAAGGCGCCGCCGGAGAACAGGTTGATAAGCGAGTAGATCTGTCCCGACTCACCACCGCTGACCTGGGCGATGCACTGCTGCACGTTGGGATAGTTGACACCGGGGGACGGAACCGAGGCACCGACCCGGTAGAGAATGACGACGCCCAGCGTGAACAGGATTTTTCGTCTCAGGTCCGGGGTTCTGAGCGACGAGATGAAAGCCGAGAGCACTCTTTCCTCCTGCACGGCCGAGCTGACGATCGCGGCGTGCTCTTGGGCTGGCTGACCAGCGTCGTGGTTGGGTCGTGCGCGCGACTGGACGAGCAGGCAAACGGCCTGCTTAAGTCACGCGTTCAAACAGTCTACGAGACTAACAGTTGCATCTTCTGTGCCCCGAATCCGAGTGTGCAAATGCGCAGCACATGGAGCGTTGGCGCGACGAGCAGGCGGCACCATTCGACCAATCCGACCCGAAGCGTAGAGTCATTTTCAGCTCGTTACCTCACCTAACTAAGATCTACTCCGGCACAGGGGTCAGCAATGCCACGTACCGAGAACGACACATGGGATCTGGCCTCCAGCGTCGGCGCGACAGCGACGATGGTCGCCGCGGCCCGCGCCGTCGCCTCCAAATCCGAGGACGCCGTGATCGACGATCCGTTCGCCGAACCACTGGTGCGCGCCGTCGGGGTCGACTTTTTCACCCGCCTGGCTTCCGGCGAGCTCACCCCCGCCGACCTCGACAGTGGCTCCGCGGGCGGCCCGTCCCCGGTAGGGATGAGCCGCTTCGCCGACGGGATGGCCGCCCGCACCCGGTTCTTCGATGACTTCTTCGCAGAAGCCACTGCCACGGGCATCCGGCAGGCCGTGATCTTGGCGTCCGGTCTGGACGCCCGCGGGTACCGGCTGCCGTGGCCGGCGGACATGGTGCTGTTCGAGGTCGATCAGCCCGAAGTGATCAGGTTCAAGACTGCGACGCTGGCCGGGCTCGGTGCACATCCGAGCACCGAGTTGCGGACGGTGGCCGTCGACTTACGCCACGACTGGCCGGCGGCCCTGGCCGACACCGGTTTCGACGCCACCCGGCCGACTGCGTGGATCGCCGAAGGGCTGCTCGGCTACCTACCACCCGACACGCAGGACCGGCTGCTCGACCAGATCGGCGAGCTCAGTCCTGCGGGCAGCCGACTCGCCGCCGAGGGGATACCCGCCCACAGCAGCACCGATCAGGAGGAGGTGCGCCAGCGCATGCAGGACTCAACCGAGCGCTGGCGCAGCCACGGCTTCGACCTCGACTTCTCCGAATTGGTGTTCCTCGGCGACCGCGCGGAAGTCGTCGAGTACCTGCGGGGGCGCGGGTGGAGCACCGAGTCAGCACTGACGAACGAGCTGCTGATCCGGTACGGGCTGGCCCCGCTCGACGACGACAACGGGTTCGCCGACATTGTCTATGTCACGGCAACCAGGTAGCAGGCAACGCCGTGACATCAAACTGATGGCCGTGACTGGCGACCCGGGCCAACCTGTCGGCGCAGCTAGATGAGGAGTGAATGTGAGGAGTGAATGTGACACGCACCGGTGATGATTCGTGGGATCTGGCGTCCAGCGTCGGCGCCACGGCGACCATGGTCGCCGCAGGCCGCGCGATCGCGTCCGCAGATCCGCGCGGGCTGATCAACGATCCGTTCGCCGCACCACTGGTCAAGGCGGTAGGCCTGGATTTCTTCACCGCCATGCTCGACGGCAAGTTGGACCTTTCGCAGATTCCTGGCGGCTCGGCCGAACGCGCGCAGTCGATGATCGACTCGATGGCGGTGCGCACCAAGTTCTTCGATGACTACTTGATGGCGGCCACCACGACCGGCGCACGACAGGCGGTCATTCTGGCCTCTGGACTGGATGCGCGGGCCTACCGGTTGCCGTGGCCTGACGGCACGGTGGTCTACGAGGTCGACCAACCCGACGTCATCGCGTTCAAGTCGCAAACATTGTCCGACCTCGGCGCCGAACCCACTGCGATTCGGCGGACAGTGCCGATCGATCTGCGCGAGGACTGGCCGGCGGCGCTGCGCACGGCGGGATTCGACCCGTCGCAACAGACCGCATGGCTGGTCGAAGGCCTGCTGATCTACCTGCCACCGGAGGCCCAAGACCACCTGTTCGACCTGATCACCCAACACTCCGCGGCAGGCAGTACGGTAGGCACCGAATACGCCCCAGGCATAATCGATTTCGATGCTGAGAAGGCTCGCGAGATGACTGCGCCGCTGGCCGAACACGGTCTCGACATCGACATGCCGTCGCTGGTGTACGCAGGCAAGCGCAGCCACGTGATGGAGTATCTGCGCCACAACGGTTGGCAGGTCGAGGGTTCACCCCGTGACGAGCTTTTTGAGAAGTTTGGGCTCACGGCGCCGACGGCGCAGGACGACGATGTACTCGGCGAGATCGTCTACGTCAGCGCACGCATCTAGCGGTCAACGCACACCACTAGCGCCGATGACCTAAAACCGCCACTCCCCCAGCCACAGCGCGTTGGCTCCACTCAACGAGCGCTGCGTGCCGCTGGCGACCCCAGTCAACGTCGCCACTACCAGCGCGCCCATCGCATCGGGCACCGAGGCGGCAGCGGGCTGCGAAGAAGGCTTGGGCCGCAACATATCCCGTAGCGACGAGCCCGGCAGGTTCTTGACGGTGACCTTGTCGTCCGCATCAACCCCGGCGAGAACCTTGGCCCGCCGGACTGCGGTACGCAGGCCGCCGAGTTCGTCGACCAGCCCACGCTCGGCCGCGTCCGCACCGGTCCACACCCGACCGCGGGCGATCGTATCGACCTCCTCGAAGCTGAGATTGCGGCCCTCGGCGACCCGTCGAACGAAGTCGGTGTAGAACAGATCCGCCTCCGCCTCGACCAGTGCGTGCTGCTCGTCGGTGAAGGGCGCGTTGACCGACCAGGCGTCAGCGTTGGAGTTGGTGCGCACGCCGTCGGACCCGACCCCCAGGCGCCCCTTGAGTTCGGCCGCCACCAGCTTGCCCGTGACCACGCCTATCGATCCGGTGATGGTGCCGGGGTTGGCGACGATCTCGTTGGCGGCCATCGAGACGTAGTAGCCTCCGGACGCCGCGACTGCGCCCATCGAAGCCACCACCGGCTTGCCCGCCGCCCGGGCGCGGACGACTTCGCGCCAGACCGTCTCCGATCCGGTCACCGATCCGCCGGGGCTGTCTACCCGAAGCACGATCGCGGCGACGTCCTCGTCAGCGACGGCTTCGCGCAGTGCGGCCGCGATGGTGTCACCCCCGGCACTCGGGGAGCCCAACGGCGACATCTGGCGGCCGCGTCCGCTGACGATCGGCCCGGCCAACGTGACGACGGCGATCGTCGGCCGCCGCTTGAGGCCCGGCAACGGTACCGACGGACCTTTGGCTCTCGCATAGCGCGCCAGGAACAACCTCGGGGGGGCGTTCGCACCGTCGGCGTCGGCAATAGCGCCGTCGGCCTCAGTGATAGCACCGTCGGCGTCAGTAATAGCGCCGTCGGCGTCGGCAGCGCTCTGGTGAGAGTCCGCGACCGCGCCGCTCAGTTGCGCGATCCGCGCATAGGCCTCATCGCGGAAACCGACACGGTCGACGAGGCCGGCGGCGACCGCGTCGTCACGCAGCAGCGGCGCCTTGTCTGCCAGTGCGTCCAGGGCGGCCGCCTCGATACCGCGCGAGGAAGACAACGCCTCCCACACCTGAGCATGCAAGCTCTCCACAAGTCGGGTATCAGCCTGGCGATGGGCGTCGGTGTAGCGGTCCTCGGTGAAAACATTAGCCGCCGACTTATATTCACCACGCGCGATGAACTGCGCCTCAACCCCGACCTTGGCGAGGGCATCGCGCAGGAACAGCGCGCTGGTGGCGAACCCCACCAATCCGACGGTCCCCGACGGCTGCATCCACACCTCCCGGAAACTGGACGCCAGGTAATAGGACAGCGTGCCCGGATACGTTTCAGCCCAGGCGACAGACGGCTTGCGGGCCGAGAACGCCACGATGGCCTCGCGCAGTTCCTGAACCGGGCCGGGCGAGGCCGCCGGGATCTGGATACGGGCGATCAGTCCCGCGACCCGCGGATCGTCGGCGGCACGATGGATGGCCTCGACCGCCTCCCGTAGCAACAGCGGCTTACCCGCACCGTTGATCAGTACCAAAGGGTCGAAACCGCTGACTTCTGGGAGTGCCGCCTGCAGATCGAGTTCGAGGATGCAGCCGTTGGGGATGCCGTGATGTCGGGCGGTGTCGACCCGTCGGGCCAGTGCCCGTACGTCGCCGGCACCGGGAACAGCGGGCAGGAAGGAGAACATGCGTGCCAGCCTACCGACGGTCTCCCGGTCGCTATTTCCCCGTAGGTAGGCCACCTACCCGTCTGGGGATCGAACTACGCGCTCCAGAATCACGCCAGCGGGCGGGGTCAGTTGCGAGCTGGCCGCAGAACTGACATCGACGCCGCTAGCGTCCGATGAACCGCCCGTACTGCGGGCAGTAGATGCCTACCGACGCACGTAGCAGACCCACCGCCTGGTCGCGGCTCATGCCACTGTCGGACAAGGTGCTCACCACGCCGCGCACCGCCGGCACCGGGTTGACGTTGCCCACCACCCCCGTCTTGACCATGTCGCAGACTTGGTTGCCCACCGCGGGCAGGTCGGTGTCGGGTGCAATGTCTATGCCCAGGGAGGTCACCGCCTCGGTGAAGCGTTCGTCGGCGGTCTCGGCATTAGCCGACGCTGCGCCAGCGAACATGGACAGGCCAGCAGCGGCCATCGCTACTGCGACGGCGCGACGGTGACGGGTCATGAGCGGCTCCTGAAGGTCGGTACGCATAGTCTAATCGCGCCAGCAGTCGACGGCGTTACGGCCGGGCTCAGCGCCAAAGCTCGCCGAAGTGTTTAGCGTCTCTGGCGACCATCGCTCGGCTGGTCCGGTCCTAACTCGGTTTTGGTGGCGGGTCGGGGTCGGGGTCGGGGTGGAGGAGTTCGTCGGGGTGGTGGACGTGGTTGACCCGCGGGGGTGTGTGGTCGGTGGTCCAGGCCAGGCGGCCGGTGTCGGTGACCGTGGCGCTGTAGCGGCCCTCGGACAGGTGTGTGTGGTCGGGTCCGCAGGCGAAGAACAGGGCGTCGGCGTCGGTGCCGCCACCGGAAGCCCAGTCGGGGCTGTGGTGGGTCTCGCAGTGGTAGCCCGGGGTCAGGCAGTCCGCCCGGGTGCAGCCACGGTCGCGGGCGTAGCAGATCATCCGTTGATCGGCGGTCGCGATGCGGGTTTGGCGACCCAGGTAGAGAGGCCGGCCGGTGTGCTCATCGAACACCGCGAGGTAGTGGATCGCGTCTTTGGCCATCGCGATCAGGTCGCGCATCGGTAGGGCGCTGCCCCCGCCGGTACGCGCCGGGGACGGCATCGACACCCCGGTGTCGTTGACGGCGTGGGCGGCTTGGTTGAGTTCGGCCAGGGTGGTGGAGGCGATCACGGTGACCGGATGACCGCGATGAGAACCCAGCTGCCCCGACGCGATCCCCAGTTTGAGTCCGAGTTTGAGCCCGTCGTGGCAGCGCTGAGACATCGACCGATCATCACCGGCGGATTCGACGGTGCCGTCGGGGAGGTGGCGGCCGGGCCGGACCGCGGCGGTGACCGCCTCCAGATAGGCGCGGGTTTCGGGGTCGATGCACCCCGACAACCGTGACATCCCATCAGCGCCCTGGGCCGATAGCTTCAGGCCTCGACGTCGGGCCCGGTCGTTGTCGTCGAAGTGCCCGTCGGGGTTGAACACGTCATCGATGGTCCGGCCCAACGCGGTCACGAAGTCCGCATCATGCTTACCGGCTTCCCGGACCAGGGTGGTTTCCACCTCGACCCGCTCGGTTTGGGAGGTCGCTGAGGGCAACACATCCAGCACTGTGGTGATCGCCCGCAGATGATCCTCACCCAGAACCCCCGCGGCGACCGCATCAGCCACCACCCCCAATTCCGGCGGTAGCGGCGGGCCGAGGAGTTGGCGTCGGGGCCGGATCCTCAAAGCGGTCTTGAACCGGCGTTTCACCTCCCGGGTCGGGATCCGTAGCCGGGCACACAACCGGTGGACGGTGTCGGGCACCATCGCGGTCTCGTCGGGCGGATCAGCGATCTGGCCGAACACCCGATACATCAACCCCCGGTTGGTCCTGTTCTGGGTTTCCAACCGGTCAGCCATCTGCACCCGGAACCCGTTACCCACCTCATCGGAAGACAGTTCACCCATCTCGCGGTGCGCGGCATCAACCTGATCGAGCAACACAGCCCACCGCTGCTGTGCGACCTCACCAGTAAGGAACTGACCCATCACACCACGCTATCGAACACACGTGCGACCCTCAGCCCACAAAACGCAGGCAGAGCACAGCCTGTGGATAAAACCCAAACTGGGGATAACCTGCCTACGAATCAGCTGTCGCGAACGTCCCCGTCTGTCGCGTACATCCTGGACAGCATGAGCGAAAATCAGCTCTCACCAACAGGTGCCACCATGTCCAAGGCGGCGACCGCTAATCACACCTCGGTGGCGGTACCGCCTGCGGCAGTGATCTTTTCCCGTGCACTGCCACTGAACTTGTTGGCAGTGATGTCGACCTTGACGGTCAGCTTTCCGTCGCCGAGCACCTTCACCAGTGCGTTCTTACGCACCGCACCGGCAGCCACCAACTCGTCGATACCGACAGTGCCCCCCTTGGGGAACAACTTGGCGATGTCGCCGACGTTGACGACCTCATATTCAGTGCGGAAGCGGTTCTTGAAGCCCTTGAGCTTGGGCAGTCGCATGTGGATCGGCATCTGGCCACCCTCGAACGCCGCGGGGACGTTCTTGCGGGCCTTGGTGCCCTTCGTGCCCCGGCCGGCGGTCTTGCCTTTGGAGCCCTCGCCGCGACCCACGCGGGTCTTGGCCGTCTTCTCTCCCGGGGCGGGACGCAGATCGTGCAGCTTGATCGTCATGCCTTTGCCTTTCGCTCTTCGCGCGAGCGCTCATCGCCGTCGACCGACTCAACCGTCACCAGATGGTGAACGGCCTTGATCAGTCCCCGAGTCTGGGAGTTGTCCTCCCGGACCACGGACTGGCGGATCTTGCGCAGGCCGAGCGTGCGCAGGGACTCACGCTGTTTCCAGCGCGCACCGATGGTGCTGCGCACCTGGGTGATCTTGAGTTCTGCCATGGTGGTTATGCCGTTCCCTCACGCGCTGCACCGGCGGCCAGAGCCTCCGCCTCGCGGCGGGCCTTGAGCATCCTGGTGGGCGCTACGTCTTCGATCGGCAGGCCACGGCGGGCCGCGACCTCTTCTGGACGCTGAATGAGCTTCAGCGCGGCAACCGTCGCATGCACGACGTTGATCGCGTTGTCACTGCCCAGCGACTTGGCCAGGATGTCGTGCACGCCGGCGCATTCCAACACCGCACGGGCCGCGCCGCCGGCGATCACACCGGTACCCGGACTGGCCGGACGCAGCATCACGACGCCAGCCGCGGCCTCGCCCTGCACCGGATGCACGATCGTGCCACCGATGAGGGGAACCCGAAAGAAGCTCTTGCGCGCCTCTTCCACACCCTTGGCGATCGCGGCGGGCACTTCCTTGGCCTTGCCGTATCCGACGCCGACCATGCCGGCGCCGTCGCCGACGATCACCAGTGCGGTGAAGCTGAACCGGCGGCCACCCTTGACCACCTTGGAAACGCGGTTGATCGTGACAACGCGCTCGATGAAGTTGCTCTTGTCACCACCACGGCCACCACGGTCGTCACGGCGGCCACCGCCGCGTCCACCACGATCGTCGGAGCGACTTCCCCTGCCGTCGCGACCTTCTGCGCTCGAAGGCCCGCCGGCTCCAACAGCCTGCTCGGCCATCATGCAATCCTCTCAGTCTTCATCATCAGAGTCTTCATCTAGAACTTCAGCCCGCCTTCGCGCGCCGCGTCGGCAAGGGCCGCGATACGTCCGGCGTAGGTGTATCCGCCGCGGTCGAACACAACCTCGTCGATACCTGCGGACTTCGCGCGCTCGGCGATGAGCTGACCGACCCGGGCGCCGTGGGCCTTCTTGTCCCCGTCAAGGGCACGCACATCGGCTTCGATCGAGGACGCCGCGGCCAGCGTGACGCCTGCCAGATCGTCCACCAGTTGCACGTGGATGTGCCGCGCTGAGCGATTGACCACCAGACGGGGTCGCTGCGCGGTGCCGGAAACCTTCTTACGCAGCCGTGCGTGGCGCCGCAGTCGCGACTTGCGTCGCGTCTCGGAAATGCTCTGTCCCACCGGTTTGCGCACGGCGCCTTTGGTAATGGTAGCCATTTACTTACCCGTCTTTCCGACCTTGCGACGGATCTGCTCACCCTCGTAGCGAACGCCCTTGCCCTTGTACGGGTCCGGGCGGCGCAGGCGGCGGATGTTCGCCGAAATTTGTCCGACCTTCTGCTTGTCGATCCCTGAGATCGAAAACTTGGTGGGTGTCTCCACCGCGAAGGTGATGCCCTCCGGGGCCTCGATGATTACCGGGTGGCTGTAACCCAGCGCGAATTCCAGCCTGTTGCCCTTGGCCACCACGCGGTAGCCAACGCCGAAGATCTCCATCTTGGTGGTGTAACCCTCGGTCACCCCGGTGACCAGGTTGGCCACCAACGTCCGGGAGAGCCCGTGCAGCGAGCGACTGCGCCGCTCGTCATCGGGCCGGGTCACCACGACTGCGCCATCGTCATCGCGCGACACTGAGATCGGCTCGGCGACCGCCAGTTCCAGAGTGCCCTTGGGCCCCTTGATCGACACGTTCTGACCGTCGATGTTCACATCGACTCCGGTGGGAATCGCCACCGGTTGCTTTCCAATACGCGACATTGTCTGTTCCTCCCCGCTACCAGACGTACGCGAGGACTTCGCCGCCCACGCCTTGTCGTGATGCCTGGCGGTCGGTCAGCAGGCCCGAGGACGTGGAGATGATCGCCACGCCGAGTCCACCCAGCACTCGCGGCAGCCTGGTGGACTTCGCGTAGACGCGAAGACCGGGCTTGGAAACCCGGCGGAGCCCAGCGATGCTGCGCTCCCGACTCGGACCGTACTTCAGTTGCACCACCAGGGATTTGCCGACGCGGGCATCCTCAGTGTGGAAATCGGTGATGTAGCCCTCCGCCTTGAGGATCTCGGCCATGTTGGCCTTGATCTTGCTGTGCGGCAAGGTCACTTCGTCGTGGTACGCCGAATTGGCGTTGCGCAGACGGGTAAGGAAGTCTGCGATCGGATCCGTCATGGTCATGACAGCCGGTTCACCTTTCTCGCGGCGGTTCCTCCGTGATGAGTTTCACTGAGGTGCTGAGGCCTACCGCAACCTGTTATTTGAGTGTGACTTTGGTTGTGACCGACGGCGTTAGTCGCCGTTCGCGCAAGCGCCCATCGGTCACCAGCTGGACTTCTGCACGCCGGGCAATTCGCCGGCATGCGCCATCTCGCGAAGACAGATTCGGCAGAGGCCGAACTTGCGGTACACCGAATGCGGGCGACCGCACCTGTTGCAACGCGTGTAGCCCCGCACCTTGAACTTGGGCTTCTTGTTGGCCTTGTTGACCAGAGCCTTCTTTGCCATCTGCTCAGTTCTCCTTGAACGGGAAGCCCAGCGCTCGCAACAGCGCCCGTCCCTCGTCGTCGTTTGTCGCCGAGGTGACGACGGTGATGTCCATCCCGCGCGGGCGATCGATATCGTCGATGTTGATCTCATGGAACATCGACTGCTCGTTGAGCCCGAAGGTGTAATTGCCGGTGCCGTCGAACTGCTTGGGGCTCAGGCCACGGAAGTCGCGGATACGCGGCAGCGCGACAGAAACCAAGCGGTCAAGGAACTCCCACATCCGGTCGCCACGCAGCGTGACGCGCGCGCCGATCGGCATGCCCTCACGCAGCTTGAACTGGGCGATCGACTTGCGGGCCTTGCGAATCTCAGGCTTCTGGCCGGTGATCAGGGCGAGGTCGCTGACCGCGCCGTTGATCAGCTTGGCGTCGCGGGCAGCATCACCGACACCCATGTTGACCACGACCTTCACCACGCCGGGGATCTGCATGACGTTGGCGTGGCCGAACTCCTTCTGCAGCGAATCGCGAATCTCGTCGCGGTAGCGCTGCTTCAGTCGCGGCAGGGTCTTTTCACTGCTTGTCGCATTCTCGGTGCCAGTCGAAGTCGTCACTCTAGATGTCCTTGCCATTGCTCTTGGCGATCCGGACGTTCTTGCCGGTCTCGTCGTCCTTGCGGTAAGCGACGCGGCTGGGCTTTCCGTCAGAATCGATCACCATCACGTTGCTCACCGCGATCGGCGCCTCCTGGGTCACGATGCCACCGGAGGACGCACCGCGCTCCGTGCGTGATTCCGGGGTGTGCTTCTTGATCCGGTTGACGCCTTCGATGAGCACCTTGTTGCGCTCCGGGTAGGCCACCAGCACCTTGCCCCTGGCGCCCTTGTCCTTGCCCGAGATCACGAGCACCGTATCGCCCTTGCGGACCTTCATTTACAACACCTCCGGGGCAAGCGAAACGATCTTCATGAAGCGCTTCTCGCGCAGTTCCCGACCGACCGGCCCGAAGATGCGGGTGCCGCGCGGGTCGTTGTCGGGCTTGATGAGGACAGCGGCGTTCTCGTCGAACTTGATGTAGCTACCGTCGGCGCGGCGGCGCTCCTTGACGGTGCGCACGATGACGGCCTTGACGACCTCGCCGCGCTTGATGTTGCCGCCCGGGATTGCGTCCTTGACGGTCGCCACGATGACATCACCGATGCCGGCGTAGCGCCGCCCCGAGCCGCCGAGCACACGGATGCACAAGATCTCCTTGGCGCCCGTGTTGTCGGCGACCTTCACACGCGATTCCTGCTGAATCACTCGATCTCCTCGACCTGGTTACTGTGTGCACGGCAGATGCCGACCTGACGTGCACGGTCTTTGTCACTCATTCAAGCCACCCAAAGGCACGCAGGCCTGATTCTGCGATGGGCACTTGCGCGACGAGAAACATCCGAAGATGAGCGCTTGCGCGACGAATACATCACAAGATCAGCCGAGGTCTGCCCAAGGCAACCCCTATATACTAGGCGAGCTCAGGGAATGCTCCAAATCGCTGCTCAGGCCCTCAACATCACTGCTCAGAACCTCCGCATCGCTGCTTCAGAACCTCAGCCTCCCACGACACAGCGGAAACCGATGTGGGTCGTTGCGCTGTCCTGGGACTGCGGCGATCGGGCGGCCGGCCGGTACCTATGGCAGTATTCCGGGGCGCACAGGTGCGATCCCCCTTTCAGCGCCTGGCTGACCGACGGGTCCGGAGCCGGCGGACCGCAACACGCGTGGACTGGACCGCCCACCGGCGTTTCTCCCGCCCTACCCACCGGCGTTTCTCCCGCCCTACCCACCGGCGTTTCTCCCGCCCTACCCACCCGGTGGTGGCCGGTGAAGCGCGTCGTCGTCCACTCCCACACGTTGCCGATCATGTCGACGAGCCCGTACCCGTTGGGCGGGAACGAACCTATCGGCGAGGTGCCCACCCACCCGAGCGCGCCGTCGTTGCGGTAGGGAAACCTGCCCTGCCAGGTGTTGGCCATCAGCTGCCCGTCGGGTGCGGGATCTTCACCCCAGGCATAGGTCGTCGTCGACCCGCCACGCGCGGCGAACTCCCACTCTGCCTCGCTGGGCAGCCGTCGGCCGGCCCACCGAGCGTAGGCGGCGGCATCGGCGTAGCAGACCTGCACGACCGGGTGCTCGGACTTGTCGTCAATAGAGCTTTCCGGTCCGAACGGATGTCGCCAGTCAGCGCCTGGTGTCCAGGCCCACCACTGCTGCCAGTCACGCAGGTCGACGGCGCCGCTGGTCTCGGTGAACACCAGCGCGCCCGGCACCAGATCCTGCGGTGCCGCGCCGGGGAACAGCGCAGGGTCGGGCGCAATCTCGGCAACGGTGCGGTAGCCGGTCTCGGCGACGAACTCACCGAATTGTGTATTGGTCACCGGGTGCCGCTCCACCGCGAACGGCGCGACGGTGACGGTATGCACGGGAGCCTCTTCCGGGTAAAACTGCGTCGATCCCATCCGAAACGCCCCGCCGTCCAATTCGACCAGGTCGGTGAGCATGGCGTTCAGGGTAGGCCGATCTCGAAATCATCGGTCAGCTGCAACGCCGCCGCATCGAACCCAGCGCTATCAGCGGGCACCGCGAGATGCGCCGCTATCAGATAGTTCTGCGCGGAGGCGGGCAAATGCACGGGGCGGTCTTCGTACTGCACGGTTTCCTTGCCTTCCCCGCCGTCGGGCACCTCATCCGGATCGGCGGGGCAGTCCCCAGGTCCCCCAGGTCCCCCGAAGACCCCAGGTCCCCCGAAGACCCCAGGTCCCCCGAAGACCCCGACGGCTACCTCGCCGGGCGGGTATCACCGTCAATCCTTGGCGAAGGCTTGAGCGAAATCCCGCTGCAGATCACGGTACGGGGCGCCAGAGACGTCGACCCTCACCTGCGCGATGGTGCCACCGGTGAATCCGAACGGCGCCTGGTAGGCCGTCGAAACCGGTTGCCCGACGTTGCGGCCCACGCTGACTCCGCCACCGGCCAGGCCGAATATGAAGGGGTGTGCTTTCACCGCCGGCAGGGTCGCCACCGCAGCGTCGTTCACATAGAGGGTCACGTCGCCTACCGGGGTGTGGCTGCCCTCGACCGTTCCGGTGCGGGCATAACCCACACCGACGACCTGGTTGCCCAACGGCAGCGGATCCGGAGCGATCACTCGTTGCTCCTCCTCACCGAAGAAGTTGTAGACGAACTGCAGTCGACCATCGGCGACGAACAACACGTATCCGCCGTGCCCGGCGCCCTGCTTGAACAGAACACCGTGCACATCCGGTTCGGCTACGTCGACTTCGGCGAGCACTGAGAAGGAACGGCCGGCAATGTTCACGCAGCCGCCCATCGCGACGGGCGCGGTGCCCGGGTAGTAGATGTAGGAGGAACGTTCACCACTCAGCGTGGGCCGCCAGCGCCCGATCATCTCGAACACACCCAGGTCGGAAAGCGGAAGACCGTTGTACTTCCGGGCTTCAGAGAACCAGAGCGCCCGCAACTCGGCCAGCTTGTCGGGGTGCTCGGCGGCCAAGTCGTGGCATTGACTGCGGTCCGACTCGATATGGTAAAGCTCCCAGCGGTCGTCGTCGAAGTGCGACCAGCCCGACGGGCTGGCTGGATGGACGGTATTGGCGAACCAGCCCCGGTGCCAGATTCCCCGGGTCCCCAGCATGGTGTAGAACTGGGTCTCCTTTCCCGTTGGTGCATCCGGATCATCGAGGGCCACTTTGAAACTGACGCCGTCCAGCGGTTTCTGCGGAATTCCCTTCACGGTGGCCGGCGGCACGATCTGCAGCAGGTCGTACACGGTCGGGGTGATGTCGCAAACGTTGCTGTAGTTGTCCCGGATCTCTCCGCGGGCGGCGATACCGTCGGGCCACGAAACGATTGCCGCGTCCGCGATTCCGCCCTCATGTGAGGCGTACCTTTTGTAGAGCTTGTAGGGCGTATTGAACGCCATCGCCCAGCCGATCGGGTAATGGTTATACGTTGTCGGACCGCCCAATTCGTCGAAGAAGCGCATGCTCTCCTCGACGGTGTCGATGTAGCCGTTGAAGAACTTTGCTTCGTTGACCGACCCGTTGGGTCCACCCTCTCCGCTGGCACCGTTGTCGTTGATCACCACGATGATGGTGTTGTCGAGCTGGCCGGATTCTTCGAGATAGTCCAGCATCCGGCCGATCTGGGCATCGGTGTAGGACAGGAAACCGGCGAAGACCTCGGCCATCCGGGCGAAGAGCCGCTTCTCCTCATCGTTCAGCGAATCCCATGGACGCACGGTGTCCTGCTCGGGCCAGGCCTGCCCTTCCGGGCCCGTGACGTCCTGATACGGGTTGACCGGAGACAGTTCAGTTTCGGGTGCAACGATGCCCATCCGCTTCTGATTCTCGAGGACTATCTCGCGGTAGCGCTCGTACCCCATGTCGAATTTCCCGGCGTAGCGATCGGACCACTCCTTGAACACATGGTGGGGGGCATGCCCGGCGCCCGGACACACATAGGAGAACCACGGCTTGTCGGGTGCGACCATCGTCGAATCGCGGATGAATTCGATTGCCTTGTCGGCCATGTCCTTGGAGAAGTGGTAGCCCTCCTCGGGGGTGCCTGGCGCCTCCACCGGGTGACCGTCGTAGATCAGCTCGGGATACCACTGGTCGGTTTCGCCGCCCATGAACCCGTAGAACCGGTCGAAGCCGCGGGACAGCGGCCAGTTCCGCCTGGACGCGGCCAGGTTGGACTCCTCCAACGGCGTGAGGTGCCACTTGCCCACGCAGGAGGTGCTGTAGCCCTGTTCGGAAAGCACTTCGGAGATCAGCGCGGTTTCGTTGGGGATGCGCCCGTTGATGCCGGGGAAACCCTCGGTGAATTCTTCGACGCATGCCATCCCCACCGTTGTGGCGTTGCGTCCGGTCAGTAGCGACGCCCTGGTCGGCGAACACAACGCGGTGGTGTGGAACTGCGATAGCCGCACGCCACGTTCGGCGATCCGGCTCATCGCGGGCATCTCGACGAGCCCACCAAAGCAATCCCACGTCGCGATGCCGATGTCGTCCCACACGAGATACAACACGTTGGGTGCGTCCGGCTGCGACTGCGGAGCCGCGTAGGGCCCCCAGTCGGGTTCGGAATCCCGGATGTCCAGCTCGATCTTCCCGTTGAATTCCCTCGCCATGGCAGCCTCGCCTCCGTCGTGGTGATCTGTTCGCGATCGCCCGGAGATTACCCCGGGCACGGGCTGTTGGCGCCGGTATTGGCGGCGATACCAAATACCAAGGCCCCCGCAGCCGGAGGGCGTGCGGGGGCCTGGAATACAACCGGATAGTTCGGGCTTACTTGGCCTTCTCAAGGATCTCCACGAGGCGCCAGCGCTTCGTCGCGGACAGCGGCCGGGTCTCCATCAGCGAAACACGGTCGCCGACACCAGCATCGCCGTTCTCGTCGTGCGCCTTGACCTTGGTGGTGGTCCGGATGATCTTGCCGTAGAGCGGGTGGCTCTTGCGATCTTCGAGCTCGACCACGATGGTCTTCTGCATCTTGTCGCTGACCACGTAGCCGATAGCCGTCTTGCGGCGGTTACGCGGTGTCTCGGTGCGCGGGGTCCGCTTAGGTCCCTTTGCGTCAGTCTTGCTTGCTTCAGCCATTAGGAATCCTCACCTCCGGGTCCGGCGGCCAGACCCAATTCACGTTCGCGCAGCACGGTGTAGACGCGTGCGATCTCCTGCCGCACGACGCGCAGCCGGCGGTTGTTGTTCAGCTGGCCGGTGGCCATCTGGAAGCGCAGATTGAACAGCTCTTCCTTGGATTCCCGAAGCTTGTCGGTCAGTTCGTTGTCGCCAAGCTCGCGCAGTTCGCCGGTCGTGGTTCCGACAGCCATCAGAACTGCTCCTCTCTGGTGACGATACGTGCCTTGATCGGCAACTTGTGGATCGCACGAGTCAAAGCTTCCCGGGCGACCTTGTCGTCGGGATAGCTCAGCTCGAACAGGATGCGGCCCGGCTTGACGTTGGCAACCCACCATTCCGGCGAGCCCTTACCCGAACCCATGCGGGTTTCGGCGGGCTTCTTGGTCAGCGGGCGGTCCGGGAAGATGTTGATCCACACCTTGCCGCCACGCTTGATGTGCCGGTTGATGGCGATACGCGCGGACTCGATCTGCCGGTTGGTGATGTAGGCATGGCCTAGAGCCTGGACGCCGTAGTCGCCAAAGGTCACCGAGGTCCCACCGCTGGCGATACCGCGCTGCCGCGGGTGGTGCTGCTTGCGGTGTTTGACCTTGCGGGGAATCAACATGACTAGCTCTCCGTAGTTTCCGGCTTGCCGGCATCAGGCACAGCCTCAACGGCGGGTGCCTCGGTGACCGGAGCGGTATCGGCCGGGGGTGCGGCAGCCTCTTCTGAGGTAGCGGCACGACCGGCATCGGTGCCCGTCGCGGTGGTGCCCGACGCGCCACTGCGGCGTGGCCGGGTTCCGGACGGGCGCTCACGACGGGGACGATCTGCTCCAGCGGGTGCGGAAGCGACCTGCTCACGCTTACCACCGACGATGTCGCCCTTGTAGATCCACACCTTCACACCGATGCGGCCGAAGGTGGTCTTGGCCTCGTAGAGGCCGTAGTCGATGTCGGCGCGCAGCGTGTGCAGCGGGACCCGACCCTCGCGGTAGAACTCCGAGCGGCTCATCTCGGCGCCGCCGAGGCGGCCTGAGCACTGCACCCGGATGCCCTTGACGTTGGGCTGGCGCATCGCCGACTGGATCGCCTTGCGCATCGCGCGACGGAACGCCACTCGGTTACTGAGCTGCTCGGCTACACCCTGAGCCACCAGCTGCGCCACCGACTCAGGATTCTTCACCTCGAGGATGTTGAGCTGAACCTGCTTCTTGGTCAGCTTCTCCAAATCGGTGCGGATGCGGTCGGCCTCGGTGCCGCGGCGGCCGATCACGATGCCGGGCCGCGCGGTGTGGATGTCCACGCGCACACGGTCACGGGTGCGCTCGATCTCTACGTCGGCGATGCCGGCGCGCTCCAGACCGGTGGACAGCAGCTTACGGATGGCCACATCTTCTTTGATGTAGTCGGCGTACTGCTTGTCGGCGTACCACCGAGACTTCCAATCCGTGGTGATACCCAGCCGGAAGCCGTGGGGGTTGATCTTCTGGCCCACTACTGCGAGCCTCCCTTCGCTTCGCTAGAAGCCTCGGTAGATGTCGCCTTCTTCGGGCTCGCCTTTTCCAGGCTCGCCTTCTCAGCACTCGCCGCTGGAGCCGCCTTCTTGGCACTGGCCGCGGCGGCCTTACTGCCCTGTGCACGCCGCGAACGGCTGCTTGCCGCCGACGCGGAAGCCCGAGCGCCCCTGTCGCCGCCTGTTCGAGGGGGACGGCTCTCGACGATCACGGTGATATGGGTGGTGCGCTTGCGGATCCGGAAGGCGCGACCCTGCGCGCGGGGCCGGATGCGCTTGGCCGTCGAGCCCTCGTCGGCGTAGACGGTGGCGACCACCAGCGTGGCCGGATCCAGCCCGTCGTTGTTCTGCGCGTTGGCAGCAGCGCTCGCGATCACCTTGGCGACCGGCTCGCTGGCGGACTGCGGAGCCCATCGCAGAATGTCGAGAGCCTGCTCGACGCTCTTGCCGCGGACCAGATCGATGACCCGGCGAGCCTTGCTGGCCGAGATGCCCACGTGGCGGGCAACCGCGGTCGCGGACGGGTACTCAGGGGGTGCAGTAGTCGTAGACATTAGCGGTCTCCTCCGCTCTTCGCGCAAGCGCTCATCTCAGGCAGTCTGCTCTTCGCGCAAGCGCTCATCGCCGCTTCGCTTTCCGGTCGTCCTTGATATGACCCTTGAAGGTGCGGGTGGGGGCGAACTCGCCCAGCTTGTGCCCGACCATCGACTCGGAGACGAACACCGGGACATGCTTGCGACCGTCATGGACGGCGAACGTGTGCCCGATGAAGTCGGGGATGATGGTCGACCGACGGGACCAGGTCTTGATGACCTGCTTGGTGTTCTTCTCGTTCTGGACGTCGACCTTCTTGAGAAGATGGTCGTCGACGAACGGGCCCTTCTTCAGGCTGCGTGGCATCGCTGGATACTCCTAGCGCTTGTTCTTGCCGGTGCGCCGGCGTCGGACGATGAGCTTGTCGCTCGGCTTATTAGGGTTGCGGGTGCGGCCCTCGAGCTTGCCCCACGGGCTGACCGGATGACGACCGCCGGAGGTCTTACCTTCACCACCGCCGTGCGGGTGATCGACCGGGTTCATGACCACACCACGGACGGTCGGGCGCTTGCCCTTCCACCGCATGCGGCCGGCCTTGCCCCAGTTGATGTTCCCCTGCTCTGCGTTACCGACCTCGCCAACGGTGCCTCGGCAGCGCACGTCGACACGGCGGATCTCACCGGAGGGCATACGCAGGGACGCGTAGCTGCCTTCCTTGCCGAGCAGCTGGATGCTGACACCTGCGGAGCGCGCCATCTTGGCTCCGCCTCCGGGCCGCAGCTCCACAGCGTGAATGACGGTGCCGGAGGGGATGTTGCGCAGCGGCAGGTTGTTACCCGGCTTGATGTCGGCGTTAGCGCCGGACTCCACGATGTCGCCCTGCGAAAGTCCTTGCGGCGCAATAATGTAACGCTTGGTGCCATCAAGAAAGTGCAGCAACGCGATGTTGGCGGTGCGGTTCGGGTCGTATTCGATGTGCGCGACCTTGGCGTTGACGCCGTCCTTGTCGTGGCGACGGAAGTCGATCACGCGGTAAGCACGCTTGTGGCCGCCGCCTTTGTGGCGGGTGGTGATCCGGCCGTGTGCGTTACGACCGCCCTTGCCGTGCAGCGGGCGCACCAGCGATTTCTCCGGATGATCTCGGGTGATCTCGGCGAAATCGGAAACGCTGGAACCGCGGCGACCCGGGGTCGTCGGCTTGTACTTGCGAATTGCCATCTCAGTTGATCCCTAACTCCCGGCCGATCAGGCCGGCGCTCCGAACAGGTCGATCGGCTTGCTGCCCGCGGCCAAGGTGACGATCGCGCGCTTGGTGCCCTTGCGCGTGCCGTATCCAGCGCGGGTGCGCTTGCGCTTGCCCTGGCGGTTCAGGGTGTTCACCGAGTCGACCTTGACCTTGAAGATCTTCTCGATCGCGATCTTGATCTGGGTCTTGTTCGAACCGGGATGCACCACAAACGTGTACACGTTGTCCTCGATCAGCCCGTAAGACTTCTCCGAGATGACTGGGGCCAAGATGATGTCGCGGGGGTCGGTCACGGTAGCCATCAGGCCGAAACCTCCTGATCCTGGTTGGTATTGGCGGTGTTGGCCTGGATGTAGGCGTCTAGAGCCTCCACGCTGAACACCACGTCGTCTGCCTTCAGCACGTCGTAGGTGTTGAGCTGATCCGGCGAGATCATGTGCACGCCCGGCAGATTGCGAACACTCTTGGCGCCCACCTCGTCGGCGCGGCCGATGACCACCAGCACCTTGCCGTTTTTTTCCGTGTTCGCAGCCAGCAGCGTCGCCAGGAACGACTTGGCGCCCTTGGTCGAGGGAACCTGACCGGCCACCAGCTCGGTGATCGCGTGGATCCGGTCGTTGCGTGCCCGGTCGGAGAGCGCCCCGCGCAGCGCCGCGGCGATCATCTTCTTCGGAGTCCGCTGGCTGTAGTCGCGCGGCTGCGGGCCGTGCACGACGCCACCGCCGGTGTACTGCGGCGCACGGATCGAACCCTGGCGGGCGCGGCCAGTGCCCTTCTGCCGATACGGCTTCTTGCCACCACCGGAAACCTGGGCGCGGGTTTTCGTCGCGTGCGTGCCTTGGCGTTTGGCGGCCAGCTGCGCGGTCACCACCTGGTGCATCAGCGCGATGTTGGCGTCGACGTCGAACAGCTCAGCAGGCAGCTCGACACTGCCGTCCTTCTTGCCGTCGGGCGTCTTCACGCTGATCTTCAAAAAATCTTGAGCCATTTTACTTCTCGCCTCGCTTGATTGCGCTGCGGACAACCACCAGTCCACCGTTGCGGCCGGGGATTGCGCCCTTAATCAACAGCACGCCGTTCTCGGCATCGACCTTGTGCACCTTGAGATTCTGCGTCGTGATCCGGTCGCTGCCCATCCGGCCCGACATCCGGGTGCCCTTGAATACGCGACCCGGGGTGGAACAGCCACCGATCGAGCCGGGCCGACGGTGCACCGCCTGCGCGCCGTGGCTCGCGCCCTGGCCCTTGAACCCGTGTCGCTTCATCGTGCCGGCGAAACCCTTGCCCTTGGAGGTGCCGGTCACGTCGACGTAGGTGCCGTCGGCGAAGATCTCCGCGGTCAGCTCCTGGCCGACCTCGTACTCGGCGGCGGCCGCCTCGCCGTCGAGCCGAAACTCGGCCAGATGGCGCCGCGGGTTCACCCCGGCGGCCGCGTACTGACCGGTGACCGGCTTGTTCACCTTGCGGGGGCTGATCTCGCCGTAGGCGAGCTGCACGGCGCTGTAGCCGTCGCGCTCAGGGGTACGGATGAGCGTCACCACGTTGGGGCCGGCCTTGACGACCGTTACTGGGACGACCTTGTTGTTCTCGTCGAACACCTGTGTCATGCCCAGCTTGGTACCCAGAATGCCTTTGCGTGCCATGGTTCTTGGGTCTCCTACTGGATATTCACGTCGACGCTGGCCGGCAGATCGATGCGCATGAGGGCGTCAACGGTCTTCGGCGTCGGGTCGAGGATGTCGATCAGTCGCTTGTGCGTCCGCATTTCGAAGTGCTCCCGCGAATCCTTGTACTTGTGCGGGGACCGGATGACGCAATAAATGTTCTTCTCGGTCGGCAGCGGTACAGGGCCGACCACGCTGGCACCCGTGCGGGTGACCGTCTCAACGATCTTGCGCGCTGAGGCGTCGATCGCCTCGTGGTCGTAGGCCTTGAGCCTGATGCGGATCTTTTGTCCCGCCACGCTTCTCCTACCTCACTACTAACGGGCCGTCGCCGTTCGAGCACCCTGTCGGGCCTGGCTGTGCCGCCGCTGTTTACCTGTCTGTGGTCCACCGGCCCCCGCGGTCGGGCATGTCGCCCGCACGCACGCTCTTTCGCGGCGAAACTTCTCGTCACGATCGAGGTTGGGACCGGATGCGCCGGTGAGGGCGCTGGTCGCATGCCTAGCCGGGCGAACCCGGCTCAAGGCAACCCGAACAGTATGCCTGAAACCTGGGCCTGCTCCAAATCTTCGGAGGTGCCGGCCCAGCGTGGCTGCTACAGACGCAAAACCGCTCTCCGACGTGCATGACCCGCAAGGTTGGCGGTGACTTACCTTACCGACCAGTAAGGTAGAGCCAATGAGCCACGCGACCACCACATACCGCATGTGGCAGCGGCTGGAAGGCGTGCCGACGGGCCGACGCCTGTTCTCGGCCGCCGCGATGGCCCGGGTGCCCTACTTCGCCTCGATTCTTCCGTACGTGCGGCGCATGGAGCCTGGTTTCGCCGAGGTGGATGTGCCCAAGTGGTTCTTCGTCCACAACCACTTACACACCGTGCACGCCATCGCGTCGTGCAACGCCGCCGAGATGGCCATGGGCATGCTCATGGAGGCGACGGTGCCGACGAGCCACCGATGGATCCCCAAGGCGATGAACGTTCAGTATCTGCAGAAGGCGACGACGTCGCTGCGGGCCACTGCCCGCCTCGACCCTCCCGACTTCACCTCAATTACCCAGGGCACCGAAGTCGTCGTACCCGTCAGCGTGACCGACCGCAGCGGCACCGAGGTGGTCCATGCCGATATCGCCGCGTGGGTGACGCCAGCCTGCTGAGATCGGCTGCAGTACCGGGGCGCTCAAAGCGTCGGATCGAGCAGGATCTTCGCGTCCTGCGGGTTGGACCGCAGCCGTTCGAAAGCATCTGCCACGCCGTCGAGGCCGACGGTGCCGGTAAGCAGCGGGGCGACATCGAAATCGCCAGCCGCCAAGTGCGCGAACGTCTCGGCGAACTGCTCCGGGGTGTAGTACAGCGAGAACCGGAGATCGAGTTCCTTCATGATGCACTGGGCCGGCTTGAAGTCGTCGGACTGCATGTTCAGGCCGGCCACCGCGATGCGCGAACCCGGCGGAACTCCGGCAATCAGCTGCTGGATGAGTCCCGGCACTCCGACGCACTCGAAGGCGACCGTGGGCCGCAACGGCAACTGCCCCAGCAGCGGGTTCGGCGGAGCCATCCGGGCGGGGTCATCCGTGGCGGCCGCACCCATCAGCGCCTCATACGGCGAGCCCTCTTGTGGATCGACGACGATGTCGGCTCCCAGTCGTTTTGCCAGAGAACGACGTTCGGCAGAGAGGTCGGACGCCACGATCGGACCGATGCCTTTCATCTTGAGCACCGCAATGACCGCCAGCCCGATCGGACCACACCCGACGACCAGTGCAACGTCGTTGGAGCCGACTTCAGCGCGGACTACGGTGCGGTAGGCGACCGCCAGCGGTTCTGTCAGTGCGGCCACTTCGGTAGAAACGTGATCGGGCACCTCGATGAGCAGCGGTTCCGACAGCACCATCCGCTCGGCGTACCCGCCGGGTGCTTCGGTGCCGGAGAAACCCAACATCACCGGCTGCTCGCGCAGCAGAAACGGCATCGACACCACCCGGCTGCCCACCGAGATGCGTTGTTCAGTGCCGGGCCCGTATGACGCGAGGCGGCCGACGAACTCGTGACCGAAAACGATCGGGCGCGACAGATCGACTAGCCCGGTGCCCGTCACTTCCTCAGCCGCCGCGTTCAGGTCGGCTCCGTGCAATGCGCAGTGCAGGTCCGAACCGCAGATCCCACACGCGAGCACGTCGACCAGGACCTCGCCGGGACCCGGTACCGGCTCGGGCACATCCTGGACCCGTAGCTTTGTGTCCTGCATCAGGACCGCGCGCATCGTGTTCGGCATCGGAGCTCTCTTTCGATGGAGGCTTGGCTGTGATCCTCAGCCTGCCCTGGCACTCAGCGCTGGTCTTGACAGCATGGGACAAGTTCTTGACATTAGGAGACACGCTGATGCGGTTCAGGGGTCGACGAGGTCGCCCATCCCCTGGAGGGCCCGTTCCTGGAGGGCCCGTTCCTGGAGGGCCCGTTCCTGGTTGGCAGAGCGCCATGTCTCCCTCAGTAGCGTCGGGCTGGACCCGAACCAGCGTCGGCATGACCGGCTGAGCACGCTCTGCTCGGCATAGCCGAGCTCGCGGGCCAGATGAGACAGCGTCATAGTGGTGTCACGCAGATAGCGCTGCGCCATGTCGCGGCGCACGTCGTCCACGAGCGTGGCGAACGTCGTCCCCTCGGCAGCAAGCCGCCTCTGCAAGCCCTTGGGGTGCAGCCGGAATTGTCTGGCGATCACCGGTTGTGACGCCGCCCCGGTCGGCAACAACTGCCGCACCAGTTCGCTGACCGGCGTGATCATGCCGGGATCGTGGCGGTCGATGACGCTGTCGAGGTACTCAAGCATGGCGCGATGCGCCACCTCGTCGCGCACCAGTTGTCGACTCAGATCGTCGGTTGCGAGGGTGAAACCGGCCCGCGGTTCACCAAAGCGCGGCCTGCAGGAGAAATAGCGCAGATAGTCGCGGCGGGCGGTGAGCGGATCGTGGGGTAGATGCACGACGGTCGGCGCGTAGCGGGACCCCAGCAGGAAGCGCAGCACCCGCAGCATGACGCCGAGGGACAACTCGATCACCTGCGGGTGCGCGGGCGGGTGGGCGATCAGCACCCTGAACTCGAAGAAGGCGAAGCGATCGTCGGCCAGCGGGGAAAGCCCCACCGAGATCGCGGGACTGTAGGCGGCGAGGTACTGCTCGCAGGTGGCCAGCGCATGTGCGACCGTGCCCGCCGTTCGGGCCGCGACGCCGACAGCCCCCAAAATCTCGATGCCCTGGCGCTGCCCCAGCCGGCGGCCGAAGTCGGGGGTGTTGGTTTGTACCGCAGCCGATTCCAGCGCCTGGATCAACGCCAAGTAGGTGAAGAACGCATCGAATCGACCGACGTCGTCATGCCGGATACCGGCGCGGCTCAGCAACACGTCGGGGTCCCCGCCGAGTTCGTCGACCAGCGTGGGATAGCCGGTCAGGCACGTGCCACGGATCACCGACATGTCCCCCACTGTCAGGAAGTTGTCCCCTACTGTCAAGACTTCGCCTGGGGAGGCGGCCAAGGTAGAGAGCACCAATAACCCCGAGATAAGGACAGTTCACATGACCACGACGCTTACTCCCGCCCCAGCCGCCACGTCCACCGGCGCGCCGCTACCACTGGTGGCATTGCCGCAGACCGAATTGCTGACGGTCAACGAGAACAACGTCCCATTGATCAAGAATTCCCTGGGTGCCGGCGTGCATTTCAAGCCGCTGCGACTCGACATGGAGAACGGCGTGTGGGTGGTGCTGGCCACCTTCGAGCCCGGTGCGCGGATCCCCCTGCACTACCACACCGGCGAAGTGGACGCCTGGACGATCAGTGGCAGCTGGTTTTACCTCGAGTATCCCGATCAGGTGCAGACCGCGGGCTCCTACCTGTTCGAGCCCGCCTCGTCGGTGCACACTCTGTGCTGCCCCGACTCCAATACCGAAGACACCGTCGTCTTCTTCCGGGTCAAGGGCGCCAACGTCAACTTCAACGACGACGGCAGCTTCCACTCCATTCTCGATGCCGCGCTCATCACCCACCTCACCGGAGCGCTGGCGGCCGACCAGGGCCTGGAAGTCACCTACCTCACCGGTGGCGCCGTCACGCTCACCAACGCGGGCTCGTAGTGGCGGTCAGCGCGGACCTCGACCGCCCGGCACCGTCGCTGGCGGACCGGAAGTTCTTCATCACCGGAGCCAACGGTTTCATCGGCCGCGCCCTGGCCGAGCGGCTCCGAACTCTGGGTGCTGAGGTCGGTGGAGTCGACCTGGTCGCCGATCCGAAGCATGACGTGGTGGCCGGCGACATCACCCAACCCGAGCAGTGGGAGCCGGCACTGGATGGCGCCGACACCGTGATCCACACCGCCGCTCTGCTCGGCGCGGCGTTCTCGCTGGAGCAGGCGTGGAAGGTCAACGTACTGGGTACCAGTCGCGTGTTGAGAGCGTCGGTTGGGGCCGGGGTGCGCCGGTTCGTGCACATCTCCTCGATCGCCGCGTACGGCTTCGACTTTCCCGACGACGTCGACGAGACCTACCCGGTTCACGTGAACGGCGACGTCTACACCGACACCAAGGTCAACTCCGAGGCAGTCGCGCTCACCGCGCACGCCGCCAAGGAGATCGACGTGACAGTGATCCGGCCCGGCGACGTGTGGGGTCCCCGCTCGGTGTGGGTGCGATCGCCCGTCGCGGAGATGGGTAAGCCGTTCGGCTTCCCATTGCCCAATGGCGGCAACGGCATTTTCTCACCGATCTATATCGACAACTTCGTCGACGGCATGGTGCTCGTGGTTGCCACTGAGGCGGCAATCGGCCAGGTCTTCATCTTGACCGACGGTCAGGGAGTGCGCTGTGCGGAGTTCTTCGGGCACCTGGCGGCGATGTGCGACGGCAAAATCCGCACTTTACCGATCCAGGTTGTCGCGCCGCTCGCGGACGCGGTGGGCTCGGTACTTCGCCGCGTCGGGCAGAAGAACGACCTATCGGCCGGCACCATGTGGTTACTCAACCGTCCGGGTACCTACTCGATCGATAAGGCCAAGGTGATTCTCGGCTATCAGCCACTGGTCTCGATGGACGAGGGCATGGCCCGGGTTGCCGAATGGCTTCGCGCGGAGGGACTTATCGACACCTGACCGCAGTTGGACTACTGCAATCCGGCCCCGCAGTTGGACTACTGCAATCCGGCCCAGAACTGGCAGCGGTGCATCTGCGCGAAGTCCGCGATCATCCGACTGCCGTCTGGCTGCAGTGACATCACGCGATCAACGGCACCCACATCGGGCCAGTCGGGCTGCCCATCGG
>Ga0210003_1000845_pt1 | contig 27487 bp, 25 predicted proteins | sample LantaG_FD_182804 | JGI IMG/M metagenome (GOLD analysis project Ga0210003, IMG submission 182804) | Deep subsurface microbial communities from Baltic Sea to uncover new lineages of life (NeLLi) - Landsort_02402 metaG (SPAdes) (version 2) | ecosystem: Environmental > Aquatic > Marine > Oceanic >... | reverse complement strand
GGGAGGAGGCGGAGGAGGCGGCAGCTACCGCGGCGGTGGCCGTGGCGGTGGCGGAAGCTACGGGGGGCGAGGAGGTGGTGGTGGCCGTGGAGGGCGCGGGGGCGACGGCGGGGGCCCTCATCGGGAATGAGTTTTTTTCTTTTTCTTGAAGTGTAAAGAGTCACACCAAAAAAAAAACGAAGAAAAATTACGAAATGCCTCCTCGCAAGACTCGAGCTTCTGCAGCTGCTGCTGCGGGCAAGGCAGCGGCCCCCGTTGCCTCTGCTCCTGCAGCTTCCCGCAAGCGACGCACCCGAGGAGCCCGAGACGACAATGCCGACGGAGATGAAGACGCAGGAGGCCGCGCCTCGGCGTTTGACTTTGCCGATGATGGAAACGGCGGCGGCGGCGGCGACGACGACCGCCGACGCATGACAGATGTCGAGGCCGCCGAAGAAGAAGAGACCGCCGAGGAGCGCAGGCTCCGCATCGGTGAGTTATTGAGGAGAGTATTTTGTATTTCTAGCGGAAGTTTGAAGATGAGAGAAGAGTCGAGGAGGAAAAGAGAGAGAGAGAGAGAGGCCGCGAAAAAGTCATTCTCTGTTTCTTTTCATCAATCAATCGACGGCGGCTAGCCGTCAATGTTTTTTTCCCCTCTCTCTCTCTCTCTCAACCTCCTCAAAACTCAAAACCCCCATCCGACCTTTTAAAACAAAAACAGCGAAATCCTACATCGAGGCGATGCGCGTCCGCACCGGCGCCGGAACCGCCGACGACCTGGAAGCGGCTTTGGGGGACAGGCTGCGAGAGGCGGCGTACGCGGACGCCGGGTACGTCACGCGGAGGCTGGCGGACGACATCTTGATTCCCGCGCGCCCGGCCGCTCCGAGGAAGGTTGTCGTCAAGGTCGCCGCCGCCGCCGCCGCCGCCGCCGCCGCCGCCGTCGAGAGCGAGAGCGAAGCCGAAAGCGAAGCCGAAGAACAAGCAGAAGAACAAGAAGCAGAACAGCAGCGCCGAGTCCGCTCCTCTTCTTCAGCTTCTGCAGCCCGTTCCCTGCCCAACCCGCCTCGCAACTTCCCAGAGGGTTATCGCTTGAAGAGGGCTCACGGCGCGACGGTGACCGCCGTCGCCCTTTCCAGCGACGCGCACTCCGTCTTCTCGGTCTCGAAGGACGGCTCGCTGATCCGGACCGACACAGAGACGGGCCAGAGGGCGGCGACGGCGGCGAGGAGACCGCCCGGGGCACCGACAACGCACGAGGCGGCCGCGAAGATGGGGAAGGCCCTGCACACGCTCAACCCGACGGCAGCGGCCAACGCCGCTGCTCCCTGGGCCGCGGGCCGCCGCGCCGGAGTTGCTGGCGGCAAGAGCTCTTCTTCTGCCGCCCTTCTCGCCGTCGCGGCCTCCGACTGCGGGCGCTGGGTCGCCGCGGGAGGCGCCGACGGCGCTGTGCACGCTTATGACGCGCGGACTCTAACTCTAGTGAGGTCACATGCTGGGCATATCGGCGCCGTGACGTCGCTGGCGTTCGCCCCGGGAGCAAGGGCCGCCGCAGCAGCAGCAGCAGCCGGGATCAGCTCCGATCCTACCTCTCTCCCCTGCGGCGACCTCTACTCGGGCGGGGCCGACGGAACTGTTAAAATTTGGTCCCTGGACGACGGAGCCTATGTCGACTCCCTCTTCGGGCACCAGGCCGCGGTCTTGTCGCTGGCGGTGTCAAGGAGCGGCGGCGGCCGTCCCATCTCCGGGGGCGCGGACCGCACCTGCAGGCTCTGGAAGGTCGCGGAAGAGACCCAGCTGATCTTCAGGGCCCCGGGGCAGTCGGTGGACGCCGTTTGTTCGGTCGGCGGCGGAGGTGGCGAGTGGGTCAGCGGCGGCGCCGACGGAGCGCTGTGCCTGTGGTCGCCGATGAAGAAGCGTCCCGCGGCGAAAGTGAATGCGGCGCACGCTTCTCCGCATAAGGCTTCTCCGCACCGGCCTCTGGACCCGGTGCGCAGCTGGATCGGGGCCGTGGCGGCGTCGAGGGGCGGGGACCTCGTGGCGAGCGGGGCCGGCGACGGGAGCATACGGCTCTGGGCGGCGCGCGGCGTCGGCGGCGGCAGCGGAAGCGGCGGCGGCGGGAATTCCTCGTCCTCCTCCTCCCAGCGCTCGCTGGAGCCGCTGGGCTCCCTTCCGGCCCCCGGCTTCGTCAACGGCCTGGCCGTCTCCCGCGACGCGAGGGTGCTCGTCGCCGGCGTCGGCCCGGAGCCGAGGCTCGGGAGGTGGAGTAAGGTGCCGAGCGCGAGGCCGGCGCTCGTGGTGCAGCGGCTGCGGCGCAAGGGCGAAGAAGAAAACGGAGAGGAGGTCGAAGAAGATGAATGAGATGCTCTCGCTTCTGTTTCGTTTTTTATCTGCTGCTGCCTTGCTCTTTTCCCTCGCAGCAGCGGAGAGAGCCGGCAGCAAGTCGGCAAGCCACTAGTAAACGAAATGAAAAATTTGAAGGGAAAAAAAAACAAAGAAAGAAAAAATCGACCTCGACCTCCATCACTTCTTTTTTTTTCGACCTTCCTCTTTTGCCGCTCTTTTCTTTTCAACGCCAAAAAAACCTCGCACCTAGCCAATCCCTTCCGGAAAGCACCCCCCTGCTCTCCACCTTCTCTACCCTTTGTCCCTAGCGATCAGGTGAGTCGTGAAGGTGCCATCTTGTGCGCGGGAAACGCGAATGGAAGAGAGAGGGAGGGAGGGAGACGGACAAGTTTGATGGGGATTGGTTTTTTTTCTTTTCGAACAAGCCTCCGAGGACCGAAATATCAAGGAAAAAGCGGTTTCAGCAATTGGGCGCGCCCTCTTTCTCGCTCCGAAACTCTTTCTCACCTTTCCCCTCTCCCGCGGTGACGAACAAACAATCCACATCCTCTTCGCTCACAGTGACTAAAAAAACTGGAATCAGGTTTCGTAATGATACGAAAAACGACGACTCTTGCTTCTTCCTCGTTGACGTCTTTTTCGATTTCGCGTCGTCACCTGTCGATCGCCATCGCCCCCTTCAAGATGAGGCACGCCAAGGTCTTAGACCCCTCCGTCGACCTGGTGCCGGCGCAGGTGAGTAGAGTAGAGTTGTGGATAGTTCGCGGAGAGAGAGAGAGGGGCAATTAGTAATCGGAGGTGGTCGTGAGGAAGCGGGGTGCCTATTTTCCCAGATAGGTTCTTTTCCCGTTTCGAATTTCGTCCTCTCGCCTTCTTTCCCCCTCTCTCTTTCTTCTCTCTCTTTCTTCTCTCTCTTTCTTCTCTCTCTCACACTCTTCGCCCACCCTCCCTCCCTCTCCATCTCTCTTCTCAGCTGACGCGCACGACGAGCAAGCTGGAGGCGTCCTCCTCCTCGCCGCAGCCAAGCTCCGACAAGCCCTCTGCTTCTTCTTCTTCTTCTTCTTCTTCTTCTTCTTCTTCTTCTTCTTCTTCTGCTGCTGCTGCTGCTGCTGCTGCTGCTGCTGCTGCTTCTGCTTCAGCGTCTCCCGCTCCCTCTTCTGCTGCTCCTTCTTCACTCAACCTCCTCTCCCTCTTCCTCGCCCGCAAGCTGGATGTGCTTGTCGCTTTCGCCGACGCCAAGAAGGCAGAAGGCAAGAAGCAGAGGAAGCGCCGCTCCCTCTCGAAGGCCAAAGCCAAGGCCACAAAGGCAGCAGCCAAGGCGGCGGCGGCGGCCGCGGCAGCAACCTCCCCGGCAGCGGCCGCGAAGCGCTCCGAGCGCCGCGAGCTCTTCTTCGAGCGCTGCGTCGGCCACGCGCTCTCGTCGTTCCCGGCGATGGTCTCTCTCTTCGAGGCAGCCGAGAAGGAGGCCGTCAGGTCCGAGCTCAAGCGCGTCCAGGCAGAAGAGAGAAACAGGGGCAGAGAGGCCGCGTTCGAGGGCGTCCGCGCCGTCTTCGTCCGCGCTCAGAGAACCTTCGACGCCGGCGACGCCCGCCGGGCCGCCCGCCTGGCAGCCCGCAGGGCCTCTCGCGAGGAACAGGCCAACAGCGTCCTCTCCCTCTTCGACCTGCCGTCGTTCTTCGCGTCGGCCGAGCGCAGCGACGAGGAGGCCGCCGCCGCGGACGCCGCCTTTGCTGCCGCGGCCGCCGCCGCTGCCGCCTCCACGGACGCCGCGCAACGCGAACACCACCGCCTCAGGGTCGAGAGCCACAACAGGCGCTCCAAGTTCCGCGCGAAGTTCAGTTTAATGTGGGATCGTTGTTGAAGTCTGTCCCGGTTGGGGCTTTGCGAGAATTCTTCATCTCAACGAAAACAAAAACTCGAAGGGAAAAAAAACCCAAGTTTGAAAAAAAAACTAAAAAAAACAAAATCTTCCTCGTTCTTCCAAAACAGAAACCTTGTCCTTGTAACTCAAAATCTATTCGCATTTATCAAACAGAAGAAGGAGAGAGATCTAGCTGGTGGAGGCGGGGAGAGGGCAGCAGCGCGGGTGGAGGAGGAAAGAGGAGGTTGAGGTTGGTAGAGGTCGAAAAAAAAAAAAAAAAAAAAAAAAAAAAAAAAAAAGGCAGGAACCTTTCTCAACCCCCCACCCTTTCACTTCGCAAAACCGAAACTTCCCCTGAAGCGACTGGTGACTTGGCACCTGATCCATCACAAATTGCAAGCTCTGGGGGGGACATCCAACGGCTTTGGGCTTTTTCGTGGTCCTCAGGAAGCAGGGAGCTTTGATTTTTTTTGTTTTTCCCCTTTTCGCTTTCGGTTTTTTCTTTCTGCTGTCGCTCGCTCGCCCCTCGCTCTTCTTTTCGATTACAATTTCGTTTTTTCCATTCGGAGGGGCTTCTGCCCGCCCTCTCTCTGCCCCCCTTTTTCTTCTCCAGACCGCGCCAGAGGGTCGGCGCGATCGATTTCGTCCCTCTCAGCATTGGTTGGAGAGCTTAAAGGGGCGCGGAAGAGAAAGAGAGAGCAGAGAAGAGAGAGGAGAACAACGAACGAGGAAAAAAAAGGAAAATTCAAAATGCTTCCTCCTCCATCGATTACGCCGCCGCCGCCGCCGCCTCCTCCTTCGACGCCTCACGGCGGCGGGGGAGGCGGCCCCGCCTTCCAGGCCCTGCTGGCAACGACCGAGGCTGCCGCCGCCGACTGGGGAGCCGGGGCCGCGGCGGCAGCCCTGCCCGCGGCAGCTGCCGCGGCGCTCGCGGAGATGGAATCAGCAGCATCGACTTCGGCGACGACGAATTCTTCTCCGAGCGAAACAACCGCAACACCCGCGACAACGACGGCGACGACGGCCAAGAGCCCGCTGCGCAGGCTCCTCGAGGAGGCCGGCTGGGACGGCCGCTCGTTCTCCCCGACCTCCTTCGACGCCAAGGCCCTGCTTTCCAGGCTCAAGACGCTGCATTTCGACGATTTGGAGGAGGTCGGCAAGGGGAGCTACGCCGTGGTCTACAAGGTAAGTTTTTTGATTTTTTTTTCAAAAAAAAAAAAAAAAGCTAGGTCGCAAGACGAAAAAGAAAAAAAAACGAAACTGAATCTTGGCCGAAACTGCCGTCGAACTTTCTCTCTGGTCTCGCGCGCTCGCTTTCCACTCCTACTCGCCACTTCCTCTTCACAAGCCTTCTCACGATCGAATCGAATAAACTCAACTCGAAAAACAACAACCGAATCAAAAACAGGCGAGGGACAGGCTCACGGGAGACGTCATCTCGCTCAAGCGCCTCCGCGCCGACATCGCGATCCCTCCTCCGCCTTCGACCTCGACGACGACGACAAGTTCGACCTCGACCTCTTCTTCTTCCGACCCTGGCCTCCCGGCCTCGGCCATCCGGGAAGTCTCCCTCCTCTCGCAGCTCGACCACCCCAACGTCGTCAAGCTCCGTGACGTGCTCTGGGACCGCCGCAGGCTCTACCTCATCATGGAGTGCGCCGACGTCGACCTTCGCGCTTTGCTCGACGCGCGCGCTCTTCAAGGAACGCCGCTGCCTCGCGACGTGGTGGCTCGCTACTGCTACCAGCTGCTGTCCGGTCTCGCGCACGCGCACGGGCACGGGATCCTGCACAGGGACGTCAAGCCGCAGAACGTGCTGGTCTGTGGAAGCAAGAGTGGTGGCGGGAACGGGAGCGGGGCGGCGGCGGCTCGCCCGGCCTCGGCGCCTCCGAATGCCAATGCCAGTTCCGCTTCTTCCTCTTCTCGCTCGACGGCGCCCTCGTTCACGGGCAGGGAGACCCTCAAGCTCGCAGACTTTGGCCTCTCCCGCACCTTTTCCCCCACTAGCACCTCGAGCTCTAGTAGTGGCTCCTCTTCGAGGCCAGGGGGACGGGAACGAGGTGGAGGAAAAGGCCGCGGGGAAAGGATTGGGAATGGCAGCTGCAATGGAGGTCGGCCGTACACGAGAGAGGTCGTCACGCTCTGGTACCGCTCCCCGGAGCTGCTCCTCGGAGAACGCTCCTACTCCACGCCCGTCGACGTCTGGGCCGCGGGGTGCGTGCTGGCCGAGATGGCGACGTGCAGGCCGCTGTTCGCCGGGGACTCGGAGCTGGGGCAGCTGCTCGCGATCTTCCGGCTGCTGGGCACGCCCGTGACGGAAAAGACGAGCGGAAGCGAAAACGGAAACGACGCCACTTCTTCCTCTTCTTCCGCTTCCTCCGCCTCTTCCTCCTCTAAAGACCCCAACGACCCGCGCCTCTACCGCCGCTGGCCCGGCCTCCGCCGCCTCCCGGACTGGCAGCCCTCCTTCCCGCGGTGGCAGCGCATGGACCTGCAAGCCTTATTGCAACCGTCGCTGGGGGAAAAAGGGCTCGACCTCCTGGAGCGCATGCTTGCGTTCGACCCCAAGAGGAGGATCTCCGCCCGTGCCGCGCTGTCGCATCCCTTCTTCGACGGCGTGCGTGCCGAGGCGGAGGCCGAGGCCGCCGCGACGAGGAGGGAGAGGGCGGCCGCGGCTAACGGGTGTGGTTCGAGGCTTTCTATGGCGCGGCCGACGAGCGCAGCGGCTTCGGCTTCGGCTTCGGCGCTCGGGAGGCCCCGCTGCGGCTTCGGCGGCGGCGGCATTGGCGGCGGCTTCAACGCCACGACGCTGGTCCCGGTCGCCTCGACACCGTCTCTGATGGGCGTCGCGGCGGCGGCAGTCGCGGCCGAGGCCGCGGCGAAAGCAGCAGCAGGAGGAGGAGGGAGAGGCCTTTTCGGCAACGGCGGCGGCGACGGCGGCGCCTCTGCCTCTGCCCTTCCGGCGGCCTCGGCGCCCTCCTCGCCGACGAAGCCGTGGCCCTCACCCGCCAGGCAGCAGCCTTCCGCGTCGGCTGCAACGGCCGCGGCGATCGACGTCGTCTCTGCCCGCGCGGGCGCGCTCGCCCTCGACTCAAACGGGAACGGGAGCGGAAACGGGCAAGCTTCCCCTCCTCCTCTCCCTCCTCCTCCCCCAAAGCAGAAGCAGCACCCCCTCCTCCCGCCTCCTCGCGCCGCGCTCGCGCCGCTGGGCGCCGCCGCCGCCGCTGCCGCTCCCGCCTGGCGCGCAGCCGCCGTGGCCGCGGAGAAGTGAGCGACGAGTTCAGCTTTCTGTTTTTTTAATTTTACCTCCTCCTTCCCATTCTCGAAAAAAACCAAAAAAGAAAAAAGAAAGGAAAAAAAAACTCGGGCGGAAAAAACTTTCCATTTTTCTTCTCGCCGATTTCCTCATTTTCTCGTGCGCGCGGCTCTTCTACATATACTATCCGTTCTTTCGATCCGCCGTTGCCTTTTTTTCCTCCTTTCCGTTTCTTTTTTCCTTTTTTTCGAGAGAGAGGGGGGCGCTTCTTTTTCCCTTTTTTCTTTTTCAAACGGGAGTTGAGCGCGGGCGCGCCGCCTTTTGTTTCTCAAAAAGAAAAACTTCTCCTTCTTCTTCCATCCTTTTTTTAATCACTCGTTCGGCGATTTGTACTCAAGCGCGCGCAGCAGGGGCGACGGCGTAGCAGGGGGGCAGGGGGCATCGGGGAGGGAGGGAGCAAAAAAATGACTTGCGCCTTTTTTTCAATACTCCTTGTGCCGTTTCAAAAAAAACTTTTCACTTTCTTTTAGAACCAAAAAAACTAACTTAGGAACTCCTTTTCTTCTTTTTCGATTTCCCATCCTTCCGATTCAAAACAACAACAAAGCGATTCATCATTTATTCAAATTCAGCGTCAGTTTTCAGTTATCAGATTCAGAAAGAGAGAGGGGCAGAGTTGTCAGCGAGATTTCAGTGTTACAGAACAAAAAAATACAACAACAAAAACAGAGAACAAGAACACCACCACCAAAACAATATTCACTCTTCTCCTCCCGAAGAGGAAGACAGCGCCAGCAGATCCCTGAGCTTCGCGTCAAACTCCCTCGCGAGCGCGTCCCGGCTGCTTTCTTGAGCAGAAGAAGCGGAAGCGCCCTTCCCTTTCCCCTCGAGGTAGCTCTCTCGCAGGTCCTGCGCCAGAGTCCCGACCCCTTCCCCGGCCGCGAGCCCGGCGGCGACGACGATCCCTTTCGCTCGCGGGCGGGCCGCGGCCAGGTGCTCCGCGACCAGGTCCCCGGCGGCGTCGAACTCCGGGCGGGCGTAGCGGACGAGCTCGGCGAGGACCAGGGTCTCGTCGCTCGCGGGGCCATTCTTTTCGGTTGTTCCTTTTTGGTCGTCGTCGTCGTCGTCGTCGTCGCCGTCGTCGTTTGTCGTCGTCGTCGCTCGCTTCTCCCTCCCCGCCGCCGCCGTCGCCCCCGCGGCGGTTAGCTCGTCGAACCGCGCCGCGACCAGCCCGAGGCAGTGCGACCGCAGCCTCGCCGCGGCGCGCGCGTCGGAGACCACCAGCAGCTCGCAGAGGAGGCGGAGCGGGGGCGAAGGAGGAGAAGGAGAAGAAGAAGAAGAAGAGAGAGCGTCGTTGCCGCCGCCTTTGCTTGCTCCTCTTCCTTCCTCTTCTCCTTCTCCTTCTCCCCCTTCCTCGCCCTTCTCCCTTCCCTCTCCGCCTTCCCAGACGGATACCACCGCGTCAGAGACGGCCCGCTTCATTCCGGGGACCAGATGAGAGTCCGCGGCCTCGAGCAGGAGGTCGACGGCCAAGGGAGAGATTTCTTTTATCTTCTTCGTCTTCGTCGTCGTCGCTGGCGTTAGCGGCGGAGGAGGAAAAAAAGTCGAAGAAGAAAAAGGCGGAGTTTCTGTCACCTCCTCCTCCAAGACTGCCTCCGCACGGACTCTCCCGCTGTAGACGAACTCGAGCACGCCCGCGAGGGTCCTGGCGTCGAGCGTCGAGCGGAGCACGGGGAGGGAAGAAGAGGAAGGAGAGGAAGAAGGAGAGCAAGAGGAAGAGGAAGAAGTTTCTGCTGCTTCGGCGCAGGCAGAAGAAGGAGAAGCAGCAGCAGCAGCGGAAGCAGAGACGCGTCCGCCGCCACCAGCGGCGCTCCCGGCGGGCCCCAGCCCGGCAAAGTCCAGCGCCGCGCCAAAGTACTCAGACCTTGCCGCCAGCAGCGCGCGGTGGGCGCGCATGAAGCGCCGAGGAGGAGGAGAAGAAGAAGAAGCAGAAGCAGCAGAAGAAGAAGCGGGAGAAGAGCAAGAAGAAGCAGAAGAGGAAGAGCAAGAAGAAGAAGAAGAAGGGAGGAGGAGGACGTCGGAAAGGTCGTCAGCACCGGTCGCCACCCCCTCCCGGGCCAGGAGCGCCGCCCGCCTCGCCAGGGCTCCCAGCTGCTCGCCGAGCCTTGCCCTGGTAGGGAGTGAGGAAGGGTGCACAACGAAGCGCGCGGAAGAAGAAGAGGAAGAGTTGGAGTTGGAGGCAGAGTTTGAAGAGTCCGAGTTCGAAGAGATCGAAGAATTTAACTTTTTCTCTCCGGCGATCCTCCGTCCCCCAGCGGCGACGGCCAAGGTCGCCGCGCCGCTCTTCAGCCTCTGGTAGTGCCTGTGAGTTGCCACCTCCCCCTCGACCGCCGCCACGAGGTCCTCGAGGCCCGCAGCTGCAGAGGCCGCCAGGAAGTCCTCCAGGAAGGCAGAGGGGACCTCGACCCGGTCTGTGTACAAGAAAGAGACGACGGCGGCGAGCGCCTCTGGCGCGAGCGAAGACTCGGGTTTTTTCTCCTCCTTCGCCGCCGTTGCTCCCTCACTTCCGCCTTCCCGCCCGCGCAAGGCGACGCTCTCCTTCCCCCTCCACCTCCTCGCCAGCCTCCGCCTGAACAGAGGGGAGCGCCACAGCACGAATCTGTGCGCGGGCACTCGGACGAGAGCCGAGGAGGAGGAGGAATTCGAATTCGAATTCGAGCTCGGAGGGAGCAGGAATGCAAAGCAGGGCGGGTGCTGCGCGGCGGCGGCGGCGGCGGCGGCCGCGGCGGCCGCGGCGTCGCCCGTCGCAGCCCCGACCACAGCCGTCGCGAGCCAGGAAGACGAGGAAGAGGAAGACGAAGAGGAAGAGCCTGAGACGGCCGCCGCGGCAGTCTGCGCGAGCGGGCGGAGCGCCTCGCCCAGCGGCCCCAGCGGGGGCGCGCGCTGCTCGGCCTTCCTCAACGCGGCCCTGATCGGCGCGTTCAATGCGGCGTAGAAAACGCGGTCGCCGTCGAAGGTCGAGTCGTCGCAGAGGCCCCCGGACTCTATGAGGAGGTTGACGGCGTCGAGGCAGCCGCAGAGCGAGGCGAGGAGGAGGGGCTGAAAGAGGGGAGAGAGAGAGAGGGAGGGAGTTGAGAGGTGAGAGAGAAAGAAAAGAGGACGGAAAGGTGAAAAGAAAGCAGAAAAAACCCAAAAAAAACTCACTGTCGCGTCGAACCGGTCCCGCGAGTTGACGAGCTCGGGAGACTCGGCCAGGATCTCGCGCAGCCTGGCGCAGTCCCCCAGGCGAGCTGCGAGGAAGACGTCGGCGTCCGGGGGGGCCACGCGCGGGATGACGACCGCGAAAGGATCGTTTAGGCCAAACTCGAGGTCTTCGTCGTTTTCTTCGTCGGCGTTTGCGTCGGCGTTTCCGTTTCCGTCGGAGATGGCTTCTCGCTCTTCGGTCGTCAGAGCCGGCTGCTGCTGCTGCTGCTCCGCGTCTGCCATCGCGCTCTCAAAGAAGGAATCTAAGTGCCCGTGGCTGGGAAGGGATCCCGGGTGCCGGAGAAGCGCGTGCGGGCCTCACGAGCGACGCGAGGGCATCGGAAATGCTGCTCTGCTCGTCGAGATCGAAAAAGAGCGAGGAGAGCGAGAGAGTGATGAGCTGAGGCAAAGGAAAAAAAAAAGCTCCAACTCCCCCACCTCCTTCCTTCCACATTTCTCCTTGCTTTTTCACTCCACCCCCGTTTTCCCCCGTCCCGCGCCCTTCGACAGCCGCGCGCGCCGACGGCACGATGCTGGCAAGCATGAACCTTCGCTCCTCGACAGGTAAATAGAGCGTCGCGCGAGCGAGCGTGGAGCGCGCGGGGAAGGAGAAGAGGAGGAGAAGAATGCTTTCTTCTTCCTCTCTCTCCCTCTCTTGCCTCTCGCCCTTCGCCGCTTGCGCGTGCTCCACTGGGAGCAGTCGTGATCGTTCTGCCACTCCAGCGAGCACGTCTTGACCACGATCTGCATGCCGGCGGTGTCCAATTGCCGAAGAAAGGCGTGGAACCGTCGGCGCTGACCTCTCGGATCTCAGCCGTCGTCGCCGCCGCCGCCGTCGTCCGTCGTCGCCGTCGCAAAACACGACACTCACCAATTCCCTCTCTTTCCTTCTCTTTCCTACTCCTCCTACTTCTTCCCCATTGCACAGTCTCCCTCCGCGGCACCGCCGTCTCGGCCCGCCCCGCGGCCGCGACCGTCGTCGCTGCGCGCCCTGCGGCGCTGGTCGTCAGGTGAGAAGAAAATGGAGACAAATCGACGTCGCTTTTTTTCCTTTCTTTCTTTCTTCGTTCGACGGCAGCAGCAGCGGCGGCTAGACTTTTTCTCTTTTTTTCCCTCTCACCTTTTCAACCTCAACCCCTCTTCCTCTTTCTTCCTCCTCTCTTCCTCCCAACCTCCTCACAGCGCCCGCTACCGCGGCGTCGGCACCGATCTCTCCAAGGTCCCGCTCGTCGCCCGCAGCCCTACCGACTCGGGCTCCACCGAGGCGCAGGTCGCTCGCCTCTCGGCCCGCGTCATCCAGCTGACCGCGCATTTAAAAGAACACAAGAAGGACTACGGCGCGACCCGAGGGCTGATGGCGATCCTGGGCCAGCGCCGCCGCCTGCTGCGGTACCTGTTCAAGAAGGACCGCGCCTGCTACGAGAAGACGATCGCGACGCTTAACGTGAGGCCGCTCAAGGCGCAATCGAGCAGGGGCGTGTTTGTGAAGCTGGGCGGGGCCGCGGCGACGGCGGCGGCGGAGGGGACACAGTGAGAGAGAAAAATTCAAAAATTTCGATTTTGAAAAAAAACTTGTTTTGTAATGTTTTCTTCCCTCGTCTCTTCTTCTTTTTACAATTCTTCTTTTTTACTTTGGCGGGAAGGAGCCAGAGTTGTCGATGCGCTGCTTAACGGCGGCGTCGGAGGCCGCGGCGGCGGCGGAGAGGCGCGCGTCCGCCTTTGAGAGCTTGGCTAGCCAGTTTTCTTCGCTCTCGCCGTTGCTGTTGCTAGTAAACCTCGTTTCGTTTGCTCCTCCAGCTCCTTCTCTTCCGCTTCCAATTCCCGCTGCACTCTCGCACGCGGCCTTGACGGCGTCGTCGGGGTTTATCGGAGGCGGCGGCTCTTCGGGGACGGCGACCGTGAAACTGCTGCTTTCGGCTCCGACGCTCTCGACGATGACGCCCTCGAGCGGCACCTCGAGTTTCTTTTTTTCTTCTTCTTCGGCCATCATCGAAAGGTCGACCTCGCGTTCTCTCTTTATTTCCAGTCTTTAATTGCCCTCTATCGTGCTCTCTCTTGCAACATACGATGTCGAGCTAGCGTGCTCGAGCTCTCCACGCAAGTTTTTGCGGATTGAATCACGGAAACGAGTAGAAAACGAAGGCGAGATGAGACCGATGCTTCGTTCGATCTTTTCCGGAAAAAAAATGAAAAAATTGCTTCTTTCTTCTCTTTTCTTTATTTCTTTATTTACACCACAACGACCGCGAGCCACCTCGCCGCGGCCAGCGCCCCGGCCAGCGCCACCAGGGCCGACGAGACCACGTTCACCGCCGTGTTCGACAGCAGCGGGATTCCCGAGATGGAGACGACGTCTCCCGGAGAGTTCTCGTCGTCGTCGCTGCTGCTTGTCACCGTCGCCGTCGAAACTCCTCCGCTTCCGCTTCCGCTTCCTCCGCTCTCTCCATTCTTCTCCTTCCGCGGGCTCCCAACCATCCTCTGCTGCTTCCTGTCGTACCCGCTAAACTGTAGCGTGGCCCCGAGAACGGAATCAAGAAGGCTGCCGAGGAAGCCCGCGACGACGGCGAAGGGGATCAAAGGCCAAGAAGCGCGGGCGGCGGCGGCGGCGGCCGGCGCGAGGCGTGACAGCGCCGCCCGCGAGAGCAAGCTCTCGCCACTGCTGCTCGCGACCGCCGCGGCGCCCGCAGCGGCCGCCCCTGCCCCCCAGAACGCGACCCCGACCACCAGACCGCCCAGAGCGGCCCCGGCCAGGCCCAGAAGCGTCACGCCGCCGTTGGTTCCCGGTCGGACGGGCCTTCCCGTCGTCACCAGCCTGGGCGTCTCTTCGGAGAGAGCTCCCAGCTCCGAAGAGAAGGTGTCCCCGGCGCAGCAGGCGACGTATGCGAGCAGAGCTCCCGCCGCGGCGACGGCAGGGGCGGCGGAGAGGGCCGCGAGGATCGAAGAAGAAGAGGAAGCTGCTGCCTCGGAAGCGAGTCCCAGCACGAAATCCCCTCCTGCTGCCGAAGAAGAAGAAGAAGAAGAAGAAGAAGAAGAAGCGGCGGAAGGCGCCAAGGCCGCCGCGGCGACGGACAGCGCCGCCGGGGCCGCCGCGGCCGCGGCTACCTGCGCCCAGCCCCTCTGTCCCCCCACCCTGTAGCTGGCGTCGGTCGCGGCCTTCTGCTCGGCGCCCAGGCGGGTCAGCGCCGAGCCGGCCAGGTAGAACGACAGCACCGCGGCCCCGCCGCGGAGCGATCCGGCGAGAGAGATCGCTCCGAGGAAGGCGGCCGCCAGGGCACCGGAAGCAGAGAGCGAGCGCCTCCTGAGGCCAGAGGCGCCCAGGGCTGCCCCGACGGCGGCAGCGGCGGCAGCCCTCGGCGCCGTGCCGGCAGCGTGCGCCAGGAGCAGCAGGGAGATCGACGACACGGTCTTCAAAGTCCGATAGGCGAAAGTCAGGGCAGGGTGCCAGTTCTCCCTCCACCCGCGGCCGCGCGCAGAGGGGAGCTTCTCGAGCTTTTCGAGGTTTGCCTCGGCGGTCTTTTCCGCGGCGGCGGCTGCTGCCAAGGCGGCGGCGACGGCGGCGTTCTTTTTTGAAGAGGAGGCGGGGTCGCTCGAGACCGCGGAGGCGGAGATGTCGGTGAAGTCTTGAGGCGAAGAGGAAGGAGACGAGCGAACGACGCTGACGAGGGAGGTCGGGGTCGAGGGGGGGTCTCGGATGGCGACGACGGCTCGAGGACGACGATGACGGTTCGTCGAAGAAGGAGGAGAGCTCGACGCCGCCGCTGCTCTCGCCAGCCCAGTCGCAGAGCGCATCAGCATGATGCTTTTCGGATTCGCGGAAAGGGATGAAAAGGGGGGGAAGAGAGGTGTCCGCGAAGCGGCTGGAAAGAGAAGAAGGGAAGAGGAAGATCGCGACGATTGATTGAAGAGAGTGGCCGAAAAGCGTTCGGCGAGGAATTCTTTTTTTTTCCTTCAACCCCGACCTTCCGCCTTCGCTTGTACCCCATTTTTTTGCATTTTTTTTTGTCTTTGTTTGCAACGAGAAACCCAACGACAACAGCGCAGCATGCGTTTTTTGTTTTGTTGTAATAATTTGGAGAATGAAATGGAGAGGCGGCCAACTAGGATTTTGAAAATGACGAAAAGAAAAACGAAAAAGAGAAAAGAGAAGATGAAACGAGAAGAAGAAAAGAAAAAAACCCGCTGCTCGGAAAAACGCGCCCCCCCCCCCCCCCCCCCCTCTTTTCTTCCCCCTCTTTCTCCTCCCGTTCCTCTTGAATTTATTGCGATGATGCGTGTTTGTGTTTGTGTGAGGTGAAGTAATTTAAGAAGGGTAGAAGGAAGGGGGGAGAGAAGCGTAGCATTCCCTCCTCCTCCTCCTCCTTTTTTTTTTTTTGAAAAGAAAAGAAAAGAAAAAAATTAATTGAGCCCCCACTTCGCAGCGCTCTTCTTGCTCCACTCCTTCCTGAAAGCCTCGAACGCCTTCTCCTCCCCTGGGGCACCCAGCTTCTCCGTCGCAAATGACCCCTCGGGCCCTTCGAGAAAAGGGGCGAGGTTGGACGGTAAGGAGCCCGAAGAGATTCTTTTAGCGAATTCCAAACGCGGGGCCGAAGATTTCAGCGAGCGTTCGAGGAAGCGCGGCGCCTCTGCCAGCTCGGAAAAGTCTTTGCCCAAACCTTCGCTGGCGCTCCAGTAGCGCAGCTTGGCGCGCATGGACTTGCCCGTCAGCAGCCTCCTGAACAGCACGGGGGCTCCCATCATCACTTTCGCGGCCTGCGCGTCGCTGAGCTTCAGGGCCGGAAAGTCTTTGGCTGCTCCTTTCGGGCCCTCTCCGCCGGAAGAGCTTTTCAACAATTTCACGTTCTCCTTCGCGACGTGCAGGGGGTTGTGGAAGACGGTGGGGTGGTGCGCGAGTAAGGTTGCGAGGTCCGGGCCCGTGATGCCGATGGATTGGATCCAGGCCACGGTCGGCCGGAGGTCGTTGCCGATCCCGATCGAGAGAACGTCGGGGCTCGCGGCGACCATCGCCCTGATCTGCGAAACCGTCAATCCTAATTCTTTGAAGAAGTTGACCTTGGGCAGGATCTGCTCCTCCCTGTCGTAGGTCAGCAGGATCGGCCTCTTGACGGCGATGCGGGCCAGCGTCGACTTGCGCATCCCCAGGCCTCCTTGCGCTTCTTCGGAGGTGAAGAACGCGACCGCCGGCCTGAGGTGCTTCTCTAAGGAGGCGGCTAATAAGGCGCGGGGCTGCGCGGCGAGCACGGCCCCGAGCTTGAGCGGGTCGGAGAGACCCGCCTCGGCCTTGAGGAGCGCGAGCTTGGGGCGGAGGACCTGTTGGAATAGGTGGGGGAGGAAAGAGAGGAAGAGAGGAGGTTGAGGTTGAGAGGTCGATGAGATCAAACGGAAATGAATGCTCCATCATCTTGTTTTTCTTTTCCGCTTCGGATTCCCGCGCCTGTCTCGTCCCCCCCTCTTCCACCCCGCTTCTCCCAATCCCTCATCTTGCACGCACCGTGTCGACCCCGGCCTTCATCGCGTCCGGGTGCTTGGCCTCGATCGCGCGAAGGGCCGCGTCGGAGAGGCCCTCGGACCTGAGGAACGCCGCGGCGTCGCCGCCCGGGGCCGAGCGGGCGACGGCGACGCTGCCGCGTCGTCCCGGCGCCGTTCTCTTCGTGACTGCTCCTGCTTTCGCCGCCGCGCTGGCGCTCGCCGAGGTCGAGAGCAGGGATCGGCCCGTGGAAGAGGCGAAGGAGAGGGGCGCCGCCGCGAGGGTTCGCACGCTCGAAGGAGAAGGCATCGTCACCGTCGACGATTTCGCCAAGCCATTGAAGGAGGAGAAGCGCGCCGCCGTCGACGCTCGCATCGTCGCTGCTTGTTGTTGGGAGAGGTTCAGAGCTGAGAGGACGAGGCTCCGTGAGGTCGACGTGGTGGCTTCGCTGGAAGGGTGGAGCGAGGGGGAAGGGAGAAGAGAGAGGGAGAGAGAGCAGAAAGGGTTTTTTTCGATAGCTCTCGAAAGACGCGAAGAAAAAAAAACAGAGAAGAGTGACGAAGAAGAAGAAGAAGAAGAAGAAAAATCACTCTTCTCTTTCTCTTTTCGGCACCTCCCAGCGCGTCGCCCCCGCACCTCCTTTCGCCCCTCTCGATGCCCCAGGCGGAGGCGCGAGTCGACCTCGACATCGCTGCGCGGGCAGCCAGCGGCGCAGAAACCTCGACGAGCTCGGATTCGAGCTCGGGATCTCCAACATCGTCTCCGTCTTCGCCGTCGTTGTTTCCGCCGCCGCCGTCGTCTTCGCCGCTTCCTTCGCCGTCGTCGACCTTCACCGTCTCCCCCCTGGGGGCCTCGCTCGCCGGCATCGCCGTCGCCGCCGGGGCCTGCGCCCTGGCCGCGGGGGGCCACTGGCGCGCCACGGCCTCCGCTCTGGCGGAGGAAGGGATCGACGCTGTCACTCGGAGGAAGGCAGTGCCAACAGCGGTGAGGAAGGTTTTTTTTTCCTTTTCTTTTCTTCCTTTCTTTCTCTCTCTCTCTCTCCCCTCTATCCACCTCCTCTTCTCACCTCTTCTTCTTCTCAACTCCGCACCAACAGGCCCGCGCCCTGGGCGTCGCCACGGCGGCCTGCGCTGTCGCCACCGCCCTCGTCGGGGGCGCCGCGAGCGCTCTCGGCTTTTTACCGCAGCTCTCCGGCGAAACTTCCGTCGCGACGCCCGCGGCGGCGGCCGAGGCCGCGGAAAGAGCCCGCGCCGCGGTCAGGGGCTCGATGCGCGCTATGATCCTCGGGGAGGCGGAGAAGAAATGAGAAAAGAGGCTCTTTGTAACAACACCACCATCAACGGGGGAATTGAAAAAAACCCGCGGAAAGAGAAAGAGAGAGAGAGAGAAAGAGAGAAAGAGAGAAGAGGGACTTAGGTTACTTTTCCTTCTTTCGATCAACCAAAAACTCCCGCAAGAATTCGAGCTCTCTTGCGAGCTTTTCCTGCCTCTTTTATCTCTTAATTTCAATACCAGAGCTTCCCATGCTGTCTTCAACCTCGCTCCGCCCCGCGGGCCTGCAATCGAGAGCGCCCGGAGCGAGCCCCAGCGCCATGAAGATCGCCCGCAAATCGTCGTCGACGTCGACGCTGTTGCCGCTCCGTCAGATCGCCTCTTCCGCGACCAGGTCCGTTTTTGCTTCGTTCTTTCCTTTTTTGCAGATTTCAAATCACTCGCAGAGCATCACGAGGAGGTTTTCTACCTTTTCGTTTGAAAAGGGGGACGAGCAGAGGGCGGCAAGGTGCCAATTGAGGGGGGAAGAAAGGCGACAAGAAAAGCGACGATGTTTTTTTTTTCCTCGACCTCGACCTCTAACGAAAACTCCTGCTCCTCTTCTTCTTCTTCTTCTTCTCTACCACCACCACCAACCACCCACCAAAAACAGCCGCTCCGCCTCGGGCCCCGGGGCCTTCCGCCGCCCGCTGCCGCTCGCCAGGACGCGCGTCGCGCCCCTCAGGAAGCAGCCGCAGAAAGTCGAAGAACTGTTGGTGTCGTCTTGCCCTCCTGCTGCCGCCTCCTCCTCCTCTTCTTCTTCGGGCGCAGCCCCTCCTCCTCCCCCCGCCCCGAAACAGAAGGGGGCCAAGCTCATCCCCCTCGCCGCCTCCGTCGGCATCGGCCTGGCCCTCAGGTTCCTGGTCCCCATCCCCACGGGCTTAGAACCGCAGGCGTGGACCCTTTTGTCAGTCTTCGTCTCGACCATCGCCGGCCTCGTCCTGGAGCCGCTCCCCACCGGCGCCTGGGCCGCCGTCGCCGCCACCGCCGCCGTGGCCTCGGGCGCCTTGACCTTCGCTCAGGCCTTCTCGGCCTTCCGCAACGACGTCATCTGGCTCATCGTCGTCTCCTTCTTCTTCGCGGCGGGTTTCCAGAAGACTGGCCTCGGGGAGCGAGTGGCGACTCTTTTTGTCAGGGCCTTTGGCAGTTCGACGCTAGGGTTGGCTTATGGGTTGGCGGCGGCGGAGGCCGTGGTTGCTCCGGCGATGCCGAGCACCACCGCGCGTGCTGGAGGGATCTTCTTGCCGATCATCGACTCGCTGGCGAGGGCGGCGGGGAGCCTTCCTGGTAAGAGTTGAAGAGAAAGAAAGAGAAAGAAAGAGAGATGGAAAGAAAGAGAAAGAAAGAGAGATGGAAAGAAAGAGAAACAACCTTCTCACCTTTCACAACAACAAAAAAAAAAAAAAAAAAAGGAACCCCCTCGGCCAAGAAGCTGGGATCCTTCCTCGTCCAGGCCCAGTTCCAAGGGTCGGTGAACTCTTCTGCCCTGTTCCTGACCGCGGCTGCCCAAAACCTGCTGTGCATGAAGCTGGCGAGCGAGTTAGGGGTCGTCATCGCTTCCCCCTGGGCAGCGTGGGCGCTCGCGGCTTCCGTGCCGGCAATCATCGGCCTCGCTCTGGCCCCTCTGATCGTTTACAAACTCGACCCCCCTTCGATCACCGCCACGCCCGACGCCCCCAAGCAGGCCGCGGCCAGGCTGCAGGCGATGGGACCGCTCTCCAGAGACGAGGCGGTGATGGCGAGCACTATGGCGGGAGCTGTGGTGCTCTGGGTCGGAGGGGAAGCTCTGGGGGTCCCCGCCGTTTTGGCAGCGCTGATGGGCCTGTGCGTGCTGCTGCTGACGGGGGTGCTGTCGTGGCAGGACTGCTTGGAGTACAAGAGGTGAGTAGTGAGCAGGAGAGAGGAGAGAGAGGGCAAAGAAAGAAAGAGAAGAGAGAAGAAAGGAGAAAAACCCCGACTCTCGCTCAACTTTTTTCTAAAAAAAACTTAAAAAAAAAAAAAAAAAAAAAAAAAAAAAAAAAAAACAGCGCCTGGGACACCCTCTTCTGGTTCGCCATCCTCGTCGGCATGTCCGGCGCCCTCAACTCCGCCGGCGTCGTCGCCCACTTCGCCAACCTCGTCGGCGGAGCTCTGACCAGAGCGGCCCTGCCTTGGCCCGCGGCGGCGGCCTTGCTGTCGGGTGCCTACTGGGCCCTTCACTACCTCTTCGCCTCCCAGACCGCTCACGTCGGGGCCCTTTACTCGGCCTTCCTGGCCATGATGCTCGCAGCTGGAGTGCCAGGGCAGCTGGGTGCCCTGATCCTGGCATGGGTAAGCAACCTGTTCGGGTCCCTCACTCATTACGGTTCGGGCCAGGCAGCAGTGTATTATGGCAGCGGCTACATTTCTCTCGCTGACGTTTTCAAGTGCGGAGCCTTCGTCGCCGTTGCTAACGCGGCGGTGTGGTCGGGTCTGGGCTTCCTGTGGTGGAAGTGCATCGGGCTGGCGTGATTTCTGGGGAGGGAGAAGAAAGAGAGCGGAGGAAAGAGAAAGAATTTTTTTTTTTGCCGGCGACGGCGGTCTCAAAGAGAGAGAGAGAGAGAAAGAGAGAGAGAAAGCGTTTTTTTTCCAAAGTTTGTTTTTTCCGATTTGTTACTTCCCGAGGGTTTTCAAAAACAAGAGAGAGAGAGCAGCGGCGAGGGCACTGGGAGGTCGCTTTCGCCGGCAACTGAAGAAGTCGAGAGAAAGAGAAGGAAGAACGAACAAAACAAGGTGCTAATGAAAAAGGAAGTTGAGTTTCTTCAAAAAATTTGAAAAGAGAGGGTTAGCGAAGAAAAAAAAAATCAGCTCGACTCTTTTTTCTTTTCTTTCTCTCTCGGAGTTACAAGCACCTCTCTCTCTCTTCTCGCTCTCTACCACTCCCCGCGCCAAAGCCTCTCCGCGTCGGTACCCCGTGGAACCTCCATCAGCACCCAGGGGCACAGCTGCGAGAGAGGGACGGGTTTCGCTTTCGCCTCCTTCGAGCCCTCTGCGACGACGACGATTCGACCTCTCTGCTGCTCTCTCCTGTTTCTTCCTCCTTTCCCTCCTCCCTCTCCCTCCGCCGCCAAGAGGACGTGCCTGGCCCCGCACGGCACGTGCGCCTCCACCTGCCCCGACGCGAAATGGAAAACCTCGACCTTCGGTTCGGAAGAGCTCGATTTCGAGCTCGAAGGAACCAGAGTTGTCTGCCAAGCGCCGGCCTCCGCGAAGAAATAACTCTCGCTCTTCTCGAAAACAGCTCCTTTTTCTTCTGCCTCTCCTCCGTTCTTCCCCGCCTTTCTTTCCTTCTTCCTCGGCCAGTTCCTCCTGACGTCGCCGTTGGAGAAGAGCGTGAGGGCCCTTCCGTCGGGAAAAGTCAGCTTTTTGGTGCCCCTCTCGCGGAAGGCGACGGCGACTCTCCCGTCGTCAAAAAAAAGTTTCGTCTCCTCTCCCTTCCTTCCCTTCCCTTTCCGCTGCTGCTCTCTTTCTTCTTTGTCTCCTCCTCCGTTGCTCCCAGAGAGGCGGCGCAGGAGCTCGTCGGCTTCGGCGCGGGCGCCTGAAGCACCTCCTCCTTGTTCTTCTTCTTTCTCCTCTTCTTCTTCGGTTCTCGCCGCCGCGGGGGCGGAGGAAGGAGGAGGCGGGGAAGAAGAGGAGGAGGGAGCAGCAGCAGTGACGGCAGCTGCGGCCTCTTTGCTCCTCGGAGGCAGGGGCAGCGGCGGCGGCCTCGCGGAGGCCACGGCGAAGGCCGTCTTCGAAGCAGAAGCGGAAGCATTCAAAGAAGAAGAAGAAGAAGAAGAAGAGCTCGGAACCGGGATCGCCTTTTCTTCCTTCAGGATTTCGACTCGCCTCCTCAGCGCCGCAGCCGCCGCGCCCTTCCTCCTCTCCCTCTCTTTCGCCTGAGCTCTTTCTGCTTCGAGCTGGAGGCGCAGGGAGTCGACCTGCTTCTTGAGGTCGCGCCAGGAGGGGCCCCGAGGAGGAGTAGAAGAAGGTCGAAATTTGCGAGGAGAAGGAGAACGAGAGGAGGAAGCAGCAGCTTTCTTCTCCTTCTTCTTCGCGCTCTCTTCCTCCTTCTCCTCCTTCTTCGCTCTCAGCCTTCTCTCGGACTCCTCCCTCATGGCCTCCGCGCGCCTCACCTCGCTCTCGAGCCTCTCTCGGAGAGCCCTCGCCCTTTCGAGCTCGAGGGAAGAAGAGGAGGAAGAAGGAGAAGGGGAGGGGGAAGCGAGAGCAGCAGCAGGAGCAGCAGGAGCTTCCGCCTTCGCTTCCGCTTCCTTCCCTTCTCCCTTCCTCCCGCCCAGGAGCACCTCTGACTCAAGCCTCAGGAACTCGGCCAGTTCCTCGTCGAGACGCTGCTGCTGCTTTGGCCGCTCTCCGTTTGCTTCTTTGGAGGCCAGGGGAGGGGGAGCGAACGAAGCGAAGGGAGCGACAGCAGCAGCAGCAGCAGCGGCAGCAGCAGCAGCGGCAGCGGCGGCGTTGCCGGGCTTTCTCTTTCCCTTTTCTCCCTTGTCTTTCCCTTCTTTCTCTCCCGCCTTCTCCTTCCTTCTCCCCATGAAAGGGACCTCGCAACGGGCCTCCTCGAGCCCGTTCTTGATAAAGCCGCCGGGAGGGGAGTACTTTTTGCCGCTGGCGGCGGCGAGGGCCCTTGCCGCCGGGCCGTCCCCGCGGCGGAGGAAGGAGGAGCGAGAAGAAGAGGGCGAAGGCGTCGCCGCTGCTGCTGCTTCGGTTTCCGCATCTCCCCTCTTCGCCTTGGCCGTTGCTGCTGCCTCTTTTCCTGCTTCTCCCCTGCTTCTCTCCGGAGTTTCCCCACCAGCGCGGGCGATCACGGAGACGCTCGGTCCAGCTTTCAGCTCGGACTCCTTGCGGGAAGGCTTGGGGAGCGGGCTCGCCGCCTTCGATTCCATCTTCGCCGACGTTGCCGTTTGTTCAGTTTCGCCGGCGACGACGCGACGACGCTGCCCAGAAGAGGGAGAAGAGTAAGCGAGCGGCATTCTCTCGCTGCGCAGAGACAGATCTCACGATACCAACGAGCACGTTTTCTATCTCAAGGTTCTCCTTCTCGTGCGAAGGAGGAGAGTGAAAGGCGAGGCCTTGAAGCTCTTTCGAGGGGCGAGAAAAGGAAGAAGCATTGTGGAAGAAGAAGAGACTCAACAAACGTTCTTTTTCCATTCACAACTCTTCTTTCTCTTCCTCGCTTCTTCGGCTCTTCTGGAGAGAGCGAGAAAGAGAGAGAGAGAGAGAGAACCTCACGGCAGCTCGACCGCAAAGCTCTCACGAGACGTCCTCCTCCCGGCTGCGCTCCCAAAACCATGGACGGTGGGAGCAGCAGCAGCGCCGGGGGCGACGTGCGTCTGTTTTTTTTTCATTTTTTTCTCGGAACGGTCGAACGCATTCGCTCGCCCTTTTGCTTGTCGCCTCCCCATCTCTCTCTCACATGCAACTTTCCCCCTCTTCCCATCTCTTTTAACCACAGCCTTGCACCCCCAGCTCCGCGCAGAAGACTCCCGCGATCCGCGGCGCGGTCGAGGACGCGTTCCAGGTGCGGAAGAGAGAAGGAGAAAGAGAGAAAGAAAACGAGTTTTTTTCTTCTTCTTCATTGTCGTCGTCGTCGTCGACCTTTCTTCTTCTTCTTCGGGCTACAGCGGCGGACGAACGGCCGTGCTTAACCTCTTCTCTCTTTCCTCTTTTCCATCTTTTCTTCTTCTTCTTCTTCTTCTTCTTCTTCTTCTTCAACAGGTCGACGGCTTCCACAGGACGGCGGCGGCGAGCGCCGCGGCGGCGTCCGCGAAAAAGGGTTCCTCCCTGCCCAAGCTCCTGCTGTTCTCCTCCGGGAAGCAGCGGGCAGCAGTCGCAGCGGCGGCGGCGAAGGAAGCAGCGGCGGCAAAGGCGCCTCGAGCTCCTTCTGCTTCCGGCGACGGAGGGGGAGTAGCAGGAGGAAGGATCCCCGCGCATTGCGGCGGCGAGCCTGCTTCCGAGCAAGGGGACGCGGCGGAGTGGACCCTGGACGCCATGCTGACGCACCAGACGGTGAGAAGGAAGAGAGAGGGAAAGAAGAGAAAGAGAGGAAGAAGAAACTCCTCTCTCTCGCGCGCTCCCCCCGGGTTTTTTCATTCTTCTTCTCTTTTTTCTCATTTCTCACCTCCTCTTTCTCTCTCTTTCTTTTTTACTTTTCCCTCCCAGGAACCCATCCCCACCTCCCTCCTCAAGCTCCGGGAGGATGGACCGGCGAGAGCGGTCAAGATGTTCCGGGCCCTGCTCCGCTTCACCGGGGACGAGAGCTCGAACTCTTCTTCGACTCTTTCTTCTTCTTCCGCCGCTTCTTCCGCTGCTTCCTCCGCTGCTCCTCCACTGGGCTCGCAGCTCGAGGCCTCCGAGGCCCTCTCCCGCTTCCTGGTCCCTTCCTTACAACGCCCTGACCTCCGCGACGAGCTCTACGCCCAGTTGGTCAAGCAGACCCGCGGCAACCCCGACGCGCAGAGCTGCAAGAGGAGCTGGAGGCTCCTCGCCGCTCTCTGCTGCGTCGCGCCCCCGTCAGCGTCGGCGCTGCTCCCCCTCGTCGTGGATTACCTGAGGTCCGTCGCCGCCGCCGAAGCCGCCGAGGAGGGGGATAAATCGTCAAGCTCGTTCTCCCTGTACGCCGCCGCTGCTCTGTCGGCGCTGCAGAGGACGAGCAGGGCCGGGGCGCGGAGGCATGCGCCGAGCGCTTCTTTGAGTTTTTCTTCTTCGACGACGACGGCGGCTGCGGAGAAGGAGAAGGAGAAGGAGAGCGAGGTCTCCGCCCTGCTCTCCCTCTCCCCCCTGAGGGTCCAGGTCAGGCTCCTCTCCCCCTTCGCGGGAACCAACGGGAAGAGCGATCTTTCCCTTTCGCTCTCCCTTCACCCGGCGGCGACGGTCCTCGAAGCCGTCGAGGCCGCGGCCGCGGCGCTGCCGCTCGAGCACTACAAGACCTTCTCCCTCTTCGTCTCCCGCCCTCCCTCTTCCCCCCCGGTCTCTGCTTCCGCTAACAGCTCGGCCGCGAGAAGGAGGAGCAGGGCAGGGAGGTGGAGGAGGTCAAAGCTGGGAGGAGGAGGAGGAGTAGGAGGAGGAGGAGGAGTTGGAGGGGAAGAGATCGAGGTCGAGGTCGAGGGCGCCTCGAGCGACGACGACGACGACGACGAAACTCCAACCCCTTCTTCTCCTCCTTCCCCGCTCGACTTCCTCGACTTCGCCCACTCGGCCCTCGACGACGGCGCCTACCTAGCCGACGTGCTCGCCGACCTGAGGGAAGAGGAAGCAGCAGCAGCAGCAGCAGCGGCTGCCGCGGCCTCTTCCTCCTCTACTTCCGCTGCTTCGTCCTTTGTCGCCGCCGCGGGCAGGCGCCTCTCTTCTTCTTCCTCCTCCTCCTGCGCTTCTGCTTCTGCTTCTGCCCCGAAAATCTCCTCCTCTTCTCCGCATCTTGTCCGCAACAACGCTTCTTCTCCGCACCTCGTCTTCAAGAAGCGGATGTTCCGCGAGGGGGACGAGGCGATTTCGGAAGAAAACTTTGTGAAGCTCTCCTACTCGCAGGCAGCTCTCGACTTCCTCTCGGGCTCCTATCCGGTCCCTTTCGAGGAGGCTGCGAGGCTCGCGGCGCTGCAGGCCGGGGCCGAAGGGTGCGTCGGTGTAGGTGGGGAGGGAGGAGGAGAAGAAAGAGGAGGAGAAAACTCCGAGAGCGAAATCTCGGCCTTTGCCGCGGCGCTGGCCTTTTCTTCTCCTTCTCCTTCTTCTTCTTCTTCTCCTTCTTCTTCGGAGGAAGAGCGCTGCCGCCACCGCGCAGCCTGCGACGACGCCCTGGATGCCTTCGTGCCCCGCTTCATCCTCAGGGCCAGCCCCGGCGTCTCCCGGAGGCAGTGGAGGGAAGAAATCGCCGCGGCAGCGAGGGAGCTCCTGTTTGTCTCAAACTCCTCCTCTTCTTCTCCGTCTTTCATCTCATCCGGCGCCTGCCGCGCCCTCTTCCTGTCGAGGCTCCGCGCCTTACCCTACGGCGGCTGCCTCTTCTTCCCCGTGAGGAGGGTGCAGGACCCCGTGGGGCTGCTCCCTCCCGGGAGGCTGAGCCTCGGAGTGAACGCGCGCGGGCTGCACTTTTTCCGAGGCGGCGGTGGTGGAGGCGGAAGCGGAGGAAGCGGCGGCGAAGGAAGCGAAAGCGGCGGCAACAAGAGCGACCACCTCTTTCCTTCTTCCTCTTCTTCCTCTTCCGCTTCCTCTGCCCGAGAGTACCTCTACTCGGCAGAGCTCCGAGACATCATGCAGTTCGGGTCTTCCGTCTCTTCCGTCTTCTTCAAGATGCGAGTGGCCGGTATCTTGCACGTTTTCCAGTTCGAGACTTCGAAAAGAGGGGAAGGGGACTCTGTTTGCTTGGCGCTGCAGACTCACATCAACGACGTGATGGCTAGGAAATTCCACAACCATTCGACTAGCTTTACTAGCCCTGGTGCGAGTGGGAACTCTGCTGCTCCTTCTTGTTCTGCTGCTTCCGCTGCGGCTGCCTTGGCGGCGGCGAAGGAGAAGGAGAGGGAAGTGGAAGAGCTGCGAAGGAAGCTGGCGGCGGCGCTCGCAGAGGTCGCTGCTGCAAGGGAGGGGGGAGGAGGAGGAGGGGCGAACAAGGAAAACGCCGGCAGCTCTCCCGCTCCTCTCGCTCCTGCTCCTGCTGCTGCGAAGACCTCCGCCGACCTCGCAGAGATGGAGAGGTTCCGCGAGAAAGCCTCCAAGGCCGAAGAAGAAGCCCAAAACCTCAGGGAAGAGGCGGCGCGGACGTCGACGCTCGTGCTCGCACAGGCGGCGCGCGTCGCCGAGCTCGAGCGGGCTTACTCCGCAGAGGCTCTGGCCCGCAAGAGGGCACACAACGAGGCCGCGGACCTGAGAGGGAAGATCAGGGTTTTCGCTCGCGTGAGGCCGTTGTCGGAGAAGGAAAAGAGGGAGAGCGGGAAAGGGGGACAGCAGCTTGCTTTGAGCTTTCCCGACGCTTTGACGCTCACGCACGAAGCGAGAGGTAAAAGAGTTTCTTTTCCATTTTTTTTTTTTACCGTTTCCCGAAAGCCAGAAAAGGACGAAACCAAGCTCATTCTGCTCCTCTTCGAACCCTCTTTCTTTCTATCGATACTTCAAAAACACAGGAGCAACGGCGGGAAACGGCGGAGGAGAAGGCGGCGGCTCGAATCCCCCTCTGAAAGAGTACAGCTTCGACGCGGTCTACCCGCCCTCTGCCTCGCAGGCCGACGTCTTCGCCGACGCCAGACCCTTGGTGGCCTCGGCCGTCGACGGCCACAACGTGTGCGTGTTCGCCTACGGGCAGACCGGGAGTGGCAAGACGCACACCGTCTACGGCGACCTCGACTTCGGGAAGGGAGAGAAAGGAGGAGGAGAGGGGCAATCGGCTTCTTCTTCCCCTTCTCTGCTCTCCGACCCTTGCGACCGGAGCAGCGCCGCGGGCCTCGCCCCCCGGGCCGCGGTCGAGCTGTTCCGCCTGCTGGACGAGGGAAAAAAGAGCGGCGTGCTGGCCGAGACCGAGGTCAGAGTTTCTATGCTGGAGCTCTACTGCGACGAGCTGTCGGACCTGCTCTCTCCGAATTCGAGTTCTTCGACTTCTTCTTCGACTTCTTCTTCGAATTCCTCGTCGACCTCTTTTTCTTCTTCTTCTTCTTCTTCGAGGGCTCCCGCCACCGGCTCCAAAGGCACCTCCAAGACGAGCAGCAAGAAGCTCGAGATCAAGCGCGACCCGAGGACGGGGACCGTAGCGGTTCCCGGGGCGGCCAGGGCGAGGGTCTCGTCGCCGGGGGAGCTGCTGTCGACGATCGTCTCGGCCGCGGCGCGCCGGCGCGTGTCGGCGACGCTGGTGAGATGGGTTTATTCATTCGTTCTTTCTTTCTTCTTTTTACCCAGCTCCCGCTTTTTTTTGTCTGGGTTTCTTTCAATTTTATTAAATTAGGCACGACGCAGAGCGAGAAGCAGCAAGAAACGGAGAAAATTGACACGGAGAAGCTCACCAAAAGACACTTTGACCCCCCCCCCCCCCAAA
>Ga0210003_1000844_pt1 | contig 27488 bp, 27 predicted proteins | sample LantaG_FD_182804 | JGI IMG/M metagenome (GOLD analysis project Ga0210003, IMG submission 182804) | Deep subsurface microbial communities from Baltic Sea to uncover new lineages of life (NeLLi) - Landsort_02402 metaG (SPAdes) (version 2) | ecosystem: Environmental > Aquatic > Marine > Oceanic >... | reverse complement strand
AACTGGCCCGACGGCGGCGGGTAGTACGGCGGCGGATTCTCTCCCGGGCCTCCAAACGGTTCCCCGGTCACTTGCCGACGCCCCACAGCAGACGGCGCAGTGACGAGCCGAAGCCGGGCGATTCCTGGTCGGGGGCCGGCGCAGTCGGTTCGGGCTCCACGACCACCACTGGTTCGACGACGTCGACGACCTCTGCGACCTCCACGACCTCCACGGGCGCAGGCTCGATGGCCTCAGCCTCGATCAGCTCAAGCTCCACTGGTTCGAGCTCAATCACCTCGGAGTCCACCGGATCGAGCTCGATCGCCTCGGATTCGATCGCCTCGGACTCGATCGCCTCGGATTCGATCGCCTCGGACTCGATCACCCCGGACTCGATCACCCCGGACTCGATCACCCCGGACTCGATCACCCCGGACTCGATCATCCCGGGAGCGTCCACCGCGACAGGCTCGTTCTCGGGTGCGCTCGCGTACACCACAACCATCTCGTCGTCGGGCGACTCGGCGTCGGCAGGCGCGGCCCGTTCCTCGTCCGGCACGAACTCGATCACCTCGACGGCGTCGGCCTCGTCGTCGACGACGATCTCAACGTCGGCCTCGTCATCGACGTGAATCGCGACGTCGGTATCGTCGTCAACAACGACCTCAACGTCGGCTCCGTCATCGATCTCAACGCCGATCTCAGCGGGCTCGATGTCCTCGTGAACGTCGGACTCGAACTCGTCGTCGCCGACGGCCTCGGCATCCTCAGTCTCGTGCTCACCGGCGACGGTCACCGCGGCAATGAGTCCGCTTCCGCTGGCCGCAGCTACCAACTCCTCGGCCAGTTCCTCGACCAAGGACTCTTCCTCGGGAGATTCCGCGTCGAGTCCTTCGCGACTGCCCTGTAGCGCCGCCGGGTCCTCACGGCCCTTCGGCGCCAGCAACATGTAAACCACCGCACCGATGAACACGAAGGTCGCGGTGAACACGTTGACCCGGATGCCGGCGATGAGGGTTGCGGTGTCGTCACGCATCAGTTCGATCCAGAACCGCCCGACGCAGTACGAGGCCACGTAGAGCGCGAACAACCGGCCGTGACCGAGCCGGTATTTGCGGTCGACGTAGATCAACAACGCGAACACCAGCAGGTTCCACAGCAGTTCGTAGAGGAACGTCGGATGAACGACAGCAGCGACCTGCCCGGTCGAGACGCCGTCGAGTGAGTGCACGTCGACTACGCCGGAGGAGTCACGGCGGTAGAAGATCTCCAGGCCCCACGGCACGGTGGTTTCCCGGCCGTAAAGTTCCTGATTGAAGTAGTTACCGAGGCGGCCGATCGCCTGGGCCATGACGATGCCGGGCGCGACGGCGTCACCGAAGGCCGGCAGCGGAATCCCCCTGCGCCGGCACGCGATCCACGCGCCGACGCCACCGAAGGCGATGGCACCCCAGATGCCTAAGCCGCCCTCCCAGATCTGCAGCGCGGAACGGAGTCCGGCGCCACCCTCGCCGAAATATGTCTTCCAATCGGTCAACACGTGGTAGATCCGGCCGCCGATCAGGCCGAATGGCACCGCCCACAACGCGACGTCGTAGACGACGCCCCGTTCGCCACCGCGGGCCGCCCACCGGCGGTCCCCAATCACCAACGCGGCGATGATGCCGGCAATGATGCACAGGGCATAAGCCCGAATCGGAACCGGACCGAGGTACCACACACCCTGGTCCGGACTTGGGAAAGAAGCGAGCACCGTCGTAATCACTTGGCAGGCAACTTCTCCCGCACCCCCGCAGCCAGTTCCCCGGTCAGTGACCGCACCGCATTCACCCCGTCGCCTAACGCCGACACCAAGGCGGAACCCACGATCACTCCGTCGGCGAACTCCGCAATTTCGGCAGCCTGCGCACCCGAGCGCACACCCAAGCCCACCCCGACCGGAATATCGGAAATCGCCTTGACCCTGCGAACCAACTCCGGAGCCGCGGTCGACACCGCATCACGCGCGCCCGTCACGCCCATGGTCGACGCCGCGTAGACAAATCCGCGGGAAGCCTCCACTGTCCGCGCCAGTCTCTCTGGGGTTGACGACGGGGCAACCAGGAAAATACGGTCCAGATCGTGGCGGTCCGAGGCCGCCAGCCACGCCTCGGCCTCGTCCGGGATGAGATCCGGGGTGATCATGCCCAAGCCCCCGGCCGCCGCCAGATCCCGGGCGAAGGCGTCAACACCGTAGTGCAGCACCGGATTCCAGTAGGTCATGACCACGGCGTTGCCGCCGGCGGCACTGATGGCCTCGACGGCGCGGAGTGTGTCACTGACCCGAACACCGGCATGGAGAGCGTTGTCGGTGGCGGTTGCGATCACCGGACCGTCCATTCCGGGATCGGAGTAGGGGACGCCGACCTCGATGATGTCGCACTGGTTTCGGCTCATCGCCACCATCGCGTCGATCGACGTCGGCACGTCGGGATAGCCGGTCGGCAGGTAGCCGATCAGCGCCGCCCGCCCCTCGGCACGGCAGGCATCGAAGATCGGCCCAAGCCGACCGGTCAAATAGTGCTGGGCGGTCATGTGCCACCGGGTGTCGCGCCGTCGAGCAGACCGAACCATCGCGCGGCGGTCTCCACATCCTTGTCTCCGCGGCCGGACAGGTTAATGAGGATGATCGATTCCGGTCCGAGCTCGGCGGCGAGATCGACCACGCCCGCTATGGCGTGCGCGGTCTCGATGGCCGGGATGATGCCCTCCAGCCTGCACAGCAGCTTGAACGCATCCATCGCCTCGGTGTCGGTGATCGGCCGGTACTCCGTCCGGCCGGCTTCCTTGAGGAATGCGTGCTCGGGACCGACGCCCGGATAATCCAATCCGGCTGAGATGGAATGGGATTCGATGGTTTGCCCGTCATCGTTTTGCATGACATAGGAGTACGACCCCTGGAAGGCCCCGGGTGTTCCGCCGGCGAACGTCGCGGCGTGCCTGCCGGTCTCCACTCCGTCTCCGCCGGCCTCGTAGCCGATCAGCCGCACACCCGGATCATCAAGGAATGCATGGAAGATGCCGATCGCGTTGGACCCCCCGCCGACACACGCTGTCACGGCATCCGGCAGCCGGCCGGTCCGGGCCAGCATCTGTGCGCGAGCCTCCATACCGATCACCCGCTGGAAATCGCGCACCATCACCGGGAACGGGTGCGGCCCGGCGGCGGTGCCGAAGCAGTAGTAGGTGTCATCGGCGTTGGCCACCCAATCTCGGAAGGCCTCATTGACGGCATCCTTGAGGGTCTTTGAGCCCGACTGCACCGCAACCACTTCCGCGCCGAGCAGTCGCATTCTCGCGACATTCAGCGCTTGGCGGGCGGTATCGACGGCACCCATGTAGATCACGCACTCCAAGCCCAGCAGCGCGCAGGCGGTGGCGGTGGCAACTCCGTGCTGACCCGCCCCGGTCTCGGCAATGACCCTGGTCTTGCCCATTTGACGGGCCAGCAGTGCCTGGCCGAGGACGTTGTTGATCTTGTGCGAGCCGGTGTGGTTGAGATCCTCGCGCTTGAGGAAGATGCGCGCCCCACCCGCGTGGGCACCGAGCCGGGTCGCTTCATAGAGCGGTGACGGACGCCCGGCGTAATGGGTCTGCAGGGAGTCGAGTTCGTCGAGGAAACCCTGGTCGGTGCGGGCCTTCTCATAGGCGGCGGTGACCTCCTCGATCACGGCCATCAACGCCTCCGGCACGTAGCGGCCACCGAAGATTCCGAAATGCCCGCGCGCATCTGGGTCGTGGATCGTCGACGTGGCGACGGCCGCACTGGTGCGGGGCAGGTTGGGCGTGGAGGTGTCGGCCATATCGGGACTTCCGGCTGAACTCAGCGAACGGGTTTCGGACACGACGGGTGGGCGCCGGCGGTCACCAGATCAGCCACCGCGCCGCGCGGGTCACCGCTGGTGACCAGACCCTCGCCGACCAGCACCGCGTCGGCCCCGGCGCCGGCGTAGGCGAGCAGGTCGGCGGGACCCCGAACGCCGGACTCGGCGATCCGGATGATGTCCGATGGCAGGCCCGGTGCGATTCGGCCGAAGCAGTCCCGATCCACGTTCAGGGTCTTGAGATCACGAGCGTTGACCCCGATCACCTTGGCCCCGGCCTGCAGAGCACGGTCGGCCTCCTCCTCGGTATGTACCTCTACCAGTGCCGTCATCCCCAGCGACTCGGTGCGATCGAGCAGCGATACCAGTGCCGGTTGGGCCAGCGCTGCCACGATCAGCAGCAGCATGTCCGCGCCGTGTGCCCGAGCCTCGTGGATTTGATAGGGCCGCACGATGAAGTCCTTGCGCAGCACCGGGATGCTAACGGCGGCCCGCACCGCGTCCAGATCGGCAAGGGATCCCTTGAACCGTCGCTCCTCGGTCAGCACACTGATCACCCGGGCGCCGCCGCTCTGATAGGCCCTGGCCAGCTCAGCCGGGTCGGCGATCGCCGCGAGTTGACCGCGGGAGGGACTGGCACGCTTGACTTCTGCGATCACACCGATGCCCGGGGCTCGCAGGGCGCACAGCACGTCGCGCGGTGCGGGTGCCGCCTCGGCGGCCGCCCTCACGTCGGCCATGCTCACCAGTGCCTCGCGCGCGGCAACGTCGGCACAGACCCCCTCGAGAATGGAGTCGAGCACGGTTGCCGAACTCATGACAGCCGGTCTCCTAGAGGTCTGGCGAACAGGGACGATTCGAAGTAGAGGGTAACCGCCCCGCCACCAACACCCGTCACCGACCCTCGGTCTCGGACTCCACCACAGCAGTGGCTCCGGTGTCGGGATCCGTCGGATCCAGTCCCCCGTCGAGTGCGTCCCACATCGCGCGCTCGGACATCTCGGCCCCGGCATCGCCCTCACCCGGCGCACCGGGCCCGGCGTACTTCGACACCCTGCGCGCCTCCGTCGCCGCCGCGCGCATCATCAAGGCCGCCGCGACCAGAGCACCCACGGCCGCGGCCAGGGTCACCGCGGCACCCGCCAGATGACGCTGGCTGGCAACCAGGTTCATCACCGGCACGCCGGCCAGTTCCGCGCCACGCGGCGCGACGTCGCGCATCACCATCAGACTGATCCCGAGGTAACCCAACGGCACGCATACCAGGGCCACCAGGACCGCGAGCGCCCGCAGGAGCCAGCCCCGGACCGCCAGTCCGGCCAGCGCCGCCGCCAGCAGTAGCACTGCGAGCGGGAGCAGCGCGTTGGACCACGCGGCACCATTGATCGTGCTGGTCTTCGGTTGACCGAGTCCATCAGAGGACCCCACCGATACCCACGGCAGCCGAGAAGCCACCCACAGTCCGAGTGCGGAGAGCAGCAGCAACAGCTGCGCGACGCGGATCACGGCGTACTCAGGGTTTCGGCCGCCGCAATGGCCGCCAGCACCGCCTTGGCCTTGTTGGCCGCCTCGGTGTACTCATACGGACCGTTAGAGTCGGCCACCACCCCGCCGCCGGCCTGCACGTAAGCGGTTCCGTTGCGCATCAGCGCGGTGCGGATGGCGATCGCGAAGTCGGCGTTGCCGGCGAAGTCGAGGTACCCAACCACACCGCCGTACAGACCGCGCCGGGTGATCTCCACTTCCTCGATCAGTTCCATTGCGCGCACCTTGGGGGCGCCGGACAGGGTGCCGGCCGGGAAACACGCGGTGACGGCGTCGAGGGCGCTGCGGCCGTCGGCCAGCAACCCGGTCACCGTCGACACCAGGTGCATGACGTGGCTGTAGCGCTCGATATGGCTGTAGTCCTCGACCCGCACAGTGCCCGGTACGCAGACCCGGCCCAGGTCGTTGCGGCCCAGGTCGACCAGCATCAGGTGCTCGGCGCGTTCCTTCTCGTCGGCCAGCAACTCCTTCTCCAGCAACTGGTCCTCCTCCTCGGTGTGACCGCGCCACCGGGTACCGGCGATCGGATGCGTCGTCGCCCAACCACCCTGCACCGTCACCAGAGCCTCGGGACTGGAGCCGACGATCGAGAACGCCGTCTCCCCTGCCCCATCCGGGATCTGCAGCAGATACATGTAGGGGCTCGGGTTGGTCACCCGTAGCAACCGGTAGACGTCGATCGGGTCGGCGGCGGTGTCCATCTCGAAACGTTGCGACGGCACCACCTGAAACGCCTCGCCGGCCTCGATCTCGGCGACCAGTCGCTCGACGACCGCGCTGTACTCCTCGAGGGTGCGCTGCGCGCGTGGCAGTGGTTCGGGCCGCGAGAACGTGGCCACCGTCGAGACCAGTGGTTGGCCCAGGGCGGCGGTCATCACGTCCAGGCGCCGCACCGCGTCGTCGTAGGCCTCGTCGACACGCTGGTCAACGCCATCCCAGTTGACCGCGTTGGCGATCAGGGTGATGGTGCCCTCGTGGTGGTCGACCGCGGCGATATCAGTGGCCAGCAGCAGCAGCATGTCGGGCAAACCGAGATCGTCCACGGCCAGTTCGGGCAGGCGTTCGAGACGTCGGACGAAGTCGTAGGCGAAGAACCCGACCAACCCCCCGGACAGCGGCGGCAGACCCGACGGTGCGGATCCCTCGGCCGACAGCAGTTCCATCGTGGCCCGAAGGGCTTCCAGTGGATCTCCACCGCTCGGCGCACCATTCAGGGTGGCGCCCAGCCAGACTGCCCGCCCGTCGCGCACCGTCAACGCCGACGGTGCCCCGGCTCCGATGAACGACCAGCGCGACCAGGACCGCCCGTTTTCGGCGGACTCCAGCAGGAAGGTGCCCGGGCGACCGGCCGCCAGTTTGCGGTAGGCCGACAGCGGAGTCTCACTGTCGGCGAGGACTTTGCGGGTTACCGGGACCACGCGGTGTTCAGCGGCCAGCGCGCGGAACTCTTCGCGGGTCGTGGTGGCGTGCACGCGCTACATCCTCCCAGACCTGTTCACCCCAGACCTGTTCATCCCAGCCGCACGGCGATAGCGTGGCGTTATGAAACGTGGTGACCAAGTGCCCGAGTTCGAACTGCCGGATCAGACCGGAACCGTCCGTTCACTGACCGGCCTGCTGGCCGAGGGGCCGATCGTGCTGTTCTTCTACCCCGCGGCCATGACGCCGGGTTGCACGAAGGAGGCCTGTCATTTCCGTGATCTGGCCGGAGAGTTCACCGCGGTGGGCGCCTCCCGCGTCGGCATCAGCACTGACGCCGTCGATAAACAGGCGAAGTTCTCCGACTCGCAGCGCTTCGACTACCCGTTGCTGTCCGATCGCGACGGTACGGTCGCCGAGACCTTCGGCGTCAAGCGTGGACTGCTCGGCAAGCTGTTGCCGGTGAAACGCACCACGTTCGTCATCGACACCGATCGCAATGTGCTCGAGGTGATCTCCAGCGAACTCAACATGGATACCCACGCCGACAAGGCGCTGGAAGCCCTGCGGGCGCGCTAGTCGATCACCTCCCCACCCGCGAGCGTGCGTGTCGGTACGCCGACACGCCGCCGGTAGCGGACTTTCACGCACCGTCGCGGGGTAAATCAGTGGATGACGGGTCAGACGGGTCCTAGCAAATCGGCGTCAAAGCAGGTGTGGTCGCCGGTGTGGCAGGCCCCTCCGCTCTGGTCGACGTCGAGCAGCACCGCGTCGCCGTCGCAGTCCAGGCGCACCGAGTGGACGTACTGGGTGTGACCGGATGTCGCGCCCTTGACCCACTGCTCGCCGCGCGAGCGGGAGTAATAGGTGGCCTGCCGGGTGGCCAGCGTGCGAGCCAGTGCCTCGTCGTCCATCCAGGCCAGCATGAGCACCTTGCCGGTGCCGCGCTCCTGGGCGATCGCGGCGAACAATCCGTTGGCGTCGCGCTTGAGCCGCTCGGCAATCGCAGGGTCGAGACTCATCGGACTGATATCTGACTTGTCCTCTTCGCTACCGCTCATCGGACGGGGGTCTGACTTGTCCTCTTCGCTGCCGCTCATCGGACGGGGGTCTGACTTGTCCTCTTCGCTGCCGCTCATCGGACGGGGGTCTGACTTGTCCTCTTCGCTGCCGCTCATCGGACGGGGGTCTGACTTGTCCTCTTCGCTGCCGCTCATCGGACGGTCACCCCTGCCGCCTTCATCGCCGCCTTCACCTCACCGATGGTCAACTCCCCGAAGTGGAACACGCTGGCCGCCAGCACCGCGTCGGCACCGGCCCGCACCGCAGGCGCAAAATCCCCGACGGCCCCCGCACCCCCGCTGGCGATCACCGGCACTGTGACCACCGCCCGCACCGCACGCAGCATCGGCAGGTCGAAACCGGCCTTGGTGCCGTCGGCGTCCATCGAGTTCAACAGGATTTCGCCCACACCAAGTTCGGCTCCGCGCCTTGCCCATTCGACGGCGTCGATACCGGTTCCCTGGCGGCCACCGTGGGTGGTGACCTCCCATCCGGAGGGGGTCGGGGCGCCACCGGCAGGAACCGTTCGGGCATCCACCGACAACACGATGCACTGGGAGCCGAACTGCCGTGCCAGTTCGGCCAGGAGTTCCGGTCGGGCGATCGCCGCGGTGTTCACCGATACCTTGTCCGCACCGGCACGCAAGAGTGCGTCGACATCAGCCACCGATCGCACACCTCCGCCGACGGTAAGCGGAATGAACACTTGTTCGGCAGTACGACGCACGACATCAAACATCGTCGCGCGGCCCGATGAGGACGCCGTCACATCCAGGAAGGTCAGTTCGTCGGCACCCTCGGCGTCGTAGGCCGCGGCGAGTTCCACCGGGTCACCGGCATCGCGCAGGTTGGCGAAGTTGACGCCCTTGACCACCCGGCCGGCATCGACGTCCAGGCAGGGAATAACTCGGACGGCAAGATCGGTGGGGGAGTTCAGCACGTCAACGGCTCACCGCGGCCAGAGCCTCCGAGAGGGTGAAGCGTCCGGCGTAAAGGGCTTTTCCGACGATCGCGCCCTCGACACCTGCGCCGGTCAAGGTGGCGATGGCCCGAAGATCGTCGAGGCTGGAAACCCCACCCGAGGCGATCACCGGAACGTCGGTGCACTCGGCGACACCCTCGAGCAGATCGAGGTTAGGCCCGGTGAGCGTGCCATCCTTGGTGACGTCGGTGACCACAAATCGCGAACAGCCCTCACTGTCAAGGCGTTCCAGTACCGACCACAACTCGCCGCCGTCGGTTTCCCAACCGCGGCCGCGCAGCCGGTGTTCCCCGTCGACGACTTGCACGTCGAGCCCTACCGCGACCCGATCGCCGTACTCGGCGATGGCGCGAGCGCACCACAGCGGATTCTCCAGTGCCGCCGTACCGATGTTGACCCGGGCACAGCCGGTGGCCAACGCCGCCTTCAGCGAGTCGTCGTCGCGGATGCCGCCGGACAGCTCGACCTTGACCTCCAGTGCCCGCACGACCTCCGCGAGTAGTTCACCGTTGCTGCCACGCCCGAAGGCCGCATCGAGATCGACGAGATGAATCCACTCGGCTCCGTCGCGCTGCCAGTTCAGTGCGGCCTCCAGCGCCGTGCCGTACTCGGTCTCACTACCGGCCTTACCCTGAACCAACCGAACAGCCTGGCCATTGATCACATCGACGGCAGGCAGCAAGATCAATGACACGTCTTCCTTCACAGCCCCTCAACCCAATTAGCGAGCAGTTCAGCACCGGCATCGCCGCTCTTCTCCGGATGAAATTGCGTCGCGGACAATGGCCCGTCCTCGACGGCCGCCAAAAACCGAGTGGTGTGGGTGGCCCAGGTGAGCTGTGCACTAGGGTCACCCTCCCACGCCTGGTTTTGCGAACACAGGGCGGCGTAGGAGTGCACGAAGTAGAACCGCGTCTGCGGATTGATGCCCTTGAACAACCTGCTGCCCGGGGCGGCGTCGACGACGTTCCAGCCCATATGCGGAATGACCGGTGCGTCCAAACGAGTGACCGCACCCGGCCACTGACCGCAGCCGGTGCTCGCAACCCCGAACTCCACCCCGCGGGCGAACAGGATCTGCATCCCGACGCACACACCGAGCACCGGTCGACCCGCCGCGACCCGTTCGGCGATGATGCTGTCGCCGTCGATCCCGCGCAGTCCGCTCATGCAGGCCTCGAAGGCCCCGACGCCGGGGACCACAAGCCCATCGGCTGCCAGCGCAGCGGTGCGATCCGAGGTCACCTCAACCTCGGCGCCGACCCGCTCCAGGGCGCGTTGGGCCGACCTCAGATTGCCCGACCCGTAGTCAAGAACGACAACGGACTTTCGGCGGGATGCTCCCGTCACAGAACACCTTTTGTGGATGGCACCCCGAGTATCCGCGGATCGGGCTCGACGGCGTGGCGCAGCGCGCGGGCCACCGCCTTGTACTGCGCCTCGGTGATGTGGTGCGGATCGCGGCCGTAGAGGACCCGCACATGCAGGGCGATGCGTGCGTTAGCGGCCAACGACTCGAAGACGTGCCGGTTGATGACGGTGTGATACGGCACGCCGGATCCGGCGATGGTGAACTCCGCCAGATACTCCGGCTCGCCGGTGTGCACGAAGTACGGTCGCCCGGAGACGTCAACGGCCGCGTGCGCCAGTGTCTCGTCCATCGGGATGTAGGAGTCGCCGAAGCGCCGGATACCCGTCTTTTCTCCCAACGCCTGCCCGAGCGCGGCGCCGAGCACGATCGCGGTGTCCTCAATGGTGTGGTGACCCTCGATCTCGACGTCACCGCGGGCGGTCACGGTCAGGTCGAAACTCGCGTGGGTGCCCAGTGCGGTGAGCATGTGATCAAAGAACGGCACCCCGGTGTCGACGGACACCTGACCGGTGCCGTCGAGGTCGAGTTCGACGACGATGTCGGATTCCCTGGTTTTGCGTTCGACCCGGGCGCGACGGGGCGATGTGGCGGTCATGAGGCTCCTAGGGGCTGTACCGATTCGGCGGCGGCCAATCGTTGGCTGGCGGTCAGGAAGGCGTCGTTCTCGTCGACGAGGCCGATGCTGACCCGCAGGTATCCGGGAATGCCGACGTCGCGGATGAGGACACCGTCGTCGAGATAGCGCTGCCAAGCCGCCGGGGCATCGGCGAACTCACCGAACAGCACAAAGTTCGCGTCGCTCCGAATTACCCGAAACCCCATGGCATGCAGCGCCATACAGACCCGCTCGCGCTCAGCCACGAGTTCGGCCACGGTGGCCAGAGTGTCATCGGCGTGGCGCAACGCGGCGCGCGCAGCCGCCTGGGTGATCACCGACAGGTGGTAGGGCAGGCGAACCAGCAGGACCGCGTCGACGACTGCGGGCGCGGCCACCAGGTAGCCCAACCGGCCCCCGGCGAAGGCGAACGCCTTGCTCATGGTCCGGCTGACGATCAATCGGGCCGGGTACTCATGGAGCAGCGCAATCGCGCTGGGCCCGGCGGAAAACTCCGCGTAGGCCTCATCGACGATCAGTACGCCGCCGGGCATAGTGTCGAGCAGTCGGCGAAGGTCGGCGGATGAGACACTCTGTCCGGTTGGGTTGTTCGGGCTGGTGACGAAAACGACGTCCGGCTCCGCGGCCCGGATCGCCGCCACCGCCACGTCGACATCGAGACTGAAGTCGGTGGCGCGCCGTGCCTCGATCCACTCGGTCTGGGTGCCGCCGGCAATGATCGGGTGCATCGAGTAGGACGGCACGAAGCCAATCGCGCGTCGTCCCGGTCCACCGAAGGCCTGCAGTAACTGCTGAAGTATTTCGTTGGATCCATTGGCTGCCCAGAGGTTCTCAATGCCAACCTCGACTCCGGTGGTCGCGGTGACGTAGGCCGCGAGATCGCGCCGCAGATCCACGGCATCGCGATCCGGATAGCGGTGCAGGTTTGCCGCCGCGATCCGCACCGCTTCGGCAGCGTCATTGACCAGTGCACGACTGGGCGGGTGCGGATTCTCGTTGGTGTTCAACCGCACCGCGACGTCGAGTTGCGGTGCGCCGTAGGCCGATTTGCCGCGCAGGTTGTCCCGCAGTGGCAGATCGGACAGAGTGACCCTGTCTCCGATCGTCACGTCTCGAACCTCCGGCGCACGGCCTCCCCGTGCGCGGGTAGGTCCTCAGCACTGGCCAGGGTGATGACATGCCCGGAGACGTCTTTGAGCGCGGCTTCGGTGTAGTCGACGACGTGAATGCCGCGCAGGAAGGTCTGCACGGACAGCCCGCTGGAGTGCCGGGCGCAGCCGGCGGTGGGCAGCACGTGGTTGGATCCAGCACAGTAGTCGCCGAGGCTCACCGGTGAGAATGCGCCGACGAATATCGCTCCTGCGGAACGGATTCGGCCGGCCACCGTCGCGGCATCGGCGGTCTGGATCTCCAGGTGCTCGGCGGCATAGGCGTTGACCACCCGCACCCCGGTATCAAGATCATCGACCAGCACGATCGCCGACTGACGACCTCGCAAGGCCTCGGTCACCCGCTCCCGATGCACGGTTGTCGGCAGTTGAACCCCCAACTCGGCATCGGTGGCATCGGCCAGCGCGATGCTGTCGGTGACCAGCACGGCCGCCGCCATCACGTCGTGCTCGGCCTGACTGATCAGGTCCGCGGCCACATGCACCGGGTCGGCGGTGTGGTCGGCGAGGATGGCGATCTCGGTGGGTCCGGCTTCGGAGTCGATGCCGACGTGCGAGCGGCAGATCCGCTTGGCCGCGGTCACGTAGATGTTTCCCGGTCCGGTGATCATATCGACCGGCGCCAGTTCCGCCCCGTCGGTGTCGGTGCCCCCGTAGGCCAGCAGGGCCACCGCCTGCGCCCCGCCGACCGCCCACACTTCCCCGACACCGAGCAACTGCGCGGCCGCCAGGATGGTCGGATGCGGCAGCCCGCCGAAGCCGGCCTGCGGCGGGCTGGCCACCACCAGTGACGCCACCCCGGCGGCCTGGGCCGGCACCACGTTCATCACCACACTCGACGGATAGACCGCGGTTCCGCCTGGCACATAGAGTCCGACCCGCTCGACCGGGATCCATCGCTCGGTCACGGTGGCGCCGGGTCCGAGGATCGTCGTGGTGTCGGAGCGGCGCTGGTCGGCATGCACGGCGCGGGTGCGCTCGATGGCCATCTCGAGTGCGGCCCGCACGTCGGGTTCCAGCCGGGCCAGCGCCGACCGCAACTCCGACGCCGGTACCCGGACGCCGGAGGGGCGCACGCCATCGAACTTCTCGCCGTACTCCAGGGCTGCGTCCGCGCCGCGTTCGGCGACGTCATCGACGATCGGGCGGACCGTGGGCAGCACAGCATCGACGTCGACACCGCCCCGGGGCAGCGCCGAGCGCAACTGTGCGGCGGTCAGCGCACGGCCGCGCAGGTCGATCCGGGTCATGGCGAAGGGCTTCATCGGTTTGATTGTCGCTGATCGGGGCATGGATGCGAAAATCAATTACGCATCGAATTGCCGATTCGGACCGTTCAACGCCAATCAGAGCCGCGCACCCCGGCGCCGTCGCTGCTCGCGCGGGGATTCCTGGTCAACGCCGCCGAGTAGTTCGACCCTAGAGATCCAGGCCGATATCGAGCACCCGCACCGAATGGGTGAGCGCGCCAACGGCCAGGTAGTCCACGCCGGTGCCCGCGTAGTGCGCGGCGGACTCCAGGGACAACCCGCCGGAGGACTCCAGTAGCACCTTCGGAGCTTTGGCGTCGCGGCGCTGGACCGCCATCTGGGTCTGCCACACCGGGAAGTTATCGAGCAGGATCAACCCGACATCCTCGGCGAGTACCTCGTCGAGTTGCTCGAGGGTGTCGACCTCGACCTCACACGGCAGATCGGGTGCCGCGGCGCGCACCGCGCGTAGTGCGGCAACCACCGACCCGGCTGCCGCCACGTGGTTGTCCTTGATCAAGGCGGCATCCCCGAGGCCCATCCGATGGTTGACCCCACCGCCGACCCGCACCGCGTACTTCTGCAGCGCCCGCAGTCCGGGCAGGGTTTTGCGGGTGTCGCGGATCCTGGTCGTGGTTCCCGCCACGGCCTCCACCCAGGCCGCGGTGGCCGTGGCGATTCCGCAGAGGTGGCAGAGGAGGTTGAGCAGGGTGCGCTCGGCGGTCAGCAGACCGCGGGTGTCGGCCCGGACTCTCAGCAGTGCCTGACCGGGTTCCAGGCAGGCGCCGTCCGGCACCCGATCCAGCACCTGATAGCAGCCGGTGCCGAGCACCTCATCGAGCACCATGAGCGCGACGTCGACGCCGGCGGCCACGCCGGCCTCCCGGGCGACCAGGGCCGCCTCGGTGCGTGCGTCGGCGGGTACGGTCGCGATCGTCGTGACATCGGGGCCGTAGCGCAGGTCCTCATCGAGGCCGCGGCGGATCGTCACCAGCGCTTCGGAGCGCTCCTGGGGGGTCAGCGCCATCATGCGACGGGAACGGCCGCCTCGACGAGTGTGACGCGACCGTCGGCGGTTCCGTGCACGCTCTCCGAAACCGCCTGCGCGGCATCAGTGTCGGGGAAATCGCCGCGGTGGTGACATCCACGGGTCTCAGTCCGGGCCAGTGCCGCCACAGCAACGGCCCGCGCCGACATGGTGAGAGCGACATCCTCGACATCGGTCCGGGTCATCATCGCGTGGGGCGCGGCACCGTCGAGTTCATCGATCAGGTGCCTCAGACCGTCCCCGTCGCGGACCACCGAGGACCACCGCATCATTGCTCGCTGCAAACGCCCCCGATCCAGCGCAACCCGCTGAGCCGGCTGGACTTTCGCCATCGGCGCACCGGCGCTTCGGGTATGCCGGGCGGCCTCACGGCCCGCGCGGCCACCGACCACCAGGCCCTCCAGCAGGCTATTGGAGGCCAGCCGATTGGCACCGTGCATACCGGTGCGGGCCACCTCGCCGGCGGCGAACAGGCCCGGCAACGAGGTCCGGCCGTGCACGTCGGTGCTCACTCCGCCGCAACTGTAGTGCGCGCCGGGCACGACCGGGATCGGGGTCGTCGTCGGGTCGATACCAGCCCCGCGGCACGCGGCGGTGACGGTCGGGAACCGCTGGGCGAACCGCTCGATGGACCGCGCGTCGAGATAGACACACTCGTCTCCGGTCTCACGCAGCCGGGCCTCGATGGCCGCGGCCACCACGTCGCGGGGGGCCAGGTCGCCCATCGGGTGCACGCCGGCAGTCACCGAGTCACCGCGCGCATCGCGCAGTACCGCGCCCTCCCCGCGCAACGCCTCGGTAATCAGCGGCCGACGACCGGTGCCGTGCGGGTCGAAAAGCATCGTCGGATGAAACTGCACGAACTCGATATCACTGACGCACACCCCGGCCCACAGCGCCAGTGCGATGCCGTCGCCGGTGGAACCCTCGGGGTTGGTCGTGGCGCTGTAGAGATGTCCCAATCCGCCGGTGGCGACGATCACCGACGGGGCATGGATGACACCGAGTCCGTCGGCGTTGCGGACCAGGACGCCGGTAACGGCCGACTCATCACGCAGCACCTGCAATGCAACGTGATTGCGCCGGATATCCAGGGTGGCCGCGGCATGATCGAGGGCGCGCTGGACTTCGGCACCGGTGGCGTCCCCGCCGGCGTGCATGATGCGCCGCCGGGAATGTCCGCCCTCGCGAGTAAGCGCCCACTGGCCCGGGGTGCTCTCATCGAAACGGGCCCCGTCGGCGATCAGGTCCGCCACCGCCTGATAGCCGTCGGCCACGATCGACCGCACCGCGGCAGGGTCACACAAACCGGCCCCGGCGGCGAGGGTGTCGGCGACGTGCGACTCGACGGTGTCGTCGGTAAAGGGCAGTACCACTGCGATCCCGCCCTGGGCATAGAAAGTCGCGGTGTCGTCAGCCTTGCTCAGAATGACGGTGCGGGCACCCCGGCGGTAGGCAGCCAGGCCGGCGGCCAGGCCGGCCACTCCGGTGCCGATCACCACCACGTCAGCGCGCTGCTGCCAGTCAGGGCCGGATCCGCCCCCGCAGGCGCCGTGGCGGGTCATTCGCCATCACCCGGCGCGCCGATCTCGATCATCCGCGTCACACTGGCGCGGGCCAGGCGCGCGATTTCGGGATCGACGTCGACCTCATCGGCGCCCTCGATCAAGCAGCGCAGCAGCGCGGCCGGGGTGATCATCTTCATGTACTTGCACGAGGCACGATCATTGACCGCCTGGAAGTCGATCTGTGGCGCGGCTCTGCGTAACTGGTGCAGCATGCCGACCTCGGTGGCCACCAGCACCTGCCTGGCCTCCGAGGTGCGGGCCGCGTCCAGCATGCCGCCGGTGGACAAAATCTTCACCCGGTCCGCAGGGAACGCTCCCTCTCCGGCCAGGTAAAGCGCCGAGGTAGCGCATCCGCACTCGGGATGGACATAGAGCTCGGCATCCGGATGCGAGCGGGCCTGTGCTGCCAGTTCGTCACCGTTGATACCGGCGTGCACGTGGCACTCCCCGGCCCAGATGTGCAGGTTCGTCCGGCCGGTCATGCGACGGACGTGGGCGCCCAGGAACTGGTCCGGGCAGAACAGCACGTCGCGATCCGCCGGGATCGAGTTCACCACCTCCACGGCATTCGACGAGGTGCAGCAGATGTCGGTGAGCGCCTTCACCGCGGCGGTGGTGTTGACGTAGGACACCACCACGGCACCCGGGTACTCGTCGCGCCACTGCGCAAGGTCCTCGGCCGTGATGGAGTCGGCCAGCGAACACCCGGCCCGCTGGTCCGGGATCAACACCGTCTTGGTGGGGCTGAGGATCTTGGCGGTCTCGGCCATGAAGTGCACCCCGCAGAACACGATGGTGTCCTCGGGCGCTTCGGCGGCGATGCGCGACAGCGCCAGGGAGTCCCCGACGTGATCGGCGACGTCCTGAATGGCGGGCAACTGATAGTTGTGTGCCAGGACGGTCGCACCGCGCAGGGCGGCCAATCGGCGAATCTCGGCGGCCCACTGCGCGTCCCCCGCCACACCGGTGTAACCGCCCGGGCCATCGACGATTCCGTCGGCCAGGGCCGCCCGAGTGCGATCTACGTCCGTGCGAGCAGCGACGGTCATCGCCGCCTCCTGTTCTGCATCCGAGGTTTTCGACTTATAATCGAAAACATGAGTCATATTAGCACTCAACACGAAGTGCTGGCCGTCGTATTCCAGGTCCGTGACCTGCCATCCGGCAAACCCGGCCTCCACGTGCTGTTATGGCAGCGCGCCCTGTCTCCGCAGCGCGGACGGTGGTCACTACCGGGCGGCCGGCTCGGCGAGGGCGAAGATCTCACCGCGTCGGTGCGCCGCCAACTCGCCGAGAAGGTGGACCTTCGCGAGGTCGCGCACCTGGAACAACTCGCGGTCTTCTCCGACCCGACCCGGGTGCCGGGCGCGCGCGTCATCGCGTCCACCTACCTGGGCCTGGTGCCCTCCCCCGCCATTCCTGAATTGCCGTCGGACACCCGGTGGCATCCGGTGGGCCAGCTTCCCCCGATGGCGTTTGATCACCGCCCGATGGTGTCATATGCCGGCGCCCGGCTGGCCGCCAAATTGTCCTACACGAATATCGGATTCGCCTTGGCGCCAAGGGAATTTGCGTTGTCGACGCTGCGCGATATCTACGGGGCCGCACTGGGATACCAAGTCGACGCCACCAATCTGCAGCGCGTGCTGGCACGGCGCGGAGTGATCACCCCCACCGGGACCACGGCCCATCCGGGCCGTACTGGTGGGCGACCTGCGGCGCTGTATCGCTTCACCGAATCCGAACTGCGGGTCACCGACGAATTCGCGGCATTGCGTCCACCCGGCTGACGCACTGGATTCTTAGAACCCCCTGAAGGTAACGTCATCTACTCGGAACGAAAGGGACGACGTGACAATCCCGCACCGGGTGGTCGGCCCCCAGTCTGTCGGCCCCCAGAGGATCGGCCCCCAGTGGATCGGTTGCGCCCCCCACGAGGAATTGCGGTGCGGCCAGCGCCCCGTACTCCCGGCGAAGGATCCGTTCTACGAGCCCCCCGCGGGGTTCCGCCACGCGGCGGTCGGCACGGTGCTGAGGTCGCGCGACGTCGAACTCGGCTTCCTAGGCCTGATCCCGCAACGAGTCCGTGCGACTCAGTTGCTCTACCGAACGGTCAACCGCCACGGCGACCCCGAAGCCTGCGCCACCACGGTGCTGGTGCCAGCCGGGCACTTCGCCAATCAACCCCGCCACATGGTGTCCTATCAGTGCGCCATCGACGCGATCTCGTCGCGCTGCTTTCCCTCCTACGCGCTGCGCCGCGGAGCCCGGGCACTTGGATCACTGCCGCAGTTCGAATACCTGTTGATGGCGGCGGCGCTCGCCGAGGGCTGGGTCGTTTCAGTACCCGACCACGAGGGCCCGGACGGTCTGTGGGGCGCGCCGATGGAGCCTGGCTATCGGGTGCTAGACGGCCTGCGCGCCGCGTTGAGCTTCGACCGATTCGGGCTCGCTCCGGGGAGCAAGGTCGGCCTGTGGGGGTACTCCGGCGGCGGACTCGCCAGCGCCTGGGCCGCTGAGGCGCACGCCGACTACGCCCCCGAGCTCAACATCGTCGGCGCGGTGCTGGGTTCGCCGGTGGGCGACCTGGGCAACACCTTTCTAAGACTCAACGGGTCGGCCATGTCGGCGCTGCCGGCGATGGTGGTCTCGGCCCTGGCGAAGACGTTCCCGGGTCTGGACCGGATCATCGAGGAGCACGCCACCGACGTCGGCCGCGCGAAGCTTCGAGGGCTGGAGCGGATGACCACCGTGGAGGCGATAATCCGGCTGTTCCGGACCGACATGGACGACTGGGTGCGCCCGCCGCTGACCGAGGTCCTCGATCTGCCGCAGGTGCGGGAGGTATTCGAGGCCATTCGGCTCGGCAAGGCCGTGCCGACGCCACCGCTGCTGATCGTGCAGGCCGTCCACGACTCGGTGATCGCCGTCGAAGACATCGACGCCCTGGCCGACCTGTACTCCCAAGGTGGCGCCCAGGTGACCTACCACCGCGATTCGTTCAGCGAGCACATGCTGCTGCACCCGATGTCGGCACCGATGACATTGCGTTGGCTGGCCGACCGGTTCGCCGATCGGCCCATCGACGCCCACCTGATCCGCACCAAGTGGCCGACACTGCTCAACCCGATCACCTACGCGGGCATGTGGCGCCTGGGCGGCATCGTCGCGCGGGTCGCCGCTGGCGGGCGGGTGGGTCTGCGGCCGCTCTGATGAGTCGGCGCACTGGGATAACCGGACCCAGGATAACCGGACCCAGGACGACCAGACCCAGGACAACCAGACCCAGGACAACCAGACCCGGGTAGGGTGCCCAGGTGATTGTGGGCCTCGGGCATCCTCGCTGCGGAACGGGCTTCGCGGCCAGCCTGCTCGCGGCGAACGGGACGCCGGTACTGCATGAGAAGGTCGGCCCCGCCGGGATCGTGTCCTGGATGCAGGTCGCCAAACGCCATGCCGCGCCCTGGGGGCAGACCCTTGCCGTTTATCCGCCGGGCTCCAGGCTTTTCCTCGTCGCCCGGTCCCCGCTGGCCGCCCTGGATTCCGTTGCCACCGAGAACCAAGAGATCCGCTCGATCGGGTTCCGCAGCCAGGTCATCTGGGAGCGTCGCGGCATCGACATCTTCGCGACGACCGACCAGAAGGGCGGAAACGGAATCTACGACTTCTTCGGCTGGGCCGTGATGTCGCTGGCCTACTGGTATGACATCTGCCTCGAGGAGAATCCCGAGGTGATCTTCCGGGTCGAACGAACCTGCGACGACGACCTACTCGGTAGCATCGTCGGTCACCGGGTCATCAGGGACGGCAAGGGCCTGTGGCACAACGAACACAATGCCTACAAGTCGCCGAAGCTGCGCTATCCGATTGGCGAACTCGCCCGCGTGCCCAAGCATCATCTGGCCAAACTCGTCGACGTCACCGCTCGCCTCGGCTACCCCGACGACGCCGAAACGCTCGCCGGCTACCTCTGATTCGGCACTATCGCTGAGGAAGTTGATCCTGCGCTATCGCGGGGGAAGTCGGCGCTATCGCGGGGGAAGTCGGACCCACCGGTTGGGCCGCCGGTTGCCACCGGTGTTCCTCGACCGGCCAGGCACCGAGGTCATCGCGCGGCGCGGCCGCCGCCATCAGCGAGTAGACCAGCGCCGCCAACGCGGCGGGCAGGAGCAGTGTCACGGCAATCTGCAGTGGGCTCTGGGCCAGGAACACCGGTGGCGCCTCGGTGAAGTAGTGCACTCTGTTTTGCGGACTTAACTTCAGTCCTTGCCGGTCCGGGGTGCCGTAACGCTGGTGCACCAGGGCGGCGCCGACGCCGGCCGCCGTCACTCCGGCGAGCATCTGACCGATCCACAGCGCGGCGGCCAGCCCCGGGCCGCGATGCGCCCGCCACTGCCACACCAGCACCGACGAGAGGACCGCGAGCATGCTCAACAGACCGATCAGCATGGCGGCGGCGACGAACAGGTTGTCGGCATCGGTACCGCGGAAGGCCTCCACCTGTTGCCCGGATCTGGTCAAGGCGGTGATCGTGTGAATCGGCGGGGCGATAAGGGACCACAGCCCTCCCAGAAGTGCGCCACAAACCCCAAGCGCGACAACAACAATCACCGCCGCAGCCAGGTTCGAGCGTCGGGGCGCCATCATCATCGCCGGACGGGTCATCGTTTGGCCTCCACGTCCGCGGAGTCCACTCGGCCATGGCGGGAGCATTGCGCCCACCAGCCGTCGGGGCGAACCTGCACCACCATTCGCCGGGCGCACTGCGCACAGAACCGCGGCGGCTCAAGACCCAGTCGCGCCGCCGTCGGGACGTCGGCCCCGAGGGGTGATCCGGTGTAGACGTCATAGCCGCCCGCACTGATCGGTGTCGGTGGATCCTCGACCATCAGAGCCCTAGAGGGTGGCATTGAGCGCTTTGATCGGCATCTGCAGATCATCAAGCAACTCGAGGTCGGCCTCGGCCGGCCGGCCCAGGGTGGTCAGGTAGTTGCCCACGATGACCGCGTTGATGCCGCCCAGGATGCCGCGCTTGGCCCCGAGGTCCCCGAGGGTGATCTCGCGGCCACCGGCGAAGCGCAGCATGGTGCGCGGCAGTGCCAGGCGGAACGCGGCCACGGCTCGGAGTGCCTCGGCGGCCGGCATCACCTCGAGGTCACCGAACGGGGTTCCCGGGCGCGGGTTGAGGAAGTTCAGCGGCACCTCGTGCGGGTCAAGTTCGGCCAGCTCGGCGGCAAATTCAGCGCGCTGTTCCAGGGTCTCGCCCATCCCGAGGATGCCCCCGCAGCACACCTGGATACCGGCCTCACGGACCATCGCCAAGGTGTCCCGGCGTTCCTCCCACGTATGGGTGGTGACGACGTTGGTGAAGAAGGACCGCGCCGTCTCCAGATTGTGGTTGTAGCGGTGCACGCCCATCTCGACGAGCCGATCCACCTGCTCGGCGGTCAGCATGCCCAGTGAGCAGGCGATGTGGATGTCGACCTCGTTGCGGATGGCCTCGATACCGGCGGCGACCTGTGCCAGTAGCCGCTCGTCGGGTCCGCGGACCGCGGCGACGATGCAGAACTCGGTAGCGCCGGACTTGGCGGTCTGTTTGGCGGCCTCGACCAGGCTTGGGATATCCAGCCAGGCACTGCGCACCGGCGAGGCGAACAGACCCGACTGGGCGCAGAAGTGACAGTCCTCCGGGCAGCCGCCGGTCTTGAGGCTGATGATGCCCTCGACCTCAACCTCCGGCCCACACCAGCGCATCCGGACCTCGTGAGCCAGCCCCAGCAGTGCTTCGAGTTGGTCACCGGGTGTTCGCAGGACGGCGAGCACCTGATCGCGGGTCAGTCCTTCGCCGCGCTCCAGCACCTGATCGCGAGCCTGATTTAGGATATCCGGGAGGGTTGGGCCGACTGACTGTGTCACGCAGGTCAGGTTAGTGCACCGGCCGAGTCTGTCCCCGAGGCAGGCGGGCGCACTCGATCGGGTGCGTCAGGCGAGCCCGGCCACCCAATCGGAGTCGAACGCGTGCCCACTCATCCTGGCGAAACCATCGGGGGTCAGGGCGGCCGCTCCCGCCGGCAGTACCGCGCGCACCGCGGCGAGCCGCGCCAGCGCGCCGCGGTTGAATTCCTCGGCGGCGCCCGGAGCCTTCGGCCAAGACCCGATCACCAAACCGGCGCACGAAAGCCCTCTACCGGCAAGGGCTTCCAGCGTCAGAGCCGTGTGGTTAAGGGTTCCCAGTCCGGCTTCGCAGACCACCAACACCGCCGCGCCGAGCTCCACGGCCAGATCCCGCAATGTCACGTGCGCATCGGCGATCTCGACCAGCAGTCCCCCGGCGCCCTCCACCAGGGTGAGCCGACCCGGCCGGTCAACGCCGCGGACCGCCGCGATGAGCTGTTCGGCCGAGGGCAGCGGCAGCCCGGCGGCCGCGGCGGCCGCAACCGGGGCCAGCGGCTCGGGGTAGCGCGCCACTGAAACCAGCTCATGCACTCCGGCCAGGCGGGCGATCTCCGCCAGATCGTCGTCCCCTCCCTGGGCACCGGGCCCGGAACCGGTCTGCACGGGTTTACACACCACGACGTCGCCCCCGCAACCACGGGCGTGACTGGCCAGGGCGGCCGTCGCGATGGTCTTGCCCACGCCGGTTCCGGTCCCGGTGATGACGAGAACCGTCATCGCATCCCGGTGCCGAGCACCGCGGTCAGCACGGTGCAGGCCAACTCGATCTCCTCGTCGGTGAGCGATGCCCGGGCGGTCAGCCGCAACCGCGAGGTTCCGGCAGCAACAGCCGGGGGCCGGAAACACCCCACCCGCAGGCCGGCCGCAAGGCAGTCATTCGTGGCTCGCACGGCGGCATCCGGGTGGCCGAGGATCACCGATACCACCGCCGATTCGGGTGCAGCCGATTCGAGTGTGCCGGACACCCCGCACGCCTCGGCGAGGGTGCGCGCATGGGCCAGGACGGCCTTCGGTCGCCACGGCTGATCGGTGAGTATGCGCAGCGCGGCGCGGGCCGCACCGACTGCTGAGGGCGCCAACCCGGTGTCGAAGATGAACGGCCGTGCGCTGTCGATGAGATGGTCGCGCACCGCCTCGGAGGCCAGCACCACCCCACCCTGACTGCCGAGAGCCTTGGACATCGTCGTCGTCATCACCACATCGGGCGCACCCGCCATTCCCAGCTCGTTCAGCAGGCCGCGTCCACCGGTGCCCCGCACGCCCAGACCATGCGCCTCGTCGACGAGCAGCACGGCGCGATGGGTCCGGCACACCTCGTGCAGACGCCGCAGTGGCGCCAGCGCGCCATCGGTGCTGAACACCGAATCCGTCACGACCAGCGCGCGCTCCTCGTCGCGGCCCGCCAGTGCGGCCTCGACCGCGTCGACGTCCCGATGCGGTGTCACCACGATCCGCGCCCTCGACAACCGGCACGCGTCGACCAGTGAGGCATGCGAGGCGGCATCGGAGACTATGAGTGAACCGGGCCCCGACAGGCTCACCACAGCGCCCAGGTTTGCGGTGTATCCCGAGGAGAACACCAGGGCGGCGGGGACCCCGACGAAATCGGCGAGCTCGGCCTCGAACTCCTCGTGCAGTTCGGTGTTTCCGGTGACCAGACGCGAACCGGTCGAACCGGTGCCCCAGGTGCGCACGGCGCACACCCCTGCCTCGATCACCTCGGGGTGCTGCGAGAGACCCAGATAGTCGTTCGACGCGAGGTCGACCTCGCAGGCCACCGCCGACCGCGACCGCAGCGTACGGCGCAGACCAGCCAGTCGTCGCTGACGCTCCACGGAGTCGAGCCAGGCCAACGGCGAGGTGTCGACACGGGAGTCGCGCGGAAACGGTCCGGAGGTCATCGCCTCCTACCCTAGGGCCCGCGCGACCGCCACCATGGCCGAGGTGATCCGATCGACCTCGTCGGTCGAGCAGATGAATGGTGGCATGACGTAGATGAGGTTGCGGAACGGCCGCAGCCACACGCCGTGATCAAGGCCCACCGCGGTGGCCACCCGCATATCGACGGGTCGATGGGTCTCGATGACACCGATCGCGCCGCACACCCGCACGTCGGTGACCGCGGGCAGGGCCCGTGCCGGTTTGAGCCCGGCAGTCAGTCCCGCACTGATCTCGGCGACCCGGGCCCGCCAGTCCTGGCGCAACAGCAGTTCCACCGACGCCACCGCCACCGCGCACGCCAGCGCATTGGCCATGAATGTCGGCCCATGCATCAGTGCGCCGGCCTCCCCGGCACTGATCGTCGTGGCGATCTCCCGGGTACACAGGGTCGCCGCCAGGGTCAGGTAGCCACCGGTGAGCGCCTTGCCGACGCACATGATGTCGGGGCTGACGCCGGCGTGATCGGCGGCGAACATCTCCCCGGTGCGGCCGAAGCCGGTCGCGATCTCATCGAAGATGAGCAGTACGTCATGACGATCGCAGATCGCCCGGAGGTCCGTCAGATACCTCGGGTCATGAAACCGCATCCCGCCGGCGCCCTGCACCACCGGCTCAACGATGACCGCCGCCAACTCATCTGCGTGCGCGGCCAATTGAGCGGCAAAGGCGGCGACGTAATCGGGGTCGTAGGCGGCGGGCACGGGCTCGGCGAAAACCTGCTCGGCCAGCACGTCGCGCCACAGCGAGTGCATGCCGCCGACCGGGTCACAGACACTCATCGGAGCGAACGTGTCGCCGTGGTACCCGCCGCGCCAGGTCATCAGCCGGCATTTGGCGAACCGGCCAACGCTGCGCCAGTACTGCAACGCCATTTTCACCGCGACCTCGACGCCCACCGAACCGGAGTCGGAGAAGAACACGGTGTCCAAACCCACCGGTGTGATGTCCACCAAAAGCGCGGCCAGCCGGGCAGCCGGCTCATGGGTGAGACCGCCGAACATGACGTGGTTCATCAGCTGCAATTGACGTGAGAGCGCGGCATCGAGTTCGGGGTGGCCGTGTCCGTGGATCGCCGTCCACCACGACGCCATCGCATCGATCACCCGGATCGGCGCGCCGTCGGAGATCACGGTCAGCCAAACACCGTCGGCGGCCACCGCGACCACCGGCGCGGTCACCTCCGCACCGAACGCGCTGTAGGGGTGCCACACGTGAGCGGCGTCGATGGCGCTGATCTGCTCAGGGGTCAACGCCGACACGGTGAGCAGCCTAATCGGCCCCGGTGCCCGACGCTCCGCTGCAGATGAGCGGCATCGCGCGATTGGGTAGATTAACGAACGACCATGACCGCCCTGACCCAGTTCCGGCCGCCCGCAGCGGCCCTCGGTGACCCGCCGGAGCCCACCCCGGCTCCCCCGGCCCCGCCGGTCGCCTATCGCCGCGACCTCGACGGCCTGCGCGGTGTCGCGATCGCGCTGGTGGCGATCTTCCACGTCTGGTTCGGCCGAGTGTCGGGCGGCGTCGACGTGTTTCTGGTGCTCTCGGGTTACTTCTTCGGCAGTTCGCTCCTGCGGACCGCGCTGACGCCCGGTACCTCGCTGTCGCCGTGGCGGCACATCACGCGCCTGGCTCGGCGGCTGTTGCCCGCCCTGATCGTGGTGCTCGCGGCGGCCGCGGTACTCACCGTCGCGGTGCAGCCCCAGACCCGCTGGGAGAGCTTCGCCGATCAGAGCCTGGCAAGCCTGGGCTACTACCAGAACTGGGAACTGGCCGCCACGGCATCAGATTATCTGCGCGCGGGCGAGACGGTCTCCCCGCTGCAGCACATCTGGTCGATGTCGGTGCAGGGCCAGTTCTACCTCGCCTTCCTGGTCATGGTGCTGCTCTTCGCCGCGCTGTTGCGCCGACCACTCGGCAACCGACTGCGGCCGATGTTCATCGGGCTGCTGGGTGTCTTGACCGTCGCATCGTTCGGGTACGCGATCATCGCCCACCAGACCGATCAGGCAACCGCGTACTACAACAGCTTCGCCCGGGGGTGGGAACTACTGCTCGGTGTGCTCGCGGGCGCGCTGGTGCCCTATGTTGGGTGGCCGATGTGGCTGCGGACGCTCGTCGCCACCGCGGCTCTACTGGCGGTGCTGTCCTGTGGCGCTCTGATCGACGGGGTCGCGGAGTTTCCCGGGCCCTGGGCACTGGTACCGGTGGGTGCGACGGTGCTGCTGATACTCGCTGCGGCCAACCGTTCCACCGACCCGTCGATGCGGGGCCGGCTACCGCTGCCCAACCGCTTACTGGCGACCGCCCCCCTGGTCACGCTGGGCTCGATGGCGTACTCGCTTTACCTGTGGCATTGGCCGCTACTGATCTTCTGGCTCGCCTACACCGGCGGTGCGCATGCGCAGTTCGCCGACGGCCTGGCCATCCTGCTGATCTCCGGCGTCCTGGCCTATCTCACGATGCGCTTCGTCGAGGAACCGCTGCGTGCCCGGCGCGCCGATGCCACGGCGCCGAGCAGACCCTGGCGCGAGCGGTTTCGCCGGCCGACCATCATCGCGGGTACCGCCGTAGTGCTGCTCGGGGTCACGCTGACGGCCACATCCTTCAGTTGGCGCGAGCACGTATCCGTGCAGCGCGCCGATGCCGAGGCGCAGCAGGCCACGCTGGAGGCAACCGGATATCCGGGTGCCCAGGCACTACTCGACGACGTCCCGGTACCGCCCCTGCGGTTCCGGCCCGGTGTGCTGGAGGCCTCCGGGGACCTGCCGAAATCCACCGCCGATGGTTGCATCAGCGATTTCGACAACGTCGGCATCATCAACTGCACCTACGGCGACCTCGCGGCCACCCGCACGATCGCCCTTGCCGGTGGATCGCACGCAGAGCACTGGATCACCGCCTTGGACATCCTGGGCAGCGAGCACAACTTCAAGGTGGTGACCTACCTGAAGATGGGCTGCCCGCTGACCACCGAGAAGATGCCGCTGGTGATGGGTGACAATCGGCCCTACCCGCAATGCCGGGTGTGGAACGAGCGGGTGATGGACCGACTCATCGCCGACCGTCCCGACTACGTCTTCACCACCTCGACGCGGCCGTGGAACACCAAGCCCGGCGACGTCATGCCCGCCACCTATCTAGGAATATGGAAAACGCTGACGGACAACAAGATTCCAATTCTCGCGATGCGAGACACCCCGTGGCTGGTTCGTAATGGCAAGCCGTTCCGTCCGGCCGACTGCTTGGCCAAGGGCGGCAACGCGGTGTCCTGTGGGATCGAACGTTCCCGGGTGCTCTCCGAACGCAACCAGACGCTGGACTTCCTTAACCGGTTCCCGTCACTGAAGGTCCTCGATATGAGCGACGCCGTGTGTCGGCTGGACTACTGCCGGGCCGTCGAGGGCAACGTCCTCGTCTACCACGACTCACACCACCTGTCGGCGACCTACATGCGCACCATGACACCGGAACTCGGCCGCCAGATCGGCGCCGCCACAGGATGGTGGACCCCGGCCCGATAGGCATAGGCTCGGCCGATGGCCTCGAACGACCCCGCGAGTCCGGCGCCCGCCCGGATCACCGTCTGGCCCGGCACCGCCTATCCGCTCGGCGCCACCTACGACGGAGCAGGAACCAACTTCTCGGTGTTCTCCGAGGTGGCCGAGCGAGTCGAACTCTGCCTCATCGACGGCGACGATCACGAGACCCGTATCGAA
>Ga0210003_1000843_pt1 | contig 27511 bp, 64 predicted proteins | sample LantaG_FD_182804 | JGI IMG/M metagenome (GOLD analysis project Ga0210003, IMG submission 182804) | Deep subsurface microbial communities from Baltic Sea to uncover new lineages of life (NeLLi) - Landsort_02402 metaG (SPAdes) (version 2) | ecosystem: Environmental > Aquatic > Marine > Oceanic >... | reverse complement strand
ATGGCATCACCATCATATAAAGGTGTGATAGAGTTGTTGTGGGACACCTTTGGTGGACATATTAATAGTAAGGGATATAAAGTACTTGACCCACATATCGGAGCCATCTATGGTGATTCTATCACCCTTGAACGAGCTAATATTATCTGTGAAAGACTAGAGAAAAAAGGGTTCGCCAGTTCTAATATTGTACTTGGTGTTGGTAGTTACACTTACCAGTTCAACACACGCGACACTTATGGGTTTGCAATGAAAGCAACCTATGGTGAAGTTAATGGTAAAGGTCGTGAGATTTTTAAAGACCCACTTACTGATGGGGGGACTAAAAAATCACTTAAAGGTTTACTACAAGTGGTGGAAGAAAATGGAAAATATGTGGTATATGACCAAGTTAATTGGCTCAATGAGAGTCGTGGAGCCTTGGAACTTGTATATTCCAACGGAAAAATGATTAAAGAAACTAATCTTTTTGAAATTCGTGAACGATTAAATAATAAAAATAAATAAAATGACTGAAAAAAGTATAACCGAAAATGTTGAACGCAGTATGACTGCGTGGTTAAGCTCAATAAAAAATGAATCGTTAAGGAAAAAGGTAAAGAAAAATCTTATTGTTACGGGTGGTTCATTAACTTCAATGTTCTTAGATGAAAAAATCAATGATTATGATGTTTACATTAAAGATCGTAAAGTTTTAGGTGAATTAATTAAGTATTATATACAACCCAAATTTGGTTGTCAGATGTCTTTACTTGATTATGATGAAATTGAGTCAAAAAAAGAACCTAATAAAAAGGAGGGGCTTGATTTACTTGACCAACTTCACATTAAAAAAAGTGAATATGACGCTGAGGGACCTAACCCCAACTCTGGGTTATCAATTGCAATATCGAATTTACAAAAAGGACAATTTAAATTGTTTGATGAAAATGGTTCACAAAAAATTGATGTTTTAGATATTATATCAAGACATGAGGATAACATAGTATTAGAAGGTGTTTATGAACCGGTATTTTATTCCGCAAATGCGATAACATTAACCAATAAAATTCAACTTATAATAAGATTTTGGGGTGACCCAAAAGAAATACATAAGAATTTTGACTTTGTTCATGTTACAAATTATTTTACATTTGATGATGGGTTGGTGGTTAAAAAGAAAGCATTAAAATCACTATTAACTAAAGAATTAAGATATCGTGGTAGTTTATATCCCGTAACATCAATGATTAGAACCCGGAAATTTATTGAGCGTGGGTTTACAATCAACGCTGGTGAGTATTTCAAGATTGCTTATCAAATATCAAAATTAGATTTAGACGACCCATATGTTCTTGAAGAACAGTTAATGGGTGTTGATGTCGCTTATTTTAATATGTTAATAGAATCATTAAGAAAAGCGATAAAAGAAAATAAGGATTTTAAAGTAACAACAGATTGGTTATTTATGAAAATTGATGAATTTTTTGGTTAAAAATATAAAAAGATGAATAATAAAACATACGAATATAAAATAGTAAATGTTCACGAAATTAAAACCATTACAAAAACATTAAACCAATTATCTAAAGATGGTTGGGAACTGGTCTGCGTCGCTGAAGAAAGACACTATTTCAGAAAAGAAATTGAAGAAAAAGAAATTTTGTTATAAAAAATTTGGTCGGGTCAAAAAATTATCTTATCTTTGTCCTAAAATAAAACTATAATGATTGACAATAGTGAACATATAAGAGAATTTTTATCATTTAATGAAAATGACTTCTATTTCGTTCAAATCATAAAAAGACGAAAAGATGACCCAACTATGACGGTTGGTCAAAGAACATTAAAAACATATTATATTGAATCGTTTGAACAATATGATAAAATGTTACCTGTTATTAAATTAGAATGTGAAAATAATATCGCTCGTGCATATTTTTCTTTAAATAAAAGAAACTATGAAGATAATGCATTACATATATTACATAAATCCGTAACACAAATAATGAATAAACAGTTTAAATCATTAAGAACTGTTTTTGATTCTATTACGGGTAAATATCATAGTGATTCTGATAAGAAATGGTTAGTTGATGTTGATGGTATTAAGTATAATGAATTTGTTGGTACGGAAAATATTATAACTACGGTTATAAAATTACAATCTAAAACAAAAAATGAACCTATGGCGAAATTGATTCCAACAAAAAATGGAACACATATTATCACAAGACCATTCAATTTACAGAAATTTAAAGAAGATTTTCCGGAAATTGATGTACATAAAGATGCGATAACCCTTTTATATTGTCCAGAATGATTATCACTCACGATTATTTAAACACATTAGGTGAAAAATTCCTAAAATCTGCAAAAAATTGGAGGTATAAATGTCCAATCACAAGGGTTGAATTGAGGTCCGCATCATTTGAAACACCTGATGTCCTTGGCTTACGCTCAGGGGCATCAGTTCTTATTGAATCTAAGACAAATAGACGAGATTTCTTAAATGATAAAAAGAAAATACATAGAAGTACAGAAGGAATTGGTGATTGGAGATTCTTTTTATCAACAGAAGATGTCATAAAAGAAGAAGATTTATATGATGATTGGGGATTATTACATACAGATGGTAAAAAAGTTTGGGTCGAAAAACACCCCGAACCTCGCATAAATAGACATAAATCGTCTGACTGCCTTATAATGTACTCAATAATAAGAAGACAAGAAGAAGAAATAAAAAACCTTAAAAATGAAAGAACAACTAATATCATTTGAAACAGCTAAGTTAGCCAAAGAGAAAGGGTTTAATGAGGAGTGCAGATATTATTACACAGAAATGCAAATGAAGAAAGATAGTGCAAGCACTAATCTTAATTGGTATAGTGATGATGGATATTGTTATGCACCTACTCAATCATTACTTCAGAAATGGTTAAGGGAAGAACATAACATCAAGGTTTATAATGTAGTTGCTTATGACGATGACGATAAACAAGCGTGGGAAAGTGTTATATACCTAAAAAAAGGTAAAGTTAAGAATATTAAAATCAGATACTCATACGAAGAATCCCTTGAAGAAGGATTATTAGAAGCACTTAAAATAATTAAAATATGAAATATCAAATAGTTAAAGGGGATTTAATAAAATTTGCATTAAAAGGTTATTTTGATGTAATAACACATGGTTGTAATTGTTTTTGCACAATGGGGTCTGGAATCGCAGTACCAATGGCAAAAACATTTGATTGTAATCTATTTCCATTAGAAGAAAGAACACGAATAGAATATTTTCCCGCTGATAAGTATAGTGATGAGTATGAAGAATATGAGGAAGATACCGGAAATTATGGAAATATAGAAAAACTTGGTCAAATCGATTATGAAGAAACTTGGGTTGATTTGAGAAACGGAATAGTTGGCCGTAGTTATAGTTTACCAAAACCAGATTATATACATAGATTTTTTGTTGTTAACTCATACACCCAATACTCACCAGGTTCTCCGCTTCCGGGGGAATTTATTCCGTTAGATTATTGTGCCTTGACTTTATGTATGAAGAAAATTAACCGCACATTTAAAGGTAAACATATTGGTCTTCCAAAAATTGGTGCGGGTTTGGCTCTTGGTGATTGGAATAAAATTGAAGATATCATTAAAACCGAATTAAGGGATTGTGATGTAACTGTTATTGAATATGATAAATAAAAAGGTATGAGAGAATTTTTAGTAACATTCGAAATCGCCAAACAGGCAAAAGAAAAGGGGTTTAATTGGCCAACCGACCATTATTATGAAGAGTCGTTAACTGAAAGTGTTGACGAACAGGACGGGACATCAGGACCGTTTGGTTGGAAAAAAGGTGAACGTAATTTACAATTAGGATATATGATAAACAATCACGATAAAACAGACTTATCAAGTGAATCTTGGTATGTGTGTTCGGTACCTCTTTGTGGTCAATTACAAAAATGGTTGAGGGATGAACATAATTTACATATTGCAATTGGTAATGGTGATATATCCAACACATGGAATTATGAAATATATACCATTGGTAAAATTGATATTAACAAATCAACAGATTTTAAATTTAAAACATACGAAGATGCACTTGAAGCGGGATTACTTGAAGCACTTAAATTAATTTAAAAATGAAAGAACAACTAATATCATTTGAAAAAGGGCAAGATGTTTCTTTTACCTATCGTGGCAGAAACGTAAGAGGTATAGTTACTTGGTCTAAAGGAAGAGGAGTAGAACTTAAACTCATTTCAGATTATAAAGGTAAAAATGTTTATTGGGAACAAGGAGAATTAAAAGATTTTGACATAAAACTTATAGAAAAATGCAAGATACATTAATATCATTTGAAACTGCCAAATTGGCAAAGGAAAAAGAATTTAAAATATCCTGTGATCATTATTATGATGCTGATAAAATGTATAACACACCACAAGCATTTGATGGGAATGTAATAGATGATGGTTATTATCACGATGATTATTATTTAAGACCAAACCAATCGCTACTTCAAAAATGGCTACGAGAAGAATATAATTATCATGTATACGTTTATCCCGTTGCTTTAGAAAATTATAAAGTTTGTCATCATTTAGGTGGTGGATATACTTTCTGTAAATCAGAATTTTTAACATATGAAGAAGCTCTTGAACATGGATTAATGGTAGGACTTAAAACAATATAATGGACGATTGTATCGCTTGTGGTAAATGTTGTGATAAGAGTTGGTTAGTTAGACTAACCAACAGAAGAGAAATAGAATTATTCGGTGATGATGTGGTTTATGGTAAATTTATTTGGACAGATAAGTGTAAATTTAAAAAAGATAACATCTGTACTATTCACGAAGATAAACCACATAAATGTAAAGAATATTATTGTGAAGGAAAAAAATTATAAATAAATTATGATTGTATTAATATTTTTCGTATATTTGTACAATAAATTATAAACTTAAAAAAAAAAGAAATGAGAAAATTTATCGTTATTTTATTAATCGCTTTATTTGCAACCGCGTGTTGCACATCGTGTACACAAAACCAACGAGCGAAAACTTGGGGTGGTAATGCCACCGTTAAAGTTCCAGAAGGAACTGAATTTGTTAATGTAACTTGGAAGAATGATAATCTTTGGGTTTTAGTGAAGGACACCAAAACTGGGGAATATAAATTCTATGAAGAAAGTTCTTGGGGGATTTTAGAAGGTACATATACAATTAAAGAAAGTAAATAATTAAAAATATGAAATATTTTACACAAAAGAACATACTTTATTTATTTGGGGTAGTATTCGCATTTACCGCAGTTTCCCTACTCGCTGAGTGGGATTTAATATCAATAATATCAGGATTATTTTTGGTATCAATTGCTGCGATTTATATTCTTACCATTATATGGGAAAGAAAAGATAGACCACGTAGGGAAAAAATTACTTGGACGACAACTCTCGGATATTTGTTATTAACAATATTTTTGGGGGTATTAGGAGCACCTTTATTTTTTGTATGGTTATCCGCTATTTGTACTGCTGTTTCGGGGGGTATTCTATTTTATTTATTAGCTAAAGGAAGATAATATGTTAGTATCTGCTCATAAAGATTATCTTCAGGTTAGAAAAATTATAAGGTCATGTGATAAACAATCACAAAAAGAATCAATAATTAGATTAATTCATTTATACGAAAAAAAATATAAGTTTGAGTCAGAAAATAATAGAAGAATTTTGTTATTTACTCGTTCTTTATTTGAAAGGGCAGAAGAACATTTTAATTTAAAACACATAGACTATTATGATTTTTTATCATTTATGGATTATAATAAAATATAAAACAATTGAATTGTTTAGGACAGATATTAGGTGTTGGTTTGGTCATAAATACCAAGACACCGATGATATTAACATTAAAAAATGTAAGAGGTGCGGTCAATCTACCTTATTTATTAACGCAATATATGAAGATTAAATGAAAACAAAAATAATTTCAGCATTCCCCGGAACAGGTAAATCAGTTTACCATAAAAAACATCCACACACAACATTAGATTCTGACTCATCTAATTTTAGTTGGGTAAAAGATAAAGATGGTAATAACACCAAAGAACGAAATCCCAATTTTCCACAAAATTATATTAATCACATTAAATCAAATATTGGGAAATACGAATACATTTTTGTATCTTCACATATACAAGTCCGTGATGCATTATTAAATGGATGTTTATTCTTTTATTTGTTTTATCCATCGCCAGATAGAAAAGATGAATTTATCAATAGATATAAAGAACGTGGAAATGATAATGGATTTGTTAAATTACTTGATGAAAATTGGGAAATGTGGATAAAAAATATCCAATCCGATTGGAGGGATGGTTTCGAACCAATTGAAATGATACTACCAAATTTAGAAGATGAATTAAGACATTTAAATGCAGTTATTAATGGTGAAACAGATGAATAAAAATAAATGGAAAAACTTTTTACTAAAAATTAAATTTTTTTTTAAAAAACCAGACGCTTTGAAACTATTAAAGGTTTATAGTAAAAAAACAATAGACACAAAAAACTATGAAACTACGTCTGTAAATCACGGTAAATTTTGGACAAAGGAGGGTGGGTCATCAAAAAGACAAGCACCACCCCCACCAGCACCACGAATAATAAAAGAAAAATAATGGAATTATATAGTTTAAGTGAACATAGAACAAAACGATCATCACATGTGGATACTTATTATTGGATTATAAAAGTTATTGAATCGTGTAATAAAAAGTCACAAAAAAAATCAATAAGTAATTTGATTGATTTATTTTTACAGAAATATGAGAATCACGATAATTTTTTATTAATAATGATATTTTATGGTGAATTAATATCGATAGCAAGAAAACACTTTTCTAAAATATAAAAACTTTAGTAGACACTCCGTCAACATTAACAATATAAATCCCCACATTTTCAATATGAATTTTATTATAATTAGAATCTACAATTTTCTTCCCTGTTAAATCATATATTTTTACATTATTAAAATCCCCAATAATATTTACTGTCTTATTATAAGAGTAGACCCGAATATTATTAATATCATTTTCAGGTATATCTACTATATCTATACTTAAATGTAATATAAATCTATCATAATAATTATCGTTAGGGGACGATACGAACTCATATACGGGGTTTTCGTTAAAATTATGGGTTATACCATCATATGTATCCTCTAAGTCTACAATCCAATCAAACTGAAAATTATCTAAATTAGCAACTATATTATAATTTCCATCAACCCCCGATTTAAAATAAACAGGTATATCACCACCCCCAATAGGTAATTCGCTCGGATAAGTTTTTACAGTATTTTCAGGTTCAAACCATATTTCTGTTGATTCGGATAATCCAAACCATTTCTTTGTATCATAATCTAAATTATCATTAAAGAATAACACAGACTCATCAACGAATCCATTACCATTTGCTGTTAGGTATATTGTATTTAAGTTTTCTGTTGGATGTAAGAATACATTATTGCTATGTTGTCTCCAAGAATTATTAAATGTTATTGATGGGTTGGGGTTAACTGCTTGAACAAAAAATGATTGACCGACCTGAATATTTTCAGTAACATCAAGTGTACCAGCACCTCCCACAGTATATTGTCCATAATTTCCAGCGATATGATTCCATATATACATTGTATTATCTATATCGGGAGTGTTATTAAAAACATTATCAAATGAAATTGATGAAGGATATGGATTAGATATTAAGTTATACCCATCCAAATCATTTGTCATAAATCCAACATCAATCGGTATTCCGTCTTGCGTAAATGTTATTCCGTTTTGTGTTATATTACCTGTATTTAAATTACCTTCCACACTCATAACCCAATCGGTATTATCAATTGTACTTAATATAATTCCAGTAGTTGATGGAACGGGAAATTCATATGGCCAAATGTTAATCCACTCCGCTGTTGGTTCATCATATAGATATGCATATGTCCCATGTAAATGTAAATCGAATCCCTGTAAATAAACTCCATTAAAACCATATTGGTTATAAAAATCTGGGTCGCTAATTGATGTGCCGACCTGATGTAAATAATAACTACTTGGGGAACTACTATTACTTATCCATGTCTGAACTTCGGCAGTTGCGTTATTAATATAAGTTATTGTTCCATTATCAATAAATGATCCTGTGCCATATTCACTCGATTTTACTATTATAGATTTAGTACCATCTAGGTTTGTATTCCCAAGTACGGTAACCTCACTCCCACCTTCAATTATTAAACCATTATTAGATTGTATATTTAAATTACCATAGACAGTAAGACTTCTGTTTGTATTTGATGCTCCAACATATACTTTCATACTAGGTTCAATTATTAAATTTTTACTTTCACCATTTGACGAATTTGTTATATATGGATATTCATATCCTGATTGTATAATCGCATTCATTGTTGGTGTCGGGACATCATTTGTCCAATTTGAAATAGTTTCCCATTCTGATGTTGTACCAATCCATTTTGTTACGTCTGCTGAATTAATTTCAAAATAATCTATAGCTATATCTGAATGCCAATTACTACCAGTTATTGCTTCAAATTTAAATCTAATATTATTTTCTGATGTATAAGAATTTAATAATGTTGAAAAATTTTTCCAATCACCACCATTTACACTTTGTTGTCCAGAAACAGACCATAATTCAGTCCAAGTCGTTCCTCCATTTATTGAAATGGAAAATGATAGTGATCCCATACTAGAACCATACATATGATAATAAAAACTAACTTCTGGATTATTTATAGTTGTTAAATCAAAAATTGGTGTTAATACTATACCATTATGATTAAAACAGTTTGAAGATTCTGTGTATAAATAATTTCCATCTCCAAATGGAAATACGTCATAATCTGGTCCCGTATCACCCGATGGGGTATTACCCGTATAAATATCCCAATCAATATAATCCCCTGTTGCATTAACCCAACAATCATCAAAAGGTACACTACCATTTGACGTACAACTCATTTCTGGTGAACTTATTTCCCACTCATTAAATGTTTCTAGGTAAGGATATATTGTTATTTTATTAGAACAATCGACCACATAAATATAATCTATTTTTGTTTCAGAATCAGATCCAATATCGTTTGATGCAGTTAAAGAAACTGTATATAACCCAGAATTATTAAATTGAATTTGTGGGTTTTTTGAATTTGAATTAGTACTATTAATATAAGTTATAGTTGTAGGACTAAATGACCAATTCCAAGTATTTGGAACATTTGTCGATAAATCATAAAATGTTACATCTTGACCAATTATAGGTAATATATCATCAGCCTCAAAATTTACTACTGGAGGATCTGTTATTGGGGCAAACGTAAAATGAATTATTTGTGTTTTCCAATTCCAAGCTCCACTACTATATTCTTGTGTATACCAAAAAGATTCATCGTCTGATGGATCAATAGACATCATTGAATAGTCACCCCATCTATTTATTCCAGTTTGTGATGCTGTTCCAGATAATGGTGTACTTTCTATAACATCCATTATTCCAGTTCCAGTGCTTTCGGAATTTTGACCTACAAAATTTATTGATGGATATGTCGAAGAACTTGAAAGTGAATACCCTAACGCAATGTCACCGTTTCCATTCATTGCAATACTCCCCATCCATCTATTATCATCATCTGGTGAATATGTTCCTTGTTGATACATATTCCATCCACTACCGTAATCTCTAAACTCATACCATCTAACACCCGCTTTACCATTTCCATCGGCATTTACTGTATGGTTTGTTACCATTGCTTCATACGTACCAAAATTTCTATATTGTAATCTATACATTAATCTATCAGTTATTCCCATCAAAGATGTTGTTGTACCTGGCTGTTCTATTGATACTGACGTATTAAATGATGCGGTCGGTATAGTTCTTACTATATTACAAGTTGAAGAACTCGGATTCCCCCAATTTATATTTGTGCCCCATATATAAATTTGGTTTGTTGATAATTCAGCTAAATACGCTGATTGTGTTAAGGGTGTTGTTGGACCATCAGCATCTGCTGGTAATAAACTACCATAAGCCATACCTAAATCAAAAAATATCATATTTGCGGTTGCATTTCCAACTAACATTGCTGCTCTATCAACCACGGCAACACCAGCCCCTGCCCATGAAATATATGGAGGTGCGAATTGATTAATCGTAAAATAATAACCATCAGTCCACACCCCTAATTTTGGATAATCGGGCATATTTGTAAATTCATATGCGTATCTATACCAAGATCCAAGTGGATCGGATGTTTCTGAAACAGCAATTAATTCATAAAAAGGACCACTTGGATAATTTGGTAGTGCAAATTGACTTACTATCCATCTATCTGCATACTCGTCATATAGGACAATTGGGTCTCCGCTATTTGTATTATCATATGGTGTACCATCGTCAAATCCATCCCAAAAGGTATTACTAGTATATGGACCCCAAACAGAATTCCCGTCCTTATCAAAAATTTCAGTATGTAAATTAACCATTTGAATATAGTAGTTTAACCCTACATCTCCTTGTGTATCTGGTGGTGCAACACCACTTATATTATCTTGTCCTGGGAAATTGTGCAATATAATCGGATTTGATCTATCACTTGAATAATCTTTTTGTAAAACGGGATCTTCTAATTTCCATTTAGATGGAGATTTAAATTCATCTTTAAACCCAAATTGATTTTTAACGACCCCATCTTTCCAAGACATATCAATATCTCTTGATAATTTTGCGTCAATTTGATCTAATCTAATGGATTTATCAAAATGAACAGGTTTTTGTACCTTAGTTGGATATATTTGAGAAAATGTTAATGTGGACAAGACCAACATTGTAAATAATATTATTATTTTTTTCATATTTCATTACTTTACTCTATTAATCTACTTCTGTTATAATATGCTTTGGCAAATAAATACCCCACACCTAATATTGTTAATATAGATACACCACTCCCGATAGGAAGATTTCCTCCAATAGGTGGGTCACCGCCAGGATCAGGTGGCGGATCACCGGGTTGAGAATATAATGTGACACAAAGCAAAAACAACACAATTAGTTTTATTGGTCGTTTTAACATATCTTACCCTTTTATTAAAATAAATACTTGTTTTATTATTAGTAGATAATATTTTTTTTTTAAAATTTGGTGGATTCAAAAATATTACTTATCTTTGTACTTTAATAATTAAACCTAAAAAGATGAAATTAAAAAAACCAACAAAAAAACAATTTTTCATAATGGCATTTTCTATTATGTTTATTATAGGAATGTTATTTTCCGTAACACTTACATGGGAGTTCCCTGGAGACACTTATCATACTTGGCATAGTGGAGATGTCACACTTGAATACGGACCTATTCATATGGCATTTATTGGTCTTACTGCATTTACATGGGTAGTATTTTTATTTATGTTATTCTTTGGTGCTATGGATGACACTAATCTATTTGATAATTTATATGATGATCATAAAACTAGTAGGTATAATGATGAAGACAGGGAAGAATTTGAAATAAAAACATCATCAGTAAATTATAAAAAATGGATTAAATGGGTAATATCCCTTCTTATATTATATGGGTTATTCCACTTTGGTTCTATAATTTGTAAGGATAATGTTAAGTTATACAATTATTCTAAAAAGTATAAACACCAATACATCCAAAAAGTTCAAGAGAAGTTGGGATTTTATGATAAATTGTGGAAAACATACCTACAAAAAGATAAAATAACCAACATAAACAAAGAAACATTTATCGAAGTAACAAAAATCATAATGGAAAATCGTGCAGATGGGGAAAATGTTACTTGGAAGTGGTTACAAGAAAACCAAAACATTCCATATAGTGAATTCACCGTATTCTATAAGGATTTAAGTCAGTTTATCGAAACCCAAAGGGAGGGTTATTTTGCAATTGAACGCCAATGTCAAGAAATTGCAAAACGCAATAATATTATGATTGATACATTCCCGAACAACATATACAATCGTTTGTTAAAAATAGAAGAAATTAATTTTGAATATGGGCTTCTTAGCGATTCGACTAATAATGTATTTAAAACTGGAATTGAAAATATAAAATAATATGGCAACATTAAATGAAAAAACAAAAATGTTTTTATTTGCTCGTTGGATATCGATGATTTACGCTGATGAACATTTAGACGATAATATGAAGTACCAAGGTGACCCCGATTTTAACCCAAAAGAAGGGATGTCAGTATTAAATAGGGAAAGTGGAAATTGGTGGTTAGAACAATTAAACCACTTTAATGATGTGGTGTTTCCAAACTATATAAAAAATGGATCATTTGAAGACACAAAAGATTTTATAAAAAAAAATAAAGAATAATAACTTATTATTTTGTTTTTTGTAAAAAAATGTGTATAATTAATTAAACATAAATAAATTAAAAATTAATAAAATGAACACAGAAACATATTTTAATATGACTAAAGAATTAATGATGGATTGTCTTAACACATTACAAATTGGTAGAGGTAAGGAAATTTTAGATGTTAGGGACATCAAAGAAGTACTTGGACACGGATGGAATTTCACTATGGACTATAAAGTAGTAAATTCAAGATTTAATTTTGTTGAAACAACATTTAATAATCTCTTACCAAGAGCATCATTCGAAGAATATGTTCGTATTAATCCACTTGCGGTACGCGAATCTACACCTCCAACCCCCGCACCTAAGACTGCAACAAAAACTAATATAATCGATAATGTAGAACTTACTCCTCCAACAAACCCGGAACCATTAAAGGTTAATGAAGAACCACTTAAAACAGAAGTAGAACCTACTATTCAAACACCAATAGATACTTCCATAGCGAATCTTGCACCAACAGTAAAAGAAACCATAACTATTCTAATGGATACTGGGGAAACAAAAGAGGCTAGTATGGAGTATCATCAGAAGATGATTGGTAAATACGGAAATGAAAGTAATTTACCATATACAGTAATTGGATAGTTATGAATAATTTTTATGATTTTATACAAAACACCAGTGACGGGAAATTAGTTCTTATTGCTCTTTTCATTATACTTGTATTATCTATTATAGTAAATGGTATAGCTTCTATCTTTAAAAGAAAATGATGTCAAAATTAAATTATGCATATAACAATTATTTAGATTATGTTAGATTTGATAGTAGTGGTAAATGGTGTAAACCAGTAAAAGGTTCGAATGGGTATTATTATCCTGAGCAATATACAAAAGAAGAATTCATAGATAAACTTATAACAGATGATGAATTCCACGATATGTGGGCACAAAATTCAACCACACTATTAAATGATGATGAGCGGGTTCAAATATGGATTAAAAACAACCCAAATCACGACCCCAATACAGCAATTCCTCGAGCAAAATTATATGAAGAAACTCCTGATAGGAAAATAAAAGAAGATGGAAACGATTAAAGAAATAAAACAATGTTATCGATCTTGCCCATTTTGGGGAAATACAATGGACGGTATGGAATGTAAACATCCACATTGGGATGATAAATCAGGATATGCAAATATGATTATTACACAAAGTAACAGTAGAGACGGTAAAGTACCATATCAATGTCCATTACGTATTGAGTCCATAACGATAACCTATAAATTAAAAAAATGGAAACACATAGTTTAATACATAAAAAAATATGACACATTATTATGACAGAAGGGCAAGGAAAAAAACTAAAATAACAGAAACCCATCCAACAGATTTTAAAAATTTAATGGTAATGTATGAAATATATTCAAAAGAACTTGAATCCGCAATATCAGGAATAGAATATTTTAAAAAACAAGAAGAATGGGATAAAGTAATTGTTGCTCAAACAAAAAAAGAACTATATACGGATTTTGTTTTTTCATTAAAAGGAATTTTAAAAAATAACCATAAAAAAGATATAGAAGAAAGAATACCAGAACTTCAAGTTAAATATCAAAAAGAGGTTGATTTTGCGGTATCCGCGTGGAAGAGTTATGGTAGTGAATTAGCGGGGGATTTTAATAAAGGTGAAAAGGAAGCGTTGATAAATCTTAATCTTTATAAAAGCATATTAAGATAACATATGACAAATATCTGGTATTTCATAAAATTCCAATTACATTTAATACATAATTTTAATATTAATATATTTTATTCAATTAGATTTTGGATAACTGTTATATTCAATAGGTATAATACCAATTATTATTCTTCTAAGAATAAAAAGGGTTGGGAATTAACCTTTGAAGATGATTTTGATTCGGATGAAATTGATTGGGGGGTGTGGAGTAAATGGTGGAGTGATGGTAATGGTACTGATAGGACTAAAACATCAGCAATATCAAGTCTTGATTGTTTAGAGTTAGATGGGGACACACACCTTATTATAAAAACAGAAAAGAATAACGATCCATCAAGTATATATCCATTAAAGTCAGGTAGATTATTTTCATCATACTCAGAGAAATTTGGTGTTCATGGTTTTCAACAAATGTTCGGATATTTTGAAACAAGGTGTAAACCACCAAAGCAAGGTATATTATTTTGGCCAGCATTTTGGTTATGGAATAACACATGGCCGCCTGAAATTGATGTATTCGAATTTATGTCTGAAAAGGATATTGGAAAAGATTACACCAAAGGAATTTCATTTACAACACATTGGGGATATTTGGGTAAAGAACATCGTGGTGGGTTTTTTGGTTCACAATTAGGAAAAACATTAAGAAGAACCTTACTATTTTTAACCACACCTAAATGGAATGAAAAATTCCATGTTTATGCTTGTAAATGGACACCATATTCAATTAAATGGTATATAGATGATTTATGTGTCTATCGACATATCTATAACATACCAACCACACAAATGAGCATACTTCTTAGTAGTAGTCCTGGTGTCGAGCATATACCAACAGATGATGACTTACCTGGCGAATTCATTATTGACTATGTAAGAGTATATAAAAAAACAGAATAATAATTAAAAAAAAAATAATGAAATTACAAATTAAGTATACCCCAGATGGTAAAAAGGTTCTTTTACAGGATATTATTAATCAGAACGAACATATTGTTCAAGAAATCATTGTTATAGATGGTGAGGAAATTCCATCAGGTGTTAGTTTTATAACAAAAATATTATATGATGATCCTATTGAAACTTGGTACGAAAAGGAGTTAAAAAAACAAAAGGAAAGATATGATAAAGTGTATGATGCCAATGAAAGAGAAATAGTAAAGTTAAAAAAAGAACATAGTAAGGCATCAAACGAATTAAAACAAAAATTATCACACATATCTAAAATGGTTGATAAGGTATCTCCAGAAGACTTTGAGTTACTTGGTGATTATATTACAGGGAATATCAAATATGTTGTCGTTATTGGTTATGATTTTAAAATAGTCACACTTGAAGATTTTAATCAAATGTATGAAAATAAATTACGATTAATTTCATTTTTTGGTCAATCTAATGGGGAATTTAGATACTCTATGGGTGAATATAGTGATTGGTCTGGGGGACATAAAACATTTATACCTTGCAGAACATACTCTGAAGCAAAAGAAATTCTTCAAAACCACATAGATTTTTTAGATAGTTATTCAGAGTATACTATTTTAATAGGAAAGGAACATGGACTAAATTTAGATAAAGATAAAATTAAGGAATATAAGAAAATGAGAATAGAACATTATGAGAAAGAACTTGAACGTATGGTGGATTCACAAGAGCTAACGAAAGAAAAAATATCAAAACTTAAATCATTATAAAAATACTGTACAAAATGAAAAAAATTAACGTACCTATATTATTATTCATATTAACATCTTTTGGTAGCCTTTATTTCTTTTACACTAAAGATTTTTTAATAGGGTTTATTCTATTATTTTATGGGATTGGCTCATTATTATTTCACATTTTTAGAGAAATTAAATAATTTTTATTTGGCCATATCAAATATTTTACTTATCTTTGTACCATATTAAAATTAAGCTATGACTTATTTTCATAATATGAATACAGAAAAAAAACTTCAAAGACCACGAAAAGGTAAAATGATTGGTGGCGTTTGTGCCGCAATCGGTAACAGTCTTAATATAGATCCAACAATATTACGAATCGTGTGGTTATTAACCATATTACTTGCAGGAACAGGTCTTCTTGCGTATATAATTTGTTGGTTACTTATTCCACTTGAATCATAAATAAATTAATATGGATGATATAATCAAAGCACCATTCACAAAAGAACAGGTTAAAAAGTTAAACGAATATCAAATGTCCGGATGTTTTCATCCATTTACCTGTTGTGGACACGATGGGTGTGTAAGGGATGAAGATAATAATTACGGACTACTTATTGCAACTGAAGATGGTTGGGTTTGTCCTTGTGGTAAATGGAAACAAGATTGGGCTCATAAATTTATGTCTAAAGGCCCACCCAAAGAGTTTATCGATTTTAAATCAGGAATCTTACCAACATTAGAGCACCTTCAAAAATTAGAAGGGTTAAAAAAATTAGAAAATTTAAAAAACCCTAAAAAAAGAAAATGAAAAAAGTAGTAAATCTTAATATAACTGTTAGGTATACATCTAATAGTCGAGGCGACCCAGATTTTTTGGAAACCCAGTCAGGAAATCTATTAAAAGGATTAATAAACGATAATGTATCCCAAAAAATAAGAGATTTATATAATATACAAATTGAGGATATAACAGTAATAGACAATGAAACAAAAATATGAAAAAAATATATCTAACCGAGCATATTGAAACTAAATGGGAAGGTATAAGAATTGCATCATTGTCATTTGAAAGAGCAAATATCGTCTGTTCATTATTATTTCCTGAATATCAAATTATCGGTAAATTAATTAAAGAAATGAAATATTACGATACAAAAATTAATTAGTTATTAAAACATTAAATAAAATGGAAATAAAAAAAACTAATAGAGGGTTTAGTTATAATGAGTTCACCGACCTATACGGAGAAAAATGCTCAATACAAAAATCAAGTTTAGCGACTGATGACGCTATATGGATAGGAATTGATAACCCACAAATTACTGTTTTTGAAGATGAAAATAAGGGTAAATATTTGAATATACCCACACCAATAAATTGGTCTGTTAGTGGTAGAATGCATCTAAATCGGGAACAAGTTGAAGAATTATTACCTATATTGGAAAAATTTGCTGAAACGGGAGATCTATAATGAAAAAATATTTGTTTGTAGGTGAAGAACGGTCACAACTAGCAATTAAAATGGGTGTTACGTGGAAAGATAAACGTCTTGCCGCTGCTCACCTATCAAAAGCGGTTGAAAATCTTGGGGTTGATTGGGATGATTGTGATTTTGCAAATGTATTCGAAAACGAATTACCCAAAATAAGACGATTTAAGGGTCCCGTTATAGCAATGGGTAGAAAGGTCGAAAGAGAACTTAAAAGACGGGGAATCGATTACCATTACATCCACCACCCCGCTGCACGAGGTAAGATAAGGATAATTGAAAATTATAAAGCACACGTAAAAGAAAATATCGGACATATACTAATTTAAAATGGATAATGATTTAAGAATATTAGTAGAAAGGTTAGAAAGAATTTTTCCACATTTAAAGTTGTATTATGAAGGTGAAACTTTTTTTCCTGAAAAAAGAACAAAAAGTGGGATAAAGTCTGATATAGAAAAATTGAGTATATATGATGATTTTGCTCCTCCAAGAGAATATGATTGGTACGATATCATTAGAATACTTAAAGATAATGGATTAGAAATTAAAAATAAAAAATAAATGATGAATTATAAAGATATGACCTTTTGTCCTTTTTATAAGGATTGTAAAGATGCTGAAAAATGTCACAGACCATTAACTAAAGAAGTATTAGATGACGCAGAAAAGTGGTGGTCATCTTTTGGTGAACAAGCTCATAGTGCACCCATTTCTAGATTTACCGAAAAACCAAAATGTCACATAAAAAAATAAAAAGAAAATGAAATTAGTTAAAGTAGTAAGTACAGTACCCATCGAGGGTAAAAATAATTTTAATGTTGGTGATTCATTAACTAACTTAATTGAAATGAAACAACGCAGCATTCAAAAGGAATGGAATCAATCTACCATTATTAGGACAGAAACAACAGCCAGTAATGGTATATGGGCTGTTACTATTACATTTGAGGTTCTGGGTAAAAAAGATTTATAATAAACATTATACTAAAGAAAAAATATGAAACTATATTATATTAACCCAAACAATTATGGGGCGGAATATTTTACAATAGCAAAAAATCCAAGTGAAGCCTTGTTGAACTTAAAAACATATCTACATAGTAAAACAATATTATCAAAAACCGACCCCGAATATTGTTATATAGATCAACATATAGAAAAATATAATGAATGGAAAGGGGTTATACCTAATAACTTACCTCATGAGTACACAATAGAAGAATATGAAGAAGGTGAGGTGATTGAATCAGAAATATCATAAAAAATAAAACTATGACAAAATTTAGTAACACATCAATTAACGAATTTGTAGAAATAGAGGAAGTATATAGAACCTATACTTTTATTAAAGAGGGTTATAAATATGATATAGTCGTTCATCTTCCGAGACAACTAAGTGTTAGTGAAAGTGGAGGACATAGAATATACTCAGAAGATGGTAAATCCCATTATATCCCAAGCGGATGGGTTCATATTGAATGGGAAGTCCCAGTAGGTGCTCCAAATTTTAGTGTATAATATTATGAGTTTACATAATTGTATAAAATGTTGGCAAACGCCATGTGAATGTGGGTATGATTGGAAAGATTATAATTTAGACCAACTCGCAGAATATATTGCAACAACCGTAAAATATAAAACTAAACAAGAAGCCTTAGAAGTAATGAAAAAAGCAGAATTTATAATTCACTCAACACATAAACAAAGTATAGATGAGTAAAAAAGATGAATTAGGTAATAGAATGAAGGATTTCTATGAAGATAGAACCAGAAATTTTCTACCAAGAAGAACATATACGATTATTCGTGTAGATGGTAAATCATTTCACACATATACAAAGGGTCTTAGTAGACCTTTTGATTCGAAATTAATGGATGATATGGATGAAACCGCGGCTTATATGTGTAAGAACATACAAGGAGCGAAATTTGCGTTTGTACAAAGTGATGAAATTAGTTTATTATTGACTGATTTCGAATCGATAGTAACAGACGCTTGGTTTGATGGTAACATACAAAAAATAGCGAGTGTTAGTGCAAGTATGGCAACCGCTAAGTTTAATGAACTACGCCCTGGTAAAATTGCGTTATTTGATAGCCGAGCATTTATTATACCATCATCAATTGAGGTAGAAAACTATTTTATTTGGAGACAACAAGATACAGTACGGAATAGTATTAGTTCAATGGCTCAATCTATGTTTAGTTCAAAACAATTACACAAGAAAACCGCTAAAGAAATGGTGGAAATGTGTTCAGAAAGATGGAATCATTGGGATAGTTATACATCTAAAATAAAATATGGTAGATTAATTTTAAAAGAAAGCTATCTTAAAGATGAGGCGGTAAGAACGAAATGGGTAAGTAATGGAGCAAATTTATTTACATCTGAACGCGGAACATTAAGTGATTTAATACCTAAACAACAGCGAACACAAATTCAATAATATAAATGAAAACAATAGAATCATTAAGACAAAATAATAAAGACTTAATGTCTTATTACAAAAATACGAATCAGTATAGTGCTCCTGAAGCAAAAAAGGGTTTGGATAAAGCAAAAAAACAAATTCAATTAAATAATAAAGCAATATTAGCACTTGAACAGGGGATGACAAAGGAAATTATCGAAAAATCATTAAGGGAAACTAAGAGTAAACTAAATTTACTTGAGTTTAAACGTAATTTTCATGTAAAAAGTAATGATGAAGATAAGCTGAAAGAATTAAAAAAAGAATATGATAAAAAAATGGGGATACCACAATTAAAAAAACAAATAAAATTCATCCAATTTTTACTTAAATAAGAATAAAATGGATAAAATATTACACTTAACATTAAAAAAGGAATGGTTTGATATGATCGATTCCGGGGTAAAAAAGGAAGAATATCGTGAAATTAAACCATATTGGACAAAACGATTCTTTAATGAAGATGGTTCAACCAAAGATTATGATATCATTAGATTTAAAAATGGTTATAACCCAGATTCTCCAGTATTCAATGTTGAATTTAAAGGTATTAGACTTGGAAAGGGAAACCCTGATTGGGGTGGTGATAAAAACAATGTTTATATATTAATCTTTGGAGAAAAAATATGAACAAGAAAATAAAAAAATGGATATATGCAAGTTATGCCATTATATGTATAATTTTAGTCATATACCTAATGTATAAAGCAATTATATCCTTATGAAATCTAAATTATTATGTTTAATATTGGTGATGATCTTTATTTGGTGGTTTAAAATATCTGTTGATAATTGGAACAAAAACGCTATTGAATATAATAAATCTATGAAAAAACATTGTCCTTGTGAGAAATGGAATTATGTAACTAAAGGATATTGGGAATGTGATTGCTAAAATATAAAATATAAAATATAAAAATATGAGTAATAAAAGTAGAAAAAGAAATTTACGTAAAATAGTTGTTAACGGTCAATTATACCATTGGTTGGTATTTGATTATAATTGTGATGGTGATGGTGGGTCTAAATTTAAGATATGGAAAGATAAGGTAGTTGTACACGATGACATTGTTTCAACTGAGGGGATAACACCAAGAATGGTAAAAGATATAATATTAAATTTTGATTAAAATAACACAATATATGTTGCTTTTTTTGGTAATTTCACATATTTGTTGTATATTTGTGAAGAAAAGAACAATATAATGATAAATAAATTTGTACAAATATTAATATCCCTAACCCTTACCGCTGGTTATATCACTATAACATTGGTAAACGATATTTTCCACATTATTGATATATTTTTCGGTATGTGTGTATTTTTCATTGGATTATGGGTAACAAATCAAATAAATAAAAAATATGAGTAATCAAAAAACAACAAGTAGTAGTGTTTTATACCTAATAATATCAATAGCAACAGCGGTTATCGGAATGCAAATTCACAATAGTGTGTTTTGGGCGATAGTAGATTTCTTTTTCTGGCCATTTGCTTGGTTAAAATGGTTAATATGTCACGAAGTTTCAATATCAATAATAAAAGAAGCATTCAGCTTTTTCTTTAATTAATATTAATATGGAAAGATATATGTACAATGATATAAGGGTATTTCAAGCAATATTAGAAGCCAAAAAAAACGATAAATCATTTACAGAAAAAGGATTTTTAGGAATGCTCCCAAAATATAAACAACACGAAGTAAGAGAAATATGGTTCGAGGGTATTGCTCTTGGTATAGAAAAAGGATTGGAAATAGGTAGTTATCAAGGACAAAAAGTTGAACTATATAATAATACCATAACCCCCAAACAAAAAGAATTTTTAGATAAATTTTATAAACTAGCAGAAGAATATAACTGTGCAATCCTTTATCATCCACATGAAGGTATGTGTGTAATGGATTTAAATAGAGAATAAGATATGAAAGAAAAAAATTTTTATTATAAAATAACAGTAAAAGATCATAGTCCAATAGATGAGTTTGATGACTTTATGGAAACCCAAGCAGGACCATTTATTGAAGAAATGATAAAAGAATATGTTACCGAAAAAGCAATGAATATTTGGGATCTTGAAATTGTAAATGTTGAAGAAATAGACGAAGATGCTAAGAAGGTTTAAAACATATAGAAAATGTACCGGTGGGGTGTGGATTTATACTATGAGACGAAAATGGTTAACACTTTATGAGTATGAATTTTATATTGGTTATGGATTCGACCCCATTTTAATGAAAATAGAAAATTATTTTACTTAAAATAACAGAAAATGAAACTAACTAAAAATGAATCAAAGAAATTACTTTTAGCTAAAGCCTTAAAAGAAGAAAAAGAAAGGTTACCAGAATATTCAATTTTTGGTGAAAAGAACGATACCAAGGATTATGATAAAGCTATTGAATATCTTAAAACTGGTAAAATTCCTAAAAATTATGAAAATTCCGAACTATTAATTGGGGTTATTGATGATTTTGATATGATGTGTTCAGATTATGGTGTATAAAATAAAAGAAAATGGGACTATCTAAAAAATCATAAAATGAAAATTATTATTACGTTAATGTTAACCACATTATTATTAGGTTGTTACACACCCGCAACAAACAATGGTGGGAACGAACTTGAAAGAGGAACATACACCATTAATGAAAGAGAATATAAGTATAAGGTCGTAATTATCGATGAATGTGAATATATTATGTTCTCAGATCCACATAGTGGTTATGGTGGAACAAAAGTAACACACAAAGGAAACTGTAAAAATTGTAGGGATTTCCAAGAAAAACTTTTTAATAGAAAATGAAAATAGAAAACGATAATTGGTATCTTAGACTTCATAGGAAGGCTGGTGAAGACAAGTTAAATGCTGGTGTTGGTTTAGCAAGATTAGCAATTTTAGGTATAGCTTTCGGACCCATTATTATTCTCATGACAATTGTATACTTAGTAAACAAATAAAAAAAAGAAAATGGAATTTAAAATACCCATAGATTTTTTATTAGTAATGTTAGCAATATGTTCACCATTTCTATTTTCTGTTCTTTTATTTTTTGGAAATGAAATTGGTAAATATTTTAATAAATCGATAAAAAAAAATAGATAGATATGAATAATAAAGACTTTGAATACAAGGGGTATATGTGTAATGAAGCTCAGGAGTTTTTTAAAGGCAATGTAATTACTGAAGAACGTGATGGGTGTGCTGTAGTTGGACATTTTATAAAATTATCAAATGGTACAACTTATCTACCATCAAAAGGTGATAAATTTAAAAAAGATTTAGACGGTAATATTATAATGATTTAATAAATCAATAAAAAAATAGATAGATATGAATAATAAAGACTTTGAACAGGATATTGAATATCTTAAATCAAAAAGAGATGAACAACTTAATAAATTAATAATCGCAATTACTACTGGTAAATGTGAAGAAATTATTAATAATAAGTTTAAATCCTTAATGAGGAAGCAAGAACAACTAGCGTTAGCGAAAGATGCTTTTTGTATATATAAAAAGATGAAGAAAAAAGAAAAATGGAAAAATAATAAAATCGTACAAAAAATTATCGAACTTCGTAAAGATTATGAGTTTAGATTTATGTATGCTGGTTGTTCAATGGGGTTTGGTGAAATAAAAATCGAAGATATGTGGGAATGTGATTGCTGCGGAACACTAGCAAGTAGTTTAGAATCTGTATACCATAAAACAGATAAAAATAAATCAATAGGTATATGTCCCACTTGTGGTGAACTATGGAGGGTTGTTCCAATTGTTAGCAATAACGAAGTGGCGGTTTGCCCTGAGTGCAAATCTACAAGAATATTTAAACATCATGGAGCTATGAATGAATGTGTACAATGTGGCAATGAGTGGCAAACTGATTTCTAACTAATATGAAAGAAATACCAATTGATATATCGGTTTATGTTGTTAGAAACCAAGAAGGAAAATGGTTTCGATCAAAAGGATTAAATGGTGCTGGTGATTCTTGGGTTGATGATTTTAAAAAAGCCAGGATATATACCAAAATAGGACCCGCAAGAAGTTGTGTGACTTGGTGGACAAATCGTTATCCTAAGTATGGTATACCTGATATTATTGAACTAAGATCTACAACAGGAGTGGTACTTGACGAAAAAAATCGGGTAAATAAGGCACTTCACAAAATTCAAAAAGATAAGGATGATTACGAAAAGCGTAGAAAAGAACGCGATGTAAAATATCTCCAAGAAAAATTAGAAAACACACAAAAAGAATTAAAAAAATTAATAGATGAAAAAACTTAGAACTAAATATTACCAATGGCAAGCAAATTATATTATAAAACTAATTAAATCTGTACCAAAAGATATGGTTGAGTATGTCTACATATCAGGAATGAACTTAAATAAAAAAGCCATAGACAAAGGTATATGGTTAAATTAACAATGGAAAGATACATAAAAATAAGAGGATATGAAGCGGGTATAGATGATAAAGGTGTTGTTACATTTATTAGATTATTTAAAAATAATATAACTATCGGATTTTATACGAAAGATATGAATGATGAAAAAACCCTTGAACAATTTATAAATGATAAAATAGACTTATATGAATCATCACATTAAAAAATAAAATAGTATGAAAGACGTATTAAAACTATTATTATTTAAAGAAGTCACTAAGAAAACTGAGAAAAATTGTCATATCAGGATATACAATTTCATCTTCGGAATTATAGGGTGGGTTGCATTATTACAATTTATAATTATAACATCCTTGTCTATATATGCACATATTTTTTTAAAATAAAATAACTTAATATGAATACAATAACCACAATATTCGCGATATTATTCATCATTCAATCGGTACTGTTTTTAATTGTACTAATTAGGGTTAGAAGAACAGGTAAAATCATGAAAAGAGTTCTAAAATCCATTAAGGACGACTTAGAAAGATATAAAAATTTGGGGGTTTAAAATGACATTTGAAGAAAAAATAATAATGTTGTTAACATCATATGATGTAATATTATGGATAATATATATAGTCTGTTTTATTTGGCTTTTTTATCGGTTGAATGTCACAAGTAATTATAAAAAAAATAATATGAAAAAATCATTTACCATAACAGATTATGAAAATTATATGAAAGTTGTTAATAGAAGAATTAAGGATATTGAAGACTCATTAAAAACTATTGACAAGCATAAAAAAATATCAAATCTTTCATTTGAAGATTGGGTTAAATATCAAAACGGTGAATTAAAAATATATATGAAAGATTTAGAAGTTAAAATAGAATCAATGGCACCTGATGGTGTTGTGGTGGATGAATGGTCAATGAAAATTGGTATGAAAGAAAATGAGGGAAAAAATGTAACCCGACTATTCCTACATATAGGTGAATGTCTATATCGTATCGATAATAAAGGTTTTATTATAGATAGAATCGTTCCACACGAAAATTCCTGACATATAATATATTTATATGTATGAAATTAGTTGATACATATAATAATATCATCCTACAAGAATATTCCAACAAAATTATTAGTTTTCTTACCAATAAATTTAAGCAGGAAAATCCTGAATTAGATGATAATACTATATTAAAATATATAAATCATTTCGATAAGATTAAATTATCACTATACCCAACTAAAAGGGATATAACTAAATATTCATGGAAAGAACTAAAAGGTACTGTATTATCTAAGGTAAAAGATGAACCCAAGAACACAACAGTCAAATTTAAGGACGCAGAACCCATATATAACAAAAATAACTTGAAAATATATCTAGCAAATAGTAAAGATGCGTGTGTATACTACGGAAATGGATATAACTTCTGTATATCAGGGAGAGGAGAAGATGACCGATATGATGAATATAGATTTTTAAGGGGAAAAGAAGATAATACTATATACTTTGTATTTGATGAAGATCTAAGTAAAGAAATGGTAGAGTATGAAAATAGTGGCGACGGATTTAAGTATCCCCATCACCTACTTGTTATCCTCGTACCTCACTATACATATAATTACTTAGGCAAGAAAATGCCAATATCAAATATGGATAGAAAAGAAAATATAGAATATTCCGTGACAAATGCAAATAACTATGGAGAAGATACGATGACATGGGAAGACATAGTGGAATTACAACCAAAATTAGAAGGCTTACAAGATTTATTCCAACCAGTAGACGCAGACTCAAAAGAAAAAGCACCCAAGGATATTGAAAAAGAATACACCGAAAAACTAAAAAATTTAAATCAATTATATTTACATTTCCTGAGAAATACCGGGATAATGGGGATAAGTGAATTTACCCCATATAATAAAGAAAAACTATATAAACTATTAGATAATATAACACAACTATTAGAATATACGTTCTATGATGAAAATGGTGATATTATCGAAACTGTGATATCAACACCATATGCCCCAAATGTTTTAGATAATCTAAAAAGTCATTATAGCTTAGTTCGTAATAGAAGAGTAGTTCGTGTGGGTGAAAAAAAATTAGAACTAAATAATGAAGAAAAACAATACTTATCAGGTGTGAAAGAACTATTCGACACATATGAGGATAAAGTTAAAGAAGCAATCTTCCTAGCAAACCAATCATAATTAATTTTTTTTACATTAAAATTTGGCTAAGTAAATTTTTTTACTTATCTTTGTATCATTATTAATATATAAAATAATGGATACAGAAGAAATAAGAAAAGAATACGGAAAACCATTGCATAGTGAAAATATGTTGGATTATGCTTTATGGCTTGAAGATAAATGTATTGAAATCACTAAAAAAGCAGAAGAAGAATCCGATAAACTTAGGAAGTTTTATACCAAACAACTTTTAGGATATAAACAAAAGTTTGATTCAGCAAAAGGTATGCTTAATGACGATAAAATGATAACCATAAACAAAGAAGGTTATTATGATTTACTTAAACGATGTAATATTCAATCAACTCAAAGATGAATGAAAACAATAAAAAAATTATAATATGAAAAGAGAAGTAACAATAACAGTACAAATAGACGATTTGAAATCAACAGCGTACATCCCATTAAATAGTATAGATAAATTAAGGGATCGTTATTATATAGATGGTATTAAAGAGGTGGTACAAAGATTAACAAATGAACTTACAAAAACAACAATAGAATCAAATGAATATGAATTTGGGGGGAATAAATATTATTTCCCGGGTCAGGTTGTCGTTTGGAGGGGCGGTGAACCTGCCATATTAAAAATAAAAGGGAAAACAATGGGTGATTTTCTAGATAAAAATTGTTTTACAAGTACAACAGATTCACACACTACTTTACACTATGATAATTTAAGACCAGCAACAAAAAGAGAAATTGAAATTCTAGGTAATCGGGATATAATACTAATTTAAAGTAAATGATTAAAGATATAAATATATGTGGTTATGACATATCCTTCGTGTTCCGACATATGTGGGATGATAAAGGATTACTACATAGAATGGAATGGAAAACTAAGCACTTGGGGTTATTCTTCAAACACTATAAAGTTGTTGGAAGTAAAGATTTTGAACAAATTAAAAAATGGAAAAATAACCATGTTAATGAATATATGTTCGGAATAGAACTTATTATATGCAAAATGTGGGTTAGAATATCAAAAGGGGCAATGTCAATTAAAATAGAGGATTAAAATGAACAAAA
>Ga0210003_1000842_pt1 | contig 27526 bp, 25 predicted proteins | sample LantaG_FD_182804 | JGI IMG/M metagenome (GOLD analysis project Ga0210003, IMG submission 182804) | Deep subsurface microbial communities from Baltic Sea to uncover new lineages of life (NeLLi) - Landsort_02402 metaG (SPAdes) (version 2) | ecosystem: Environmental > Aquatic > Marine > Oceanic >... | reverse complement strand
GATGATGATGATGATGATGATGATGATGATGATGATGATGATGATGATGATGATGATGATGATGATGATGATGATGATGATGATGATGATGATGATGGGGGAGAAAAAAAAAACCGAATTTCGGAAAAAGAAAAAATAAAGAATTTTCGAGTGGGGAAAACTGCGCCCTCCCCACTCGATAACGCTGTTTTGCGTTTTTGCGTTTTCGTTTTTCTGTCTGCTGCTGCCGCTGCTCCTGCCGCTGCTGCTTTGTGCGCATGCCCCGGTGGTCCTTGGAACCTCGGGGTGAAGTTGAAGGTTTCATTCCCTTCTTCTTCTGTTTTTTTTTTTTTTTTTTGGTTTGTATTTTTTTTTTTTTTTGCGATTTGATTTGGATTTTTACGAATTCGTTATCTACAACCCGTTTGCGCGGGTTTCCGTTTTTTTCCTCCTCTATTTACGCTCGCTCGCTGGCTTGCTTGCTGCTCGCCGATGCGATGCGGTTGCTCTCTTATTCAGACTTTGAGGCAGCCTTGCTTTTTAAAACGAGAGAGGAAGTTGTTTTTCATTAAAAAAGAAAAACTAAAAAAAAAAAAATACAAGCTCCGTCCCAACCATCAACTTTAAATATTCCCTTTCCCACCCCCTAGTCTCTTGATACAACAACCACCATTTCCATTTTACGTCCATGTTCAACGAAGAGAGAGAAAAAGAGAGAGAGACAGCGCGAGAGAGCGAATCGTTTGTAGAAATACTTTTGTCCTTTTTTCCTTTTTCCAATTTTCATTTTCTCAAAGCGTTTCTTCTTCTTCTCCGGTTTCTCTCTTCCCCCTCTTCCTCATCTCCGCCTCTTCGATCAGCGCACGCACGCTCAGCTTGTGCCAGCAAGAACCGTTCAGAGCTGCTGCGACTGCCTTGGCACTCGAGATAGACTCCCTCTGCGCCTCCGCGACCTCGGCCTCGCTCAAAGAGGCTCGTCGCAAAGTTTCCAGAAAAGTGCCCCCGGCGTCGACGGCGGCGGAGGGGGGGCCGAGAGCGACAGCCAAAGCAGAACCGTCGGGCAGGTCCTGGAGCTCGAAGGACCACTGCCTCTGGGGCTTGCCGTCGAGCCGCAGCGTGATTCTTGGAGGAGGAGGAGAAGAAGAAGAAGTCAAATCTTCTTCTTCTTCGACTTCGACTTCCTCGTCGTCGCATTCGCCGTCTTCTCCGCCTCCGAGGGAGAACTCCGCCCTCGCAAGGTCCGCCGCCCCCAGTCCGTCCCCTCTCGCCTTGGACCACGCCTCCCTCAGGGCCCAGAACCTGCGGAACAGCGCGTCCTGGGAGCTCGCGTCGGGCTCCAGGGCGACGCGGGCCCACTCCGAGTCGGCGAGCGCCGAGCCGAGCGAGCGCTGCAGCCGCGCGACGCCCAGCGGCGGCGGAGGTTGCGAGGGTTTCGAGCCGCTGCTGTTCCCGTTCGCGTTTCCGTTTCCAGCAGCCCCTCCTCCACCGATCACCCTCGGCGAGGTCACGTCCACGCCGACCAGCAGCAGCGGCTCGGCGGCGAGGGCGAGCCAGGGCCCGTCGTGCGAGACGTTGAAGTTGAAGTTCGGAGCAACCTTTTCGTCGTCGCCGTTTTCGTCTTTTTCGCCGCTCTCTCCTCCTTTCTCTCTCCTCCTGACAAAGGGCTTCCCCCCCTTGACCGTCCTCGAGATCCCCGGGCTGCGCTCCCACTCGACCCCGAGACCGGCGCAGACGGCCACGTGCTGCGCCAGGCACGAGGCCAGCGCGCGCCTCCTGTCGAGCGGGCGGCGGGGCGCGGGGTGCAGCAGCAGGCGCGAGAGCGCGCTGAAGTGGTCGCCGCTGCCGGGAGCGGAAGCGGCAGCAGCGTTGACCGAAGCAGAGGAGGAGGACAAGGAGTTCTTCTTCTCTTCCTCCGCAGGCCAGGAAGGGATCGAGCGCAGGGCCCAGAGGAGGTCCTCGTCGATGGACGAAGGTGATCCTGGTCCTTCTGTCTCCTCCCCTTCGTCGTCATCGAGGCGGATCAGCCAGCGGAGGCGGGCGGGGTTGGAGGTCATTTTTTTTTCGAGGAAAGAAAAAAAAAAGAAACGAAGAAGAGTGAGAGCGGCGGTGGCGGGAAAAAAAGTTCGAAAGCGAAAAGACCATCTTGCAATCACTTCTTTTTCTCTTCTTCTTTTTCGATGGCGCGCTCGCTCCTGATACGCTTTTCCGCCGCGTCCGTGGCCCGACACAGGCATCATGCGAGCGTGTCCGGGGCGGCGGCAGCATCGGCGGTCGTGGCGATGCTCCTGGGGCGCGCGGATGATGGGCGTCGAGCTTCTGCTTCGACGGCGGCGATTGACCGTTTCGCCCGCCGCCCGCTCTCGACCTCGACCTCGACCTCAACCTCAACCTCAACAACCTCGGCCTCGGCCCACCGCGGCGACCGCGACTCCTACGAGTATGAGCCCCCCGTCTCGCTCTCGGAGATTCACAGGCGGAGGAACGCCCCCGCCGAGACTCCCTCTCGGCAGCGCGCCAAAGCTCCTCCTCGTCGTCCTCCTTCTCCCGCTGTCACGCTCGATATCGACGGAAGCGACGACGACGACGACGGCGGCGGAGGAGGAGAAGGAGCTGGAGCCTCCGACGACGACGACGACGACGGCGAGAGCGACTTCCGAGCGACGGTGCGCGCAAGGGGCCCCTCGAGGACCCAGCGCCGCCTCGGAGGCGCGGTCGCCGCTTCCATCTCCTCCCCTTCGACTTCTGCTTCTTCCTCTTCTCCCGACTCCGATTCCTCGGCGGCGAGGAAAGTCACCCGGGCCCTCAACTCCGCCGCCGGCTCCCTCTCCCGCCGCCCGCACTCCCGCTCCGAGCTCGAGCGCAAGCTCGCCGACCGGGGCCACTCCCCTGAAGCCGCCAGACTGGCCCTGGAGAGGCTGCGTGGCATGGGCCTCTTACCGACCGACAGGGAGTTTGCTCGCTCGTTCGCCCGCACGAAATTCCGGACCGTCGCGTGGGCCCCCTCGCGGATCAAGATGGAGCTCGTCCGAGGCCGCGGCGTCTCGCCCGAGGACGCCGTGGCTGCCCTGAGGGACATCTTCGGCGTCGAAGCGGTCAGCGGCTCCTCTCCGATCTATTTTGTGGATACCGACGAGGAGGAGGACGAGGCCGACAGGGCGAGGGGCGGGCGGAGCGACGATAACGAAAATGACGAAGAAGATACCGAAAACGAAGACGAAGACGAAGACTCTGAACCCTACTCCTCTGTCTTCGAGGCCTCCTGGGACCCCATCACGCGCAAGGAGCAGGCCGCTCGCTTACTCGAGGCCGCCGAGCGGCAGGCGCACCTCTCGCGGGGTTTGCCTCTCGCGGCGCGGAGGCGCAGGCTCGCCGGGTGGCTGGCTCGGAGGGGCCACGGGTGGAAGACAGCGTCGGCGGTGATGGAGATGGTCGGGCTGTGAGATTGTTTTTTCTTTTGTAACATCGGGCGGAAGAGTTGAGAGTTGTGGCGTGCAAGTGGAGGGAAGTAGAAGAAGAGAAAGGAAAGAAGGAAGAGAAAGATTTGGTTTTGCTGCTGCTACTCACTCTCACTTCTTTCTTTCTCTTCTTTTCGTTTCGAAACATCCATCTTCTCCAAGCTCGATGGCGCCCTCGTCCCCGGCCCCCAAATTCGGGGCGCCGCTCTACTGTGCCGGCTGGGCCTCGCCCGAGGTCGCGCTGGTTGCCGGAGGCGGCGGGAAGGCGTCTTCCGGGATCCCGAACCGGTGAGAGGAAAGAGACGACTGGGAGATTTCGACGTTAACGAAACGCTACAGCGGTTGTTTGATGCTCGACGCGAAGCCAGTGGAGCGTTCCCTCCGCTCCGTCTTTTAATCTTCTCTATCGCCAGATCGAGAGAGGCAATCGATAAGAGGTCTCTGAGATTGGCAGAGGTCGACTCCGAGCTCGTCTTCGATTCCAAAAAATAGGAGGGAAGGGAGCAATGTCATCGACGCCTTCGCTTGGCTTCTTTGGCGGGAGAAACGAAAAAACTCAACCTCTTCCTCCTTAAAAAAAAACACTTTTTCAACTAGGATCATCGCCCTCTCCGTCCCCGCCGGCTCCTCGGCCCCCTCGCAGGCCGAGGCCGCCTCCCTACCCTGCGATGTCACCCCGCTGCGTCTCGCCCTGGAGCCTCGAACCGCGGCAGAGAGCGAAGGTCCCGTTTACGCCGCCGTCGCGCTTGCCGGCGGCGGCGTCGCCCGGCTCGAGGTCAAGCTCTCTTCCGCCGGTGCCGCCCCTTCGCTGGTCCTCCGCTCGGGCCACAAGGAGAGCAAGAGCGTCGAAGAGAAGAAGAAGGAGCCCGAGCAACCGCAGCAGCAGCCCCCTCCTTCTCCCTCGAAGATGAGGAACCCCTTCAACAACAGCAGCAGCAAGAAGAAGGAAGAGCAGCAGCAGCAGAAGGAGGGAGGGAACAACAACAGCGGCCACTCTCCCGTCGGCGCCGCCGGGAGAGCCGTCGCCGGACTCACCGCCGCGGCCGTCGGCGCCCTCCCTCGCGCCCTCTTCCGCACCTTCTCCGGCAACAACGTCAGCACGCACGCGACGGGCGGCGTCGAGGTGAAGTCGCTGGCGTTCTCGAGGGACGGGAGCTTGCTTGCCTGTGGAGGGGAAGACGGCGTCGTTCGGCTGCTGACGTGGCCCGCGCTGAGCTCTGTCGCCGAGGTGAGGCCCGCGGGCGCTGCTGCCGCTTCGACTGCTTCTTCTTCTAGCAGCAGCAACGACAACGGCGTCAGGGATCTCGACTTCGGCCCCTGCTCCACCGACGGGAAAGCTCATCTCCTGGCCGTCGTCCTCGACTCCGGTGCAGCGTCGGTCTGGAGGGTCGGCGCCGGCGTCTCTTCGGCGGCGCCGCTCGCCACGCTGCCCCCGCCGCCGAGACCCCTGGAAGCATCGAAACCCCAGAAGCAGCGCGGGGGTAGGGCGCCGCTGCCCCCGCGGCCCGCGACCTTGGCTCGCCTCCGCTTCGACAGGTCCCCGCCGCCGGCGACCGTCAGGCTCGTCGCGGCCGTGAATCACCCTTCGGCGGGAGGCTTCCTCGCCGCCGCCTCGGCGAGGGCGACGTCGAGCCCGGCGGACCCGGGGGCTCCCCCGCTGGCGCTGTCGTGGTCTCCCCTGCCGGCGCTGGCCGCGTCGAAAGCTGCTGCGGAAGGTGGCTCTTCTCCTCCTCCTTCGCCGACAAAGACTCTCCCGCCGCTGCCGCCGAAAAAGGTCCTCTCCTCCCCGATCACCGCCTTCGACCTCTCCGCTTGCGGGAAGCTTGTGGGAGCGGGCTCCTCGGACGGGGACGTCGTCGTGGCCCGCTGCGACGACCTGGGGGTGGTGGCGGCTACCAGGGGTAGGCACATGGTCTTTGTGACGGCGGTCTCGTTCTCGCCCTCGAGTGCGACTTCGAGTCCTTCGACTTCTTCCGCCGCCGCCGCTCCTCCGCCGCTGCTGCTCTCGGTCTCCGCCGACGCCAGCGCCGCCCTGACCCGCGCCCCGGCCTCGGCCCTGCTCCCTCGCTCCTCTTCTGCTTCTGCCTCCTGCAAGGGCTGTGCCGTCGTTGTTCGCACGCTCCTCGCCGCCCTGCTCGCGCTGCTGGTGCTGCTGCTCTTCTTGGCCGAGGCCGCTGCCAGGCACTCGGGCGGCGCGGCTTGCAGAGCTCCGGCCGCATCTGCTGCAAACCCTCTCGCCGCTCTCTTGCGCTCTCTGGGGCTGTCTTCTTCTCCGCACCGCCTCTCGCCCCGGGAGCATCTGGAAGGTGCCGCCGCGAGGATCGCGGCGCTGGCGAGCTCGAAATGCTGGGCGGCGGTCGCTGAGAGGCTCCGGGCGAAAGGCCCTGGAGCCCTGTTCCTTGGCGGGGGAGGGGACGGAGAGCTTTGAAATGTTTACTTTTTTGAAAAGAACGAAAAGCCGTTTCCCATTTTTGTTTGGTCTGGTGTTGTTGTTGTGATCCATTTTTTGTTTTGATTGGTAAGAAAAGAAGAAGAACAAGAAGACTTTTTTTTTTTTTTTTACATCTCTCCTTCTCCTCCCTCTCCTCCCTCTCCTCTCTCGCCCTCCCCGCTCCTCCTCCCCTTGGCCCGCTCCGCCGATGCCCTGGCGTTGGCCTCGGCCTTTCCAACGAAATCGGCGATCTCCCCCTCGTCCCATCGCAATCTGTCGAGCTGCTCGGCCCAGAGGCCCCAGTCCTCGTGTTTTAACAACTCGTCCAAAGTCGCGTTGAGCCGGCTTTCGCGGAATTCCTCCGCGGCCTTTGCTCCTGCTTGCCGCAGCTCCAGCCTGTCACCTACCCAGGGAGCGACGTCCCCGGGGGCCAGGGCCTTGGACGGGTAGGCCCCGAACCGAGCGCCGGTCAGCACGAGGGTGTGAGGGGGCGCGAGCGGCAGAGACAGCCGGGCGGGAACGCGCAGCGCGGCGGCGATGACGGCGGCCGAGGGAAGCGAGCCGCGCGCGACGGCGACGGCCGCTCCGATCATGTGCCGGAGCTGCCGAAGCATGAAGGACCCGCCAGAGATGCGGACCGTGAGGGCGAGTTCGCCTCCGGGGACGAGCGGGGCAGCGGAAAGAGGGGGAGGAGAAGCAGGAGAAGAAGAAGAAGGAATGTTTCCTTCTCCTCCTCCTCCGTTTCCTCCTCCTCCTCCGTTTTCACCTCCTCCTCTCTCCGGGAAAACGATCCTCGCAAAGTCGACCCGCCGCCAGTGCGCTGGGCCCACTTTATCCCTCGCAGGAATCTCCTCGAGCCAGAGGGGCCTGACGAAGAAGGGGAGGCGCGGCGGTTCCTCTCCTTCTCCTTCGGCTGCGGCCAGAGAAGCAGTTGTTGACAGCGAGCGCTTGGGGCCGCAGGGCCCCCCCGCAGAGAACGAGTGGTTAGCCGAGGCGGAGGAGGAGGTGGAAGTAGAGGTAAGAACAGGCTGCTGCTGCTGCTGCTGCTGCTGCTGCTGCTGCTGCTGCTGTCGTGCCGCAGCAGCTGCCTCGCCCTCTTCCCCTTCTTCGCTGTCGTTGGACGAAGAACTCAGAGTCGAGAACCCCGCGTTCCCTTCCTTCCTCCCGAGCCGCTGCCTCCTGTTCTCCCGCGGCTCCTTCCTGCTGCTCGTGACCTCGGCGCGGTACTCCCGGCGCACGGTGAAGTTGTGGAAGGGCCTCTGGCCCAGGTACAGAGCGAGGACCCCCTCGAGCCTCTGGACAGCCGCCTCGAGCAGCTCCTCGCTTTCGTCGCCGCTTTTCCCACCGCTTTCGCCGCCGTTCCCCTCGCTCTTGCTCTTGCTCGGCAGGAGGATGCTGGCCGGGAGCGTGTACTCGTACTCCCGCGCCTCGCACATGCCGCGGGCGCACCACCCGCCGTTGACGCGCTGCGCCGAGAAGACGCGGATGTCGCTCGGCAAATGCGCGTTGACGCTTTCGGCGAACTCGACGCCTTCTGGGTCTTGGTCGTGCTCGAAGGCTTCGGGGAGGCACTCCGCCCTGAGAGACACGACGGTGGAAAGCGAGTGAACGCCGGCGTCGGTGCGGGAGGAGCGCGTCCAGCCTATCTTGGCCGGGTTGCCCGAATTACTAGGGGTGATGGCTCCAGAAAGTGATAAAGCGCGCTCCAGGACGTTTTCTACGGGGGGACGGTAGAGGGGCGGGGCCGGTTTTCCGGCTTCTTTCGCGGCTGCCGCTGCTGCCTCTGCGGCCGCTGTCTGCGAAGGGGGCTGCCACTGGAGGCCTGGGGAGAGGAGGAAGGAAGAAGGAAGGAGGAAGAGGGAAGAGGTTGAGGAGGTTGAGTTTTTTCCCCCTCGAAGGACGACGGCGGCTAGCCGAAACTTAGTTGCCATTCGATTCGTTTTTTTCGTTGCGATTCCTCGCCCCATTCTCCCTCACCTCGATACGCCGTGCCGATGTACCCGATGTGCAGGGCAAGCTTGCGCTTGGCGAGCTTGGGCGAGGCCTCGGAAGGGGAGGCGGAGGCGGGAGAAGAAGAAGAAACGGCGGCGTCGGCGTCGGCATGCGTCGCTGCTGCGGAGGCAGAGGCGGGGGAGGAGGAGCTCGAACTCGCCCTCGTGAGCGTCACCGGTAACGATAGAGGCGAGCGCTGATGGTTGAAGCTGCTGCTGCCGACGCTGCCGCCGGCGCGGCGCAGCCTGCGCCAGGCGAGGCGACGCGCAGGGAGCACGCACTGGCGGGCGTGGAGAAGCATTGGAATTCTCTTTTTCGAGTTTTTTTTTTTTTAAATTTTGATTCGACTTCGACTTGTCTCAGACTTTTCGTCCGAAAGAAGAAAAAAACGTTTCCCCATCGCCCCTTTCTCCCGCTCTTCCTGGCGCGACTCTGCCCATGGAGAGCCAACAGAAGCCGACGCTCGAGTTTCTCGCCCTCGCCGGGGAGTGGCGCGCGATCCTGGCGCGCGTGGGAGGCGCTGCTGGAGGAGCCCCATCACCATCATCATCTTCTTCAACGAGCGAATCTTCGATCACAACCCTCGCCGCGTGGAGGATCGCCGCGCTCGTCAAGCTCCGCAACTTCTCGACGGCCGAGCTCGAGCTCGAGAGGCTGGACCTGGACAACGCCGACGCTGAAAATATCCCCTTTGCGATCCGGTGGTGCGCCGCGGACGTTCCCGCGAGAGTGGGGAGACCGGCCGACGGCGCCGCGGCCTTTGCCCGGCTCGCCGCGTTTTGCGACCGGCGGGCGAGCCAAGACGAAGAAGAAGAAGAAGGAGGAGGAAAAGAAGGAAAAGACAAAAGCTGCAACCGCCTCCGGAGCGGCCGCAACCGCCTCTGGAGCGAACGCGCCGAGTCCGCGTGCTGGGCCGCGGCGGGCATCTTGGCGAGAGGGGACGACCCGCGCGCTGCCAGGGCGTGGGCGCGGGCGGCGCTCGACAGGAGGGCGCGGAGGGTATCACCACCACCTTCTTCTCCTCCTTCTCCTCCCTCTCAGCCTCCTCGCCTTTCTCCTCCTCCCGCTCCTCCCGCTCCTCCCTGGCAGCCCCCTCTCGCCGCGGGAGCCGAGGCGCTCTCCGCGGCAGCGAGGCTCGAGCTGGCCCTCGGGAATCCCTCGGAGGCCAGGAGGCTGTTCTCGGCAGCTGCTTCTGCTGCTGCGGCCAGAGCAGAGGCGGCGGGAGGTAGAAGCGGAGGCGAAGGCAACGGCAACGACGAAGAAGCAAACGTCGCCGCTCCCCGCGCCTCGGCGCTGCTCCGCCTCTCTGCCGGCGACGCGCCGAGGGCCGCCGCGGGCTTCAGGGCGATCCCCGCGGCCACTCCCGTCGACCTGAACAACGAGTCCCTGTGCCTGCTGCACTCCGGGGACGCGTCGCGGGCGAGGGCGGTAGCGCTCGAGAGCTTGCTGGTTTCGACGTCGACGTCGACTTCGACGCCTTCGCCGCTGCTCTTCAGCGAAGCTGCCCTGAGGACAGCGGCGGCGCTTGCCGACCTCGCCCCTCCTGCTGCGGCGAGGGCTGCGAGGGACGCTCTCTTCGACGCCGTGCAGGCAGCGGGCCCGCCAGAGGATCTGGACGCGAGCTTTTTGGCCGCGGCGTGAATGAAAAAGAAGAAGAGAAAAACACTTGTAAAAAAAAAAACCGAAACCGAAAACACTTTTTTTCCTCGAAAAAAAAATCGACAAAAAAAGCGATGCTCCTCTTCTTTGCTTGCCTCCTCGTAGTCTCTCTGTACGTTCTGCCCTACTATCTCCTGTCCCACGAGTCGCTCCGTGGCCACCGTGATGACCCGAGAACGATAAGGGCGCGAGCCGCGTGCTCCCTGGGCTCCTGTGTGGCGATCTCTCTGCTGCTCGTTGTAGCGGCTCGATTGCGGTTTGACGACGGCGAAGATGGAAACGACGGAAACGGCGAAAACGAAAGCAGAAGGCAACACCTCGTCGAGGCCCGCCTCGCCCTCTCCGACCCCCTCGTGTGGCTCCGCGCGTCGTTCCCCGCGTGGGCCGTGCGTTCCCTCGTGCCTGCGTTGGCGGAGGCGGTCGCGAACGCTCTGGGTGCCGGGAAGGGGGCGGCGAGGGCGTGGAGGCGAGCGGCGGCGGAAGAGGCGGCCCGGCTCCAAACGAGCTCCTTGTCTTCTTCTTCCTCTTCTTCGTTCGTGCCTTCGCCCGCGGCGGCGACGCTGCGGCTGCTCGGGCTGAGCCCGCTCTCCGCCGTCGGGCCTGGAGCGCTGGTGGGGACCGTCTCGATCTGCTGCCTGCTCGCGTGGCCGCTGGCGCAGAGGGCGGTGGAGCTGTTCGAAGGAGGAGGAGAAAAAGGGAGAGGAGGAGAGGAGAAGAAGAAGCGGTGGTGGAGTCTTCGCCGCCGCCGCCAAAGGCGAGAGAGCAACGGCGGCAGCAGCGCGCCCTTCTTCTCCTTCTCCTCGTTCTTCCCAGGCTTCCCTCAGGCGACCACCCTCCGCGACCTCGTCATCGCGCCGCTCACCGAGGAGCTGGCCTTCCGCGGGTGCCTGCTGCCGACCTTGCTGCTGCTCTCGGGGAAACAAGCGACGGCTCTCGCGGCCTCGTCGGCGGCCTTCGCCGCCGCCCACCTCCACCACGCCGCCGCGACCTTGCTTTCGCCGACTCTGCCCCCAAAGCAGCGCAGGGCCGTGCTCTGGAACGCGCTCCTGCAGCTCCTGTATACTTTCGCGTTCGGCGCGGCGGCGGGGGCTCTGCTCCTGGCTTCGGGGTCGCTGGCGGCGCCGGTCGCCGCTCACTCGCTCGCAAACTTCCTCGGGCTGCCTCGAGCTCGAAAAAACAATCCTTCTGCTTCTTCTTCCTCTCCGTCTTCTTCGCTTCTGTTGCGTCGGATAGAGGCCGCGGTAGGCGCTCTGGGCGTTGCTGCGTTCGCCCTGATGGCTGCCGGGTGCGGCTTTTTCGGAAGAGGGAACAGGAAAAGCAGCAGTAAAAGCAGTTTCGTCCCGTTCTCGGGCCTCGCGGGAAAGCTGGGCGCGGCGGGCCACGGCGCGAGGTATCGTGCCCTCGCCGCGGCGCTCTCGCCTCCTCCTCCCGTGTAAAATAATAAAATGAAGAAACAAAGGAAAAAGCAGTACAAAAAGACAGGAGAATGACAAAAAAAAGGCTTGGAATCAGAGTTCAGAAACAGCTGCAGAAAAAAATGAAGTGCGAGAAATCGGAAACAAAAAACAAAACAAGTTCTTCTTCTCTCTAGTGCGCCCCTCCAAAGCCCCTCGTGCTCGCCGTCGTCTGCGTTCCCTTGCCGCGCTGCTGCTGCTGCTGCTGCTGCTGCTGCTGCTTCTGCGTGCCCTGGGTCCCGCGGGATCCTCCTCCGGCGCCGCCAGCTGCCCTTTTCGACGGCGGAGCGGCAGCAGCGCGGCGAGAAGCACCACCTCCACCTCCACCTCCGCCTCCACCTCCTCCCTCTCCGTCGTCGTCGCTCGACGACGACAGAACGACTGACTCCTCCTGCTGCTGGCGCTGCTGCGTCGAGGCGGCGCGGCGACCGCGGCCCTGGGTTGTCGTCGTCGTCGTCGTCGTCGTCGCTGGCTGCCCGCGCGAGCCCCTGCCCCGCTTGGCAGCCTGGGAAGCGCTGTGGCCCTTGCCCCTCTTTGCCTTCTTCACTTCCTCCTCGCTGTCTTCCTCCTCTTCCCACTCCCCGCTCAGCCCCTCCTCATCGTCATCGTCGTCGTCTCCACCGCCGCCGGCCTGCTCCAGGTCCGCCGGGCGCACGTCTCGGTCCTCCGAGTCGGAGGAAGAGATCGCGTTTTCCTCGTCGTCGTCGCTCTCGTCGTCATCGTCGTCGTCGTCGTCGTCGTCGTCGTCGCTGTCGATCTTCTGTTTCTTCTTCGATGCCGCCGCGGCGACCTTGGCGCGCGCCGCCGTCGCCGCTGCGCGAGAGGGGCGCGCGGAAAAAGTAGTTGCAATTCCAGAGGCGCCATCAGCCCTTCCGCGGACGGCGGAGGAGGAGCGAGGCGTCGGGGAGGCGCCGCGGCCTCGCCCTTTCGAGGCCGCCGCCGCCGCCGCCGGAGGAGAGCGGCGCTTGGTCCCCGCGACTGCGGCTGCCGTCCCTCCGCGCCCCGCGCGCCTCGCCACGGAGCTGGGCGTCGAGGCGACGGCGGTGGCGGCGTGCGCCGGGGGAGTGGCGGCGATGACGCTCGGAGTCAGAGCGACGACGTCGGTCGTCGCGGCTTTGCCTCCTCGTCCTCCTCGTCCTCCTGCTCCTCCGCACGTCGCCCTGGCTCGAGCAGACTTTGCCGCCGCTCCGCTTCCGCCTCCTCCTGCTGCTCCGCCATCATCGTCCTCGTCCGTCGCCGTCAGCATCGAGGAGCCGGGGGAGAAGGAGGAGTCGCGGGCGGCAGCAGCGGTGGCGGTCGTCGCTCCTCCGACGCCTTCTCCTCCTCCTCCTCCGTCAAAGCGCGGCGGCGGAGGAGCGGCGGCGCGAGCGGCGGCGTTCACTCCCTCCTCTCCCTCTTCCTCTTCCTCCTCGACCCCGGCGCCAGAGCCCATCTCGGCCTTCAGCCTGCGCGCCCTCGCGGCAGCCACCACGGCCTTGACTTCGGGGTCGGCGGCGGCGACGGCGGCCTTGGAGGCGGCCGCTCCTTTCGCGTCGAGGAACTCGGAGGCGGCGAGCGCGGCGGCCGCGGCGGCGTCGAGGGCGTTGTCTCCTCCGGCCGCCGCCGCCGCTCCTTCCTCCTCCGAGATGTCTCCTTCCTCGTCGTCGTCGTCGTCGTCGTCGTCGTCGTCGTCGTCGTCCTCCAAATAAACGACCTCTTTGTCGTTGTCGCCAGCGGCAGCAGCTTTAGCAGCAGCTCGCGCGAGCCTGCTCTCCTCCCTCTCCCTCTGCCTGCGCTCCCTCCGCTCCCTCGCCCGCGCCTCCGCCTTCTTGAAAGCCCTCTCGCGCTCCTCTTTCGTCTCTCGCACGGCCTGCTGCACCAGCGACGAGAACGCGTTGCGCTCGTCGCGCTCGACGAAGCCGTGGAGGGCTTTGGAGAGCTCCGGGAGGGTCAGGAGGGCGAGGCCGCCTGGGGAGTTTTTTTTTTTTTTTTTTTTTTTTTTTTATATGAGAAAGTGAGTGAGTTTCGCCGCTTCTTCGACCTCCTCAAAAAGAAAAACTCTCTCTCTCTCTCGCTCTCTCGCTCTCTCTCTCTCTCTTTCTTCTCCTCACCTCCACCCGAAGCCCCGCCCGCAACGGCCTCCGCCGCCAGGTGCTCCGCCACCAGCGTCGCGATCGCGCGGTCGTCCAGCTCCGCCGGGGGAGGAGGGGCCAGCAGAGCCAAAGCGTTGCCGTCGCCGTTGTTCTCTCCTCCTTCCGTCGTCGTCGCCAGCGGCCCCCGGGCGACGTTCAGCGGCCTGCCCCCCAGCCCGCGCCTCGACTTGTGCCACAGGAACAGGTCCCCCGGGTTGGCGACGCGCCCCACGTACCTCGCCGCCAGCTTGGCCGAGGACAGCGTGGTGACGTCGGTGTAGTCGATGCGGAGCCTGACCAGCGGTAGCTTCGACGGCGGAGGGGGAGGGGCCCGCGGGCCCGCGAGCGCGAGCGCGGAAGAAGGAGAGGAGGAAGGGCCGCTGCCGCCGCCGCCGCTCGCCGCCGCCGCCGACCGCGCAGAGGCGATCAGCCTCTCGACCCTCGCGTCTAGTAATTCAAACATCTTCTTGGGGTCCCCGCGGTCCTGGACCGGCAGCGAGTCGCGCAGAGAGATGTCCCCGAAGGCGAAGGGCCTGGGTGAGCGCAGCGGGAGGTGGATGAGGCGGTAAGAGTGGTAGCCTGCGCCGGTCCCGTCGCCGTCGTCGCCGTTGTTATTTCCTCCCCCTCCAGAAGGTTTCGTCTGTCGGACTTCGAGCAAGAAGGCGTGCTTGGGCGCGGCCTCTCCCTCGGAGAGGGCGGTGGCGACGGTGGAGCCCGGCTGGAGGACGTCGAAGTTCTTGGCGCCGCCTGGGGGAAGAGGAGGAGGGGGAGTAGAAAGGGGGAAAAAAGAGAAAAGTGAGTTTTTTTTTTCGATTTCTTCTTCTCTTCTCTCTCTCTCCCGCTTTCTCAAAACAAAACCTTCAAATCAACTCACCAGCCCCCCTGTCAGCAGCCGGGCGGCACTCGTGCTCGTGGCCCCACACAACAAAGTCCAGGAAATCCGGCAAATGGGATTCGGGCACTGCGTTCTTGGCGTTGTGTCCCCTGTAAACGCGGTTCTGGTGCAGCACGAAGAGGTTGAAGCAGGCGTCCGAGCCTCCGGGGGCCGGGACCCAGGCGATGCCCGAGGAGCCCTGGAAGTAGGCCGCGGCGTTGTTGTCCCTCCTGGCGCGCTTGTGGGCGCGGGAGTTGGTATTTTTGGTGGTTCTTTCTTCGTCGTCGCCGTCGCCGTCGTCGTCTTCGCGCCCTTGGCCGTCGCCGGCCGCTCCCTCCTCTTCGTCATAATTCGTCCCCGCTGCAGCCGGAACGGTCGTCGTCTCCGCCCCTGCCAGCCCGCCAAAGACCCTCGCGACGCGCTCGTCCCTGATAGCTCCCAGGCCGTAGAGAGCGACGCGGACGTCCCCCTTCGCCAGGACGATCGGCGCCAGCGACAGAGCGCCGGCGCCGGAGCCGACGAGCGGCTGCTTGCCAAAGTAGTTCACCAAGCGCGCCGTCGAAAGCATGTCGACGGCCGAGAGGTGGTCCGCCCCTCCCGGGTCGTCGTGGTTGCCGTGGACGGTGAAGACCGGGAGGCGGACGTGGATGTCGGTGGCCTCGGGGCCGAAGTTGGGGGGGCTTTGGAGAGAGAAAGTTTTTTTTTTTGAGTTTTTTTTGTTGAAAAAAGGTGAGTTTTTTTTTGAAGATGAAAAAATGAAAGCGCTCAACTCCATTTTTTCAAACTCCGACCCCCCCCTCTCCGCCTTCCAAAAAGCTCCTTACCCGGCGAGCAGGCCATCGACCCTGTTAACGATTCGGACCTTTGGCCCTTCGTCATTCCTCCCGCTTGCTCCGTTTCCGTCTCCGTCTCCGTCTCCGTCTCCGTCTTCTACTTCGTCTTCGTCGTCGCCGCCCTCGTCAAACTCGTAACCGGAGAGACCCGCCGCCGCAGCCGCGGTCCCCCTCCCCCTTCGGCGGTGCGGCCTCACCAGGCAGTGCCTCGACAGCGTCGCCATCGCCTTCACCACCGTCGCCCTCGAAGGGCGATTGTCGTGGAACAGGTCGCCCCCGAGAAGCACGACGTCGGCCTTCCGCTCCGAGGCGAGGCGGAAGACCTCGTCGAAGGCGTCGAACGAGTCGCGCTTCCGGATCTCGTCCTTCTCCCAGGCGCCCAGGTGGTTGTCCGAGGAGATGAGGATGCGGAAGACGTTGTCGTCGTCGTCATTGGAGGGGGAGGGGAGGGAGCTGGCAAGAGAGTGAGTTTTTTGTTTTTGTTTTTGTGAGGTCGAGGTCGAGAAGGTTGAGAGAGAAGAAAAATGAAAAAAACATTGAAACATTGGAGGTGGAACTTTGCCCTCTTCGATGCTTGTTTTCTCCTTCTCTTTGCTCGAGGACAGAGAGAAAGATCGTGCGGGGACATCGACATTAAATAAAGGTGCAGAGAGGCGGCGAAGGGGGGAGAACGAGCATGGAAATGGAAAGCAGCGTGAAGAAACGAGTCTCGACGATCAGAGACCATCGATCTCGCCTCTCAAAACTCACTCGTGCCTCGCTGTTGCTGCTGCGGCGCCTCCAGCGCCTCCGCCTCCACCGCCTGCTGCCAGGCGGCGCGGCATGCTTCTCGACGTCAGAAAGAGAGCGAGAGAGAAGCTGCCGACGAAAAACGAAGAGAAAGCCGCTGCTCTTCTCTCTCGCGGAAGAGAAAAAGAAAAAGAAAAAACAAAAGTGAAAGAACGGTTTGGAAACGAGTTTTTTTTTCCCCACTTGTGCTCCTCGCTCGCTCCTCGATCTCTACCTCTCTGTTTCGTTTACAATACAAAATCCATGCGCTCTAAGCTCCCCTCGCGGCCACGGCCGACCCGATCTCTAGTCTCAGCGCACAGTCACAGTCCGATCACACCGCCCCTGCCCGCGAAAACACGCAATGCGGTGCCCCTGATATCGGAATCGACGGCCGATGCGGGTTCGTCATCGAGTTTTTGTTCGACCTCTTGTTCTTCTTCTTCCTCCTCTTCGTCGCCAAGCCTCCACCTCCACCTCCTCCTCTCCGCAGCAACGCTCGCCACCGCTTCCCTCCCGCTCCCTTGCCTCGCCGCAGCAGCAGCCGAACAGAGCAGCAGTACGAATGGCATCGCGGCCTCCCTGGAAGCAGCCGTGGCTTCCGCCGGCCCGGCCGGGCCCGTGCTGTTTGCCGGGGCGTACGCTCTGGCGGTCGCGCTCCTGGTGCCGGCCGCGCCGCTCACTCTGCTCGCCGGCGCCCTCTTTGGGCCCGTGGTAGGCACGGCCGTGGTATCGGCGGGTGCCACGACGGGCGCGACGCTGGCCTTCCTGCTGGCTCGAGGCGCCGCGGCCCCGGCCCTGGAAAAGGTGCTGGCGGGGAAGCCGGCGTGGGACCAGGCGCGGTCGGCGCTGTCGGCGGCCTCGGCGTCTGGCACGAAGCTGGTCTTCCTGCTGCGCCTGTCGCCTCTGATCCCGTTCTCGCTGTCGAACTACGCGCTGGGGGCGCTGACTGACGTGAGAACGGGGGCTTTCGTGCTGGGGACGTGGGCAGGGGCGCTCCCGGGGACAGCCGCGTGAGTCTTTTTTTTTAGTTTTTCCTTCAAAGTTCTTTTCCGAGCTGTCTCACCCCGCGCTCTCGCTTCTCTTTCTTTCTCTCTCACGTATTTCTCTCTTACTTTTCTCTCATCAATCAATCAATCACTCAATTTAAAACAACTAGATACGTCGCCGCCGGAGCAGCAGCAGCGACCGCGGCAGCAGGTGGCGGCGACGCTTCTTCCTCGGCCGGAACGCCAGCGTGGCTCCTAGCTTTGGGCGCCGCGGCGACCTTGGGCGCGGTCAAGCTCGTCGGCGACGCCGCGGGCGAGGCCCTCAAGGGAGGAGAGAAGTAGATATATATATATATAGAGAGAGAGAGAGATAATTTTGTTTTGGTGTTGTTCTTTTTTTAAAGTGAAACTCTTTTTTTTTGACAAGGAAAGAAAAACGCGAAACAACCCAAAAATAAAAAATCGTCTCATTTCTCTCAAAATCGGCTCCCCCTATTTTCCCTCAAAACACATACACACACGAAAGCAAAGAAGGCACTCCTGCGCTCGTTATGTGGATGAATTCTCTTTGAAAGCGGGGTAGGGGAGAGGGGAAGCGGCCTTTCGAAAAAAGCCTCTCTTCCGCAGGCGGGTTTTAAACAACGCCTCCGTCGTTTCCTCTTTTTTTTTATATCTCTCGTTCACTCATTTTTTTTCTCTCTCGAAGTTTTCTTCTCGTTTTTTTCTCTTTCATTTTCCTCCACTCTACGTCAGGCGGTCCACGACCGTCGTCACGAGGTTGAGGCCGGCCACGGCCGTCGCGTGCAGCGCCGCGACCGTCACCCACGGGCCGTAGAGGTCCTTGGCCACCACAAAGGCGGTCGCCGCCAGGATGCCGACGCGAGTGACGCACTGCTTGTCGAGCTTGAGGCCCGACGAGTAGAGCGCCTTGGCCGAGGTCGCGGCGATGGCGGCGGTCAGCCACTGCGACGCGTAGCCCTTGTAGGCAGCTGCGCCCAGCGTCGCGACGAGGCCGAGAGTTGCCGGGCCACCGAGGGCGAGCCCCTTGGCGACGAGCACTCCGAAAAGGCAAACGACCGAGGTGCCGACATCGTAGAGGGCCAGGTGCTGCACCGCGAGGGCGGCGGGCGCGACGATCGAGCCGACGTCGCCCGTAGCACCGGACACGCCCAGCGCGAGCTTGGCGACGGCCCCCGCGACGAGCAGGTACGAGAACCAGGTCAGCACGTTGCCGACGCCGACCTCGACGGCCTTGTAGGTGCAGGCGGCGAAGGACGCGACGAGGATGCCGTTCTTGTCGTGATCGTCGAGGGCGGGCAGGGCGGCCGCGGGCGTCAGGTGCTGCCTGGGGGCCGGGGCGCGGCTGTGGTGGGTTGGTTTTGGTTTTTGAAGAGGGAGGGAGAGAGAAGATAGTAGTAATAAAAGAGGTGAGAAAGAGAGAAGAACCAAGCGACAGCAACGGCAAAGCTCTTCGCGGCGCATGCCGGGAAAAGAAAAAAACCGAAAGAAAAAAAGAAAACATCCGTCGCGCGCAAAGGTGATATTCGACCCGTTCCGCTCCGCATTTGGATCGTTCATCCACGCATTGGGCACGATGCGACATCGCCAGAGGGGTCTAGATAGAGAAAATGGCTCGACAACCCCTCAAAGCGGAGGGGCGCGGGAAAAAAAAAGCAAACAAACAGAATCTTTGCTTGAGCCAATCCTCCCCCCTTCCTTTTCTCAACAGCTCTCGTCTCGATCGAGATGGCATCGCCCCCCGCGCGCTCACGACTTCAAGCGCGACGAATCCTCCTTCCACCCCCTTTGTGACATCGAGTTCTACGCTGTCGACATCGGGCAAACGCGATTCGAAGCGCTGCAGCGGGGTCGCAATCGGGGGTGTCGGGGGAAAAAGAAAAGAAAGATAAAAAACAGAATTGACCGAACAAACGGAAACGAAAAAAAAACGCACCGAAGCGCCGGGCGCGCCGGAAGCAGCGGCCTCGCGGCAGCAGGGGCGGCGGCCGAGCGAGCGGCAGCGGGGCGGACCAGGGCCGCGCGGGAGGAGAGAGCGATCTGCATGTCGAGGAAAGGGGGCTACTCGAGAGAGACGGGAGAGCGGGAGAGAAGAGAAGGCGGGAAGGCGGAAGGAGAGAGAGAAGGGAGGATGTGATGCTCGAGTTGTGACGGAAAAAAAAAAGAGCCTCGTCAGCTCGTCGACCTTTGCTCCTCCTCGACCCCGACCTCCTCTCTCTCTCGCCACTCTATTTTTTTTCATACACACGAGGGGGGGGGGGCTTGCTTTTTTTGGTTGACAAAGGAATCGAAACACGTAAACGGAAAAGGCGGAAGTTTTGTCCTCCTAAGGTTCTAAAGAATGTTTGTTGTTCTTGTTGTTGTTTGAAAGAAAAGACATGAAGTAAAAAAAAAACCCGAAACTCTGCTCGAAGAAAAAAGCGTTTCTCTCTCTCTCTCTCTTGCTCTTCAAACAGCGAGTGGGGGAGATCCTAAGGAAAAGAACGCTGCAACTTGTAAAATGTGGCGGTGATGGGGTGTTCCTAAGAGTCTAAATAAAATCGGTATTGGTGTCGTTTTGGAAAACGCAAAAACTCTCTTCTCTTTTCTCTCTTCTCTTCTCTTCTCTTCTCTTCTCTTCTTTTCTCTTCTCCTAGTGCCCATTCACCGCCTTGCCGTTCCCGTTGGACACCTCTCCCGAATCGGGCCCGGCAGCCAGGATCGCGTCGGCCAGCTCCTTGGCCACGAAGCCGCCGCCGTCCGCGTACCTCTCGAAGTTGGCAGAGTAGATCGAGCCCAAGTGTTTCAAAGTCGAATCAAAGTCCTTCTTGTCGTCCCACGAGCTCTTCGGGTCGAGCAGCGAGTCCGGGACCCCGGGGCAGGCCTTGGGCACGTGCAGCCCGAACACGGGCGTGACATCCGTCTCCGCGTTTTCGAGGGCGCCAGAGTGGATCGCATCTAAAATAGCGCGGGTGTACCGCAGCTTGATCCGGGAACCGACGCCGTAGCGCCCTCCGGCCCAGCCAGTGTTGACGAGCCAGGCCCGCGTGCCGTGCCTCTCCATCTTCTCGGCGAGCATGGAGGCGTACTTCATCGGGTGCCACATGAGGAAGACGCCTGAAAAAGTAGGTTGATGGGGAGAAAGAAGAGTTATTATTTGTTTTCTGTCCTTCTTCTTCTTCTTCTTCTTCTTCTTCTTCTTCTTCTTCGCGAACGAAAAAAAAAAACTGAAAAAACGTAAAAAAAAGAAAAACGTCAAAACTCTTCTCACCTCCGAAGCACGCCGAGAACGTCGCCTCGGGCTCGGTCACGCCGTCCTCGGTCCCGGCCACCTTGGCGGTGTAGCCCGAGATGAAGTGGTACATCGCCTGCTCCTTGGTGAGCTTGGAGACCTGTTTTGGAGTTTTTTTGAAGGTTTTTCGATGACGGCGACGAAGAAACAGAACAGTGAGGTGAAAGTGGGGAAAGGGAAAAATTCTTCTCTTCCCTCTCCTCCCTCCCTCCTCCTTCCCCCACTCACCGGCGGCAGCACCCCGAACGCGTCGCAGCACAGCAGCACCAGGTTCCTCGGGTGCGGCCCCACGCACGGGATCCTCGCGTTGTCGATGTGCTCGATCGGGTAAGAGGCGCGCGTGTTCTCGGTGACGGCGTTGGAGTCGAAGTCGACGTGGCGCGAGTTCTCGTCGAAGACGACGTTCTCGAGCACGGCGCCAAAGCGGATAGCCCTCCAGATCTCGGGCTCCTGCGCCGACTTGAGGCCGATGCACTTGGCGTAGCAGCCGCCTGAAGGGGGAGGTTTGGGTTTTAGGGGGAGGGAGAGAGGATGCGAAGGGGGGAAAAGAGAGTTCAGTTTTTTTCTTCTCTGTTTCTCTCTCACTCTCTCTCCAACTCATTCTCTTCCTCCTCTCCTCTCCTCCCTTCTCACCTTCGATGTTGAACACCCCGTCGTCGGACCAGCAGTGCTCGTCGTCCCCGATCAGCGGCCTCGCAGGATCAGTCGACAGCGTCGTCTTGCCCGTGCCGGACAGCCCGAAGAACAACGTCACGTCGCCCGAGGCGCCGACGTTGCATCCCGAGTGCAGAGACAGCACGCCGCGCTTCGGCATCAGGTAGTGCATGACGCTGAAGATGCCCTTCTTCATCTCGCCCGCGTACTGCGTGCCCAGGATGACCATCTCGCCGGCCTTCAGGTTGACGTCGATCGAGGTCGACGACGACATGAAGGAGGTGTAGCGGTTGACGGGGAAGGCCCCGGCGTTGAAGATGGTGAAGTCGGGCGCGCCGAAGGTGGCGAGCTCGGGCTCGGTGGGGCGGATCAGCATGTTGTGCATGAAGAGGGCGTGGTAGGCGCGGGCGCAGACGACGCGGACCTTGATGCGGCAGCCTGATGTTGTTGATTGGAGGTGGTGATGGTGGGAAGTTGTGGAGGTGGAAAAAAGAAGAAGAGAAAAGTTAGTTTTTTCTTCTTTTTTTCCCCCTCCTCTTTTTCTCTTCTCTTCTCTTCTCCTTTCTTCTCTTTTCCAACCTCTCCTCTCCTCCTTTTTCTCACCTTCGTCCCACCCGGCATACCCGTCGAACACGTAGATCCTGTCCAGCATGTTCAGGTAGTCGACCGCGCGCTCCCTGTTCAACAGGAAAGTGTGCTCGTCCATCTCGAAGTTGGGCGAGCCGTTTTTCCCACCTTCGGTCGCCCACCACACGTCGTTCTCGGAAGAGGGCTCGCGCACCACGCGCTTGTCCTTCGGGGAGCGTCCCGTCTTGGCCCCCGAGAGCGCGGCCAGGGCTCCAGAGGCCATGACGTGAGTCCCGGGCTCGTGCTTGAGCGCCTTCTCATAGAGCTCGGCCGGGGTCAGGTTATGGTACACAACTGTCGGCTTGAGCCCGGCGTCGCTCATCGCGCGGAGGAAGCCGACGCGGGTCGGGGACATCGGAAAGGCGCCCGAGGGGCCTGGAGCGTGGTCGAAGGCGGAGGTGCCGTCTCCCTTGACGACGCGGGGGCCGGCGCTGTGAAAAGAAAAAAGGTTTGATGATGAGAGTCAGGTTTTTTTCTTTGTTAGTGCTTGCGTCTTCTCTTCTTCTTCTTCTTCTTCTTCTTCTTCTTCTTCTTCTTCTTCTCTCTCTCTCTCTCTCTCTCTTCCAGCTCCGAAACAAAAAGAAACTCACTTGCGGGCCTTGGACTTGAGCGTCTCGGAGATGGAGTCGAGGTGGCGCTGGTGGGTGTCGACTGTTGTTGTTGATGACGTAGTTGAAAAGATGGAGGTCGGGGTTGAAGAAGAGGAACAAGAAGGTTCGTTAGCTTCCTTTTTTTGTTCTTTCTTTCTCTTGCGACGTCGCTCGTTCTCTCGCTCGCTCGTTCTTTTTGGCATTTCGAAATCGCATTCGCCAGTCCTTCTCCTCGACGCTGTAAAGCTTCAAACCGCCTTTCTCTTTGCTTAGCCTCGCATCGTCGTCCATCTCGCTCGTGTCGAAGGGGTTAGATAAGGCAGAGAAGCTCGGCATCGTGCTTGGAAAGCAACGCGCACATTGAGGGGGCCGTCGCACTTTCCAATCGCCCCCATCAAAAAATAAAAAAACTCACCGTCGTGCCTCGGCTTGGTCGACGACTTCTGGAGCCTGTGCAGCTCCCCGACGTCCGCCGCGCGCGACGCGTGCGACACGCCCTCGTGCAGGCGGTACATCGCCAGCTTCGGGTCGATCACGGCCTCATTGTCGGACTCGTAGGTGTTGTTGGCGGCGAGCTCGCTGCGAACGTTTTTTTTTTCGAGGGTGATGATGAGTAGGATGTTTTTTCGGGTGAGCTCTCTCTCTGTCGCGCCGCGTTCCAGTCGCCTTCCTCGTTTCTTTAAGCTCTGTTCTTTCGAGAGCGCAAGCACACGACCAAATGCTCATGTCGACGCGAGAGAAAAGAGGGTCTCGGCGTGGGAAAGGGGGAGAAAAAAAGGGGGTTGCGAAGGAGGAAATGAGGCATTCGAAAGCGGCGGCGGCAGCGGCGGCCGGAAGCTCGATGCTGCTCTCTCGTTTTTCTCAAGCCTCTTTCTCCTCTTAGACATCCTCGAACTCCTCGAAACTCACCCGATGGGCTTGAGGGACGACATGGCTGCGTCTACTTGGGGAAGACGAGAGGTGAAAAGGGGGGGAAAGGGGAGGGGAGAGGTAGGTTGGCCTCGATTGAAAGAGAGAGGAGAGCCTCTTGGCAAAGGAGAGAAAAGAAAGTGTAAAAATCGACCTTCGACGAAGCTGCGCCTTCAGCGCCTTCGACCTCCTTTCGACCTCGACTTCTCCATTTTTTTGTTACACCCGCACCCCGGCCACCCGCCGGTAGAGCTCCCCGTACTCCCTCGCCGACCGGGCCCAGCTCCACTCCTGCCGCATGCACCGCGGCACCAGCTCCCGCGACCACCAGTGTTCCTCGAAGGCTCTGGCAAGAGCCGCGGTCTCGCTCTCGTTCTCGCTCTCGTTTTCACCTTTTTTCTCCTCCTTTCCCTCCTCCTCCACGACAGCGATATAAGCCCTCACGGCCCTCTCCACGGCAACCTTGGCGTCCTCGGGCCTCGTCCCGTCAAAGACAAAGGCGTTCCTCGAGTGTAAGGGGGCATGCCAATCATCCAAGTCGCGGCAGGTGCAAGCCAAGCCTCCAGTTCTTCGGACAAGGGGCACGCAGCCGTAGCGCAGCGCGACGAGCTGCGCGAGCCCGCAGGGCTCCCAGAGGCTCGGGTGAAGCAGCAGGTCCGCCGCTGCGTAGGTCCTTCGAGCAAGCCCTTCGTCGAAACGGAAGGCAAACTTGACATTGGGTGGGGACCGCGCGGCCTTTTCTGCAAAGCGACGCGCGTTCTCGGGCGTCGAGGCGGTTCCGACGACGACGACGGCGGCGCCAGCGGCCGCCGCGGCGTCGATGCCCGCCTCGATCAGGTCCAGCCCCTTCTGCTCGGTCAGGCGGGAGACGACGGCGACGAGGGGCGCGGGCCTGCCGTCGAGCGTGTCCGGAGGAGGCGCGAGGCCGAGCTCCTCGAACAGGGCGCGCTTGCAGAGGGCCTTGCCGACGGCCGGGGCGTGCACAAAGGAAGGGTGAGAGTTTGACGACGGCGACGAAGAACCCGAAGAAGAAGAAGAAGAAATCTCGACGGAGAAGCGGGCAAAGAGCGCCGCGTCGCTTCCCGGGTCGTAGCTCTCGACGTCGATCCCGTTCAGGACACCGGAGAACCTCGCTTTCGAGGCAGCGTCACGCAGGGCGGATTTCATCCCCGGACCAGCACCGCCGGAAGCATCGTGGCTGTCGGAGAGGACTTCTTGGGAATAGGTCGGAGACACCGTCGTCGTCGCGTCGGCCAGCGAGACCCCTGCCCTCAGAAGCAGCGCGTCGGGCCCGCCGTGGAGGCCGCGGGGTCCCTCTCGGTCGAGGACGGCGTCGGAGACCCAGCGCGGGGCCTCGGGGCTGGAGGGGTCCCAGGGCAGGGCTCCTGGAGTAGGAGAAGAAATAAGTTTTTTTTTTTTTTTGGTGAAAAGAGGTCGCGGAGGTGAGTTTGTTTCTCTCTCTTTCTCTCTCTCCCTCTTTCTCTCTCTCTTTCTCTTTCCTCTTTTCTCTTTCTCTTCTTCTTACCTGAAACGATGGGAGACAGCACCGACGGGTTCACGCGACCGGGGAAGGCCAAATTGTGGATCGTCAGGACCGTGCCGGTCGTCGCGAGGGGGCCGTTCCCCAACGGCGACGACGACAAACTCTCTCCTTCACCTCTCCCGCCTCCTCCGCCCTCGCTCCCTCCGAAGAACCCTAGCCCTCCACCGAAGGTCGCCCCGCGCTTCCTCCTGTACCCGCCGGCCTCCAGCAGCAGCGGCACCGACGCCGACTGCCAGTCGTGGCAGTGAATCACGTCCGGGGACCTCCCAGCCCAGAGCAGGAACTCCAGGGCCGCGATCGCGAAGAACAGGAAGCGTTCGGCGTCGTCCGGGGAACCGTAGGCGTTCCCGCGCCAGAACGGTGGCGGTAAAGTGGAAGAAGACGAGGAGGTGGAGAGGGGCTCCAGGGGTTCCAGGAGGTAGGTTGGGAGCCCCGAGCAGAGGGCTCCCCAGACAGCGGTCGGGACTCCCCTCGTTTTTTTATTTCCGCTTCCATCTCCGCTTCCACCGCCTCCCCAAGGGACCGAGATCCTCCCGAGCTCGCGCAGCTCCGACAGGGAACCGTAGTCCCCGCAGTCGTACTTGGGCAGGACCAATTCAACGTGCGTGCCCCCGGCCTGGTGCGCGCGCGCCAGGGCGGAGACGACGTCGGCGAGGCCCCCGACTTTCGCGAACGGCGCGGCCTCGGAGGCGACGTGGACGATGTGGAGAGGCCTGTTGCTGCTCCCGCCGCTGCTGTTCCTCGGGGAGTTGTTCGATACGCGGAGGCCGGCTTGGGGTTTTTGGGATATCGAGAAAGAGGAGGGGAGAGAGAGGGGGGTGAGTTTGGTAGAAGAAAAGCGGGAAATGATCCCGAACATTCCACTCTTCTCTTTCTTTCTCTCTCTCTCTTTCTTTCTCTATTTCTCTCTTTCTCTCTCTTTATTTCTTTCTCTCTCTCTCACCTGCCCTCGCGAGCTCCGCCGCTACCGCCGCGTCGTCCGTCCACGACCGGCACCGCTCGTAGGCCGAGAGCAGGGGCCCGTCCCCGGCGCTGGCGAGAGCTCGCAGCAGCGGCGCGGAGCCCACGGGAAGCAGCGACGACGAGCCCCTATTCCTCGCTGCGGCCAGGGCATCGAGCCTGAGCAGCAGGCTCGCCGCAGCCCTCGCCGACTCGGCAGGGGCCGGCGCGCGCGCGAGGCCCGGGAGCGGCGGGTGGGAGTTGGCGCTGACGGGGGCGACGTCGGCGGCGACGCCTGGTGTGTGTTTGTGTGTGTTGTTTGAAGGGGGGGAGAGAAAGAATCGGGGAAGGTGAGTTTGAGCGTCGAAGGGGAAAAAAGAAAAACAAAAAGAAAAACGAAAAAATAAGAAAACCTTTCTCCTCCTCCCTCACCCCAATTCAACCCGCCGGCGTTGTCCCACCGCTCCTCGCTCTCCGGCCCGAAGGCGCCTCGCGGGGCGAAGAAGGCGGCCTGGAGGTCGAGGTGGCCCGGGGCCGGCAGGCGAGACGCGGGGACCGAGACGAAGCCAGCCCAGAGTTGTTGTTTTTGCGTCGTCGGCGGCTTTTCGGAGTCGGGTTTTTCCGCCGCCGCGTCTCCTCCTTCTTTTCCATCTTTTCCACCTAATCCACTTCCTCCTCCGCTCCGAACCAGCTCCACGTCCTGCGTCCACTGCCACGCCGCCACCCCGACCCTGGCGACGACGCGAGAGGAGCCGTCCAAGGGGCCACCGCCCGCGTCGTAGGTGAGAGAGACGGAGAAGCAGGGCTCGCTGATGGAGAGGGAGAGGCGCGGCGGGAGGTCGAGGTCGAGCGTGTCTCCGCCTCCGCCGCCGCTAGCGGTCGAGGTCGTCGCAGCGGCGGCGCTTTGACGCCGACCGAATCGACCATCGCTTCGCCGCCGCGCTGCTCGCTTGATCAGGCTTCTCGGGACCTCAACTCTCGCCGGTAGAGCAGAACCATCTCGAGGAATCCTGAGGCAGCGCGAAGCCTGCAGAGCGAAGCCCATGATGATGGGAAGTGCGCGAAGGGCACAATTTTCGATCGCTGAGCGATGCCGCTTCTCGAGCGGTCGAGAGAGTTCTGAAGAAACAAAAGTTTTTTCTCTCTTTTTTTCCATTTCTCGATGACGCCTGCTTCGCTCTTCCTCCTCTCCACGCTCGCCCGGAGGGGCTCTCGCCGCCTCTTCTCCTCCTCCTCCTTCTCTTCGCCGTCGACGACGGCGACAGGCTTGGGAGTCTCGCGTCTGCTCTCGAGCTCACACCGCGGAATCGCGGGTGGGTCTCCGCCGAGCGAGAAGCAGCAGCGGAACGATGCGTCTCCATCGGCGAGAACGATGCCGCTCCCGCCGCTGACTAGGGCTTTTTCGTCTTCGTCTTCGTCTTCGTCTTCGTCTTCGTCTTCGTCAACCTCCTCTTCTTCCTCGCCGCCTCAACCAGCGACCATGCTCGCCTCCACCCGCGCCCTCGCCATCTCGGGCCTCGACGACGACCAGACCGCGCTCTTCGACGCAGCGACGGACTGGAGCTGCCGCGAGATGGCCCCCTTCTCTTCCAGATGGGACGCCGAAAAAGTCTTCGACCTCGCGACGATCAGGCGCGCCGCGGAGATGGGCTTCTGCTCGCTGACGACCCCGGCCGAGTTCGGCGGCTCCGCGCTCTCCCGCCACGACGCCGCGCTGGTCTTCGAAGGGCTGAGCTACGGCGATATTCCTGTGACAGCTTACCTGACGATCCACGCGATGGTCTCCGGGGTGATAGCGAGGCACGGCTCCGCCGAACAAAAGGCGAAATGGCTCCCTCTCCTCGCTTCCGCGGAGAAGCTCTCGGCCTACGCGCTGACGGAGCACTCCTCCGGCTCCGACGCGGCGGCGATGAGGACCACGGCGAAGCTCGTGAGAGACCCGGGGGGCGGCGGCCCGGAGTGGTTTGAGCTCTCGGGGGAGAAGGCCTTCATCAGCTGCGGCGGGGTCGCCGACGTTTACCTGGTGCTGGCCAAGGTCGTCGAAGAAGAAGGCAGCTCCTCCTCCTCTCCTTCTCCCTCTGCAAACTCGAAGACCTCTTCGATCACCGCGTTCCTGGTCGAAAAGGGCACCAAGGGCCTGTCGTTCGGGGCGCCGGAGGCGAAGATGGGGTGGAACGCGCAGCCTACGACGACGGTGAGCTTCGACAGGGTTCGCGTCCGCGCGAGGGACGCGCTGCTGGGCGTGGAGGAGGGCGGCAAAATGAGCGGCGGGGGCTTCAAAGTGGCGATGCAGGCTCTGGACGGAGGGCGGGTCAACATCGGGGCGATCTCGATCGGAGGTAAGATGATATTTTTTAAAGTTTTTTTTTTTCCCCCCAAAGTCGTTTTTCGGCGGCGCTCGAGGTCGAAGAAAAAAAAACTCACTTCCTC
>Ga0210003_1000841_pt1 | contig 27527 bp, 26 predicted proteins | sample LantaG_FD_182804 | JGI IMG/M metagenome (GOLD analysis project Ga0210003, IMG submission 182804) | Deep subsurface microbial communities from Baltic Sea to uncover new lineages of life (NeLLi) - Landsort_02402 metaG (SPAdes) (version 2) | ecosystem: Environmental > Aquatic > Marine > Oceanic >... | reverse complement strand
ATTTTTCTCTTTTCGTCTCTTTTTTTCTCTCTCCCCCCCCCAAACTAAAACAACAACAACCCAAGTTCCTAATTCCTCGCGGCAGACGCCGCCAGCTTGGTCGCTGCCCTCAGCGCCTGCACCGCGCTCGGCCTCGCGTCGGGCGCCCTCGACAGCATCGCCTTGACGAGCTCGGCGGCGCCGCCGTCGGCGAACGCCACCCACAGGGACGGGTCCGCCTCGAAGGGGAGCTTCCTGAAGCCCAGGAGAGCCGCGGCGACCTGCTCGTCCGACATGGTCGCGGCGCTGGTGCCGTCCGCCGCGGCCTCGCCGAAAAGGGGCCGACCGGAGAAGGCCTCCCAGGCCAGGAGGCCGACGGCCCAGACGTCGGAAGAAGGGTCGGCGGTGAACGAGGAGGGGCGCTCGGCGATGGCGAGGCCCGAGCCGGCCCCTCGAGAAGAAGCGGTCATCTTCGCCGCTTCCTCCTCCGCGGTGGCGTTGGCGGAGTCGGCGGCGGCGGCGTTGGCCTCGGCGAGCCTTTTGCCGGCAGACAAGGCATCAGCGGCGACGATCTCGGGGGCCGCGTAACGCAGGGAATACGAAAGCGGCGCGGAACCGCTGCCGCTGCGAGCCCACCTCGACGCCCTCGGCAACGCCAACCTCCACCTCCGCCCGGCATCGTGCCACCTCAGCGTCTCCGGCGTCACGTCCCTGTGGCAGATGCCGCGCGAGTGGAGGTAGGTGAGAGCTTCCAAAGCGTGGACGAGGGCGACGCGGGCGGCCTGGGCGGGCACGACCGGCGAGTCGAGGTCTTTCGAGGAAGTCAGGGCGTTGGACATGCGATGCTTGGTCAGCCACTCGCCCAGAGAGTAGCGCCCGCGCTCGGAGACGATCCCGGCCAGGGCGGGCACAGAAGAGGAGGAAGAAGCAGAAGCATCGCCGGGGACCAAGACCCCGGGGGGCTCGATCTCCAAGACCGTGGGGACGAACTCGGCGTCCCTGGCGACGGAGGCGAAGGCCCTCGCGCTCTCGAACTCGGAGCCGTCGACGAAGAGCGTGATGTCGACGGGGACACCGGAGCTGCCGCCTCCTCCGGTCGAAGAAGCGGAGCGGCGGCGGGTCTCGGAACTCGAGGAGGCCTTGCCGACGGCGGCGACGGTCGTCGCCGTCGCGACTCGGGCAGACTCGACGACAAAGCGCGGCAAGGGTGCAGTGTAGCCCTTGCTGCCCCACTTTTTCGCAGCAGCAGCATCGACAGAAGAGGCACCGTAGGCGCCCGCGTCGACGAGGGCGCGGGCGACGGCGTGCAGCGCCGCCTCGTCCTCGGAGGCCGGCGGGGGCGCCGAGGCCGCGGCGGCGCACGCGCGGAGCGAGGCGAGCAGGGAGGCGACGACGGGCGCCGCCGTCTTTACGGTCAGCGACCCGACGTAGGACGCCAGCCTTGCGTTGGCCGCGTCGAGCCTGGCGGTGAGCTCCCTGGAGGGGAGGGCCAGGGAGCGGGGAGAGGCGAGGACCGAGGCGGCCTCGTCGTCGTGGGAGACCGACGAGTGCTCGACCGCGGCAGTCGCGGCAGCAACAGCGGCGGCAGCAGTAACAGAAGAGGGCGTCCCGGGGACGACTTCCTCCTCGTCCTCGAGCTTGGGTGCCGGGGGGAGGTGGGGCCTCTTCGTGGCGGCCAGGGCGCGCGCGTCGAGGGCGGCAGCAGCAGCAGGAGCTGCAGCGGCGGCAGCACCGGCGGCAGTGGCAACAGCACCGGCGCCGGCAGCAGCAACGACGGCAGCTCCGTTGCCTCCGGTCTGCAGCTCCCCCGCGTAATCCCTCAGCAATTTAATCGTGGAAGAAACGTCTGCGGGGTTGCTCCCGTCCTTGCCCGCGTCGGCGTCCGGAGCAGGGGTCACGGAGCGGCGGGAAGGGGTTCCGCTCTCCACGTCTCCTCCCTTCACTCCCTTCATTCCCTTGCTGCCCTTTCCTTCGGCCTTGGAAGCGGCCTTGGCGGCGGCGGCCTCGGCCCTGAGCCTCTTGTACTCCTCGTTGCGCTCCTTCCTCGCGGCCCTCTTGGCCGGGGTGCAGCAGCAGCAGAAGATCAAGGTGGAGAGCAAGGCCAACAGCAAAAGACCACCGACCACGGAGACGATGACGATAAAGGCCCAGAAGGGGAAGGGCAGCTTGTCCTTCCAGGTCGCTTCGGTGGGGTCGGCCGCGATCGACGCGCCGACGGCGGTGGCGTCGGCGTCGGAGGAGGTGAAGCCGCGGGAGCGCAGGGATTTCGCCAACGTGCCGTCGGCGGCGGCGGCGGCGAGCTTTTTGGCCAGGGCCTCTCCGGAGCCGGCCCTCTGGTCGTCGACGCGGACGATGATGTCTCGGAGAGGGGGCAGCGACGAAGCGGGTTTGGAAGGAGGAGCAGGAGCGGGGGCGGCGACAGCGGGGGCAGAGACAGCCGGGGCGGAGGCTTTCGGCGCGGCGGCGGCGGCGGCGACGGCGGGGGCCGCAGCTGTTGCAACAGCAGGAGCAGGAGCAGCAGCAGCGACAGCAGCAGCAGCAGGAGCAGCAGCAGCCTGAGCCAAGCTGCGGCGACGGGCAGCGGGCTTTTCAGCCACCGCCGGAGGAGCAGGAGGAGCTTTGTAGTCGCTCCCGTCGGAAGCAGCCTCGGCGACGGCGACGCTCGACCTCGCCACTCCAAGCACGTCGGCCACCGAGGCTGCGATCGCAGAGTCCCGCGCGGCCACGCTCATCGTCTCCGGGGCAGCGAACCCGTCCAGGTGCAGGATGGCCTCGACGGCCGGGACCTTCTCCTCGAGCTCCGGGGCGTCGGCTCCCAGGTTGCCTCCCTTTCCGCCGTCGGTGCGCCCGTCGCGCCCGCCGCGGCGGAAGCTCGAGGCAGGGACGTAGCCTCGACGGACCAGCCTCCTCCACTCCGGGTCCATGGGCGTGTGGGCGGCCTCGCGGACCGTGGCGCGCTCCTGCTGGCGGAGGGCGCGGTGCTGGTCCGGGGTCAGCGGGGGCTGCGGGGGCTGCGGCGGGCGGAGGAGGGGAGGAGATTGCTCGACGGCCTCGGGCGCCTTCTCAAGAGGAGCCTCGTTGTCGCCGGCGGTCCCCGCGGCCATGGAGTTGACCTCGACGGAGCTGCTGCCGCTGGTGCGCGGGGCGGCCCTGTTGGAGACTCCTGCGGAAGTGGCGGGGTGCAGCGGCGGGGGCTGCTGCTGGTGAGGAGGACCGATGGGCGGCCTCGTCCCCATCCCGGAAGCCGGCTGGTGCGAGTGAGCGACCTCGACGCTGCCGGCGTTTTCTTGAACGGTGCCAGAGGCAGAGGCGGCGGCGTTGCTGTTACCGTTCGAGGAGGTCTCCTGCTGCTGCTGGGAGGAGTCCGCGGCGGCGCGGTTCCTCCAGGTGTGCGCCGAGACGCCCCCCAGGGAGGCGGCGGCGGAGATGGCGAGCACGAGGACCAGGAGCAGCGCGGCGAGCGAGGTCGAGGTCGAGGTCGAGCCGCGGACGCGGCGCGAAGACTTTCGTTGAGAAGGAGGAGCCATGGTTGAAAAAGAAAAAAGAGAGTTTTTTTTCTCCCCCCAATTGGCGTCGATTAGATTCTGTTCTTTTTCTTTTTGGTTTCTCGAGGCCGTTGAAATGGAACTTCTCTGTTGTTTTTTGGGAAAGGAAGAGGAAGAGAGAGAGCGTCGCGTGAGTGAAGAGAAAGGCGGAGAGGAACAAGGCGCATGCCTTCGTGTAACTGTCGAGAGAGCGTCGGAAGAGAGAGTCACGCATCCGCTCCGGTTCCGCGCTCGTGTGTCGCTTGACTCCGCTTCTGTTTACCACTATGCAGTCTCGCTGAGCAATTTTATCGCCTTGAAAACAAGGGAAAGGCAGTTTCGTGCCTGCAACAGTGCTAACGCGGCGCTCGCCAACTCGAGGCAAATGGAAAAAAAAAACTTGGCGGCTTGCTTCTCGCTCGATGTCTCCCTCTTTCCCCACTTTCTCTCTCGCACATCAGGCACGCTCTTCTCTTTCTCATCCAATTCCTCTCGAGCTCTCGCTCTCTAGACACCATGTTCTACTCACCCGAAGCAAAAAGAAAAGAAGAAGAAGAAAAAAGATGAAGAAAACGGGGATAGTGAAGACCAGAGTTTTTTTCCCCTCAAATTTTTTTCTTTCATTTCACACTCTCTCTTTTCTCTTCTCTCTCTTCTCTTAACTCTCCGCACGCTCAACAAAAACAAAAACAAATCAACAAAGCATAGAGATCTCTCGATCACTTCTTGCCCCTGGAGGCGCGCGTCGCCCGCGGAGGAGCAGCTGCGGGAGTAGCAGTCGCGGTTTCTGTTTCCGTCGCTGCCGAAGCTTTCCCCTTTTTCGCCGCCGTCGTTGCCGCCGCCGCCGCCGCCGCCGTGGCTTTCGTCGTCGCCTTGGGCGCCTTGGGCGTCGCCGGGACCGCCCTTTTCTTGCTCGACAGAGGGGCGGGCTCCTCCTCAGCTGTGGCAGCAGGAGCAGGGATGGAAGCGACAGGAATCGGAGTCGGAGTCGGAGCCGGAGCAGCAGGAGCAGCGACTGCCGCCGCCGCCGCTTCCGTCGCCGCTTCGGCCGCGGCAGAAACGACAGCAGCAGCAGCGGTAGAAGCAGCCGCAGAAGAGGGCCCCGCACCAGCAGCACCGCCGAGGCCGTCGTCGTCGTCCCTGAACAGGTCCGCGAGAACCGCATAATTGATCTTGGACGACAGCTTCCGCGCCGCGAGCATCCTTCGAGCGGCGGCCTCGGAGCTCTCGGCCGGGCCGAGCGCGTCTTCGGGGCGGGGCCGGGTCTTGGAGCCCAGCGGCCTGCCGCGAGGGCGCTTCTTCGGCTGCGTCGCTGCTGCCGCTGCTGCCGCTGCTGATGCAGCAGCAGTCGAAGCAGCAGCAGCAGCAGTCGAAGCGGCTTTGCTCGCGTCGGGGTCGGCCTTGGTCGCGGCAGCAGCGGGCGTCGGCGGCGCCGCTCCTCCTCCTCCTCCTCCTCCGCTCGCCGCCGCTCCTCCTTTCTTCCTCTTTGCCGCCGTCGTCGCCGCCGGAGAACCTTTTCCGCCAACACCGCCAGCCGCCGCCGCCTCTGCCGCCGCCGCCGCCGCCTGCGCCTCTTCCTCCGCCACCATCGCTGCCTCGGCCTCGGCGGCCACCACCGCGGCCACCACCTCCCCGTTGACCTCTGCCGCCGCCGCCGCCGCGGCCGCTGCGGCCGCCGCCTCGGCGTTGGCTTGTTTCGCCGCCTGCGCCTCCAGATAGTCGCGGTTGAGCTCCTCCCAGATCCGCGCGCGCAGGGCCACCTCGTCGGGCGTGTGCAGGTAGGCCGCGGCCTCGTCGTCGTCGAGGTCGGAGAGGACCGTGTCCGGGTTTTCCGTTTCGGTATTGTTGTTGTTGCCGGCGTCGTCGTTTTCTTCTTCTTCGTCATCGAGCCCGTCGAACTCGCCGGCGATCCCTTCCATCGGCACGCCCATCCCCACCACGCCTCGCAGCAGCCTCCTCCGCTTCGCCAGCTTGGCCTCGGCTTCCTTGAGGGCGGCCTGGTCCGCGGCGATCCCGGGGGAGTAGAGCGGGGCGCCTGCGGCCAGGGCGGCCGCCGGCACGGGGCCCCCGCCGTTGTCGCGCGCCGCGGCGAGCGCGGCGGCAGCTGCGGCGGCGCGCGCTCGGACGGCCTCCGCTCGCAGGGCCGCGGCCTTAGCCCGCACTGCCGGGGGAGGAGGGGGAGCTGCGGGCGTGGCCAGGGTGCCCAGGCGCTGCTGTTTTTGTTGCTTTCTCTGCTTCTGCTGCGGCCTCTTTTGGACGACGACAGAGCCTCGTCGCCTCGTCGCCGCTCCTTCCTCCTCTTCTTCGGGTTCCGGGGAGAGCGACGCTGCTCGCCCGCCTCCTCCTCCTCCGTCCTTCTTCTTGTTGCCGGCCGCAGCCTTCCCACCTCCACCAGCGACGGCAGCGGCCTCGCTCTCCAGGGCGGCGGCGAACGCCGAGCCCGGGGCCGCGACCTGCTCCGCGGCGTCGTGGAGGGCTATGTCGATCGCGGCCTCGAACGCGGCCTCTTCGTTCTCGGCTCCTTCGTCGTCCTCGTTGTTTTCATCGTCGTCGTCTCCGTCGTCGTCTCCTTCCTCTCCGCCGCTCCTGCGCGGCCTCCCCCGCTTGGCCGGCTTTTTCCCCTTTTTCTTCTTCTGCTGCGAAGCAGAAGCATCATAAGAAGACGGTAACGCAGCCACCTCCGCCTCGGCCTCTGCCGCGGCAGCCTCCGCGGCGTCGGCGGCGGCGGAGGCAGCCTCGGCCGCGGCAGCGCTCGCCGCCGCCTTCTTCGTTCCGCGGGTGTAGGCCGGGGGGTCCGCCCCTCCCGTCGCCACGCCTCCGGCGGCCTGCAGGAATTCCAGGTAGCACCCCCGGCACATGCCGTGCGCGAAGGGCGGGGCGGCGGCCATGGTCACGTGCTGGCACCCGACGCGCTGCTGGTGCTGCCCGAGGGCAGCCGCCGCCGCTGCCGCCGCCGCCGCCGCCGCGACGGCCGCCGGATCTTCGCTCGCTGCTCCTGCTCCTGCTTCCGAAACAACACCACCAGCAGCAGCAGCCGATTCCACCTTCGTGGGGGGGGCCTGCAGCATCATCAGCGCCGCGTTGTTCCCCGCAACGCCGCTCGGGGGCGGCGCGTCCCCGGAGGCGGCAGCCCTCACGGCCTCGTCGGCGACCGCCGCGGCGGCCTCAAACTCGGCGGCGGTCAGCGCCGCCGAGCTGGTCGACGCGAACTCAGCCACGCGCCTCGCCAGCGTCGCCTCGCCCACGTGCACCACCGCCACGACGTCCCGCTTGCTTCTCTCGTGGCCGTGGACGTGCGCGGCTATGAACAGCGCGGCGCCGCAGATGCCGGAGGGCCTGCGGCCGGTCTGCATCCAGTCGCGCTTCATTGCGGCGACGAGGCGAAGCGCCGTCGCCGCCACGGCGGGCATCGCGCGCGGGCCCAGACCTAATCGGTCCGCGAACCTGTGCAAGTACAGACAGGGATCCACGGGCCTGGCCAGCGCCGGGTGGTCCTCGAGGCGCAGCAACCGGCAGAGCTGCAAAAACACAGCACCAAGAACGTAGACGTTGACCTGCAAGGCGTCCGAGAAATCGATCAGCATGAACGGTTTCCCTTCCTGGCGGCAGACGATGTAGAGGCACGCCGCCGCAACCTGCGCCGTGCGACGCCCCCTGGTGAAGTTCTTGGCCAGCGCCAAACGGTAAAGGCGGTGCGCCGCGTCGGCGGCGCCGTCGCGTGGGCGGACGCCCAAGCGATCAACCAAGTGAGCGACTTCGGCTCGCCCTCGACCGAGCGACTTCTCGTGCGAGTCCAGCTGGTAGCCGTAGAGCCTTCCGCCGGCGATCCTCCCTAACCCGCGGGTGGCGGCGACGTCGGAGACGTAATGCCCGTCGACGGTGGCTTCGCCTCCCGGTCCCTTGGTGAAGGTGGCGTCGGCCGAGAAGGCGACGTCGTCGAGCACGCGGCCGCAGGCGGTGCAGCAGGAGAAGCCCGCGGCGTCGTCTGCGTCCGCGTCGACGTCGGCGCGGCAGCCGGCGCACCAGACCTGTTTTGTTGGTTGGTTTTGGTTGGGGGAGAGAGGGAGGGAGTTGTTGGGGGAGTGAGAAAGAAGAAGAGAAAGAGAGTGAGGAAGAAAGAGAAGGAAGCGAGAGGCGGCGGCGGATGAAAGGAATGAAGAACGAAGAATGAAAAAAACCAACCATTTCGTTTCGACGCTAAGGGATTCTACTGGAGTTTATCTCTGTTTCTCCTTTGCGTCACGCCGGCAGGTGAGATCCGTGCTAGCTGATGCTCTCTAGCGTGGCGGAGAGGCGAGAGAAGGTGGGGAGGGAGGAGGAGGGCGTGCGGAGCGTGCGATGTCGTTCTCGACGCTTGGAAAAGCAGATGCCGTCGTCTTCTAGAGCGATGGCAAGCTTTTTGCTTCCTTTCCTAGTTCTGGACCGACGCGCGCGACGGGCTAGCGATGCGCGCGCGAGTGGGTCCGTGTCGTCTGTCTCTCTCTCGCGAACGAAGAGAAAGAAAGAAAGAGAGAGAGGGAAGAGGCTTCAGAAAAAGAGGGGCGAAAAAGAGAGCAAGAGTGAGGGACGGAGCGGAGTTGGCTGGCCGGAGCCCGAGCGACCTTTTTTTCGCTCACAAAATTCGATTCGCCTTCTCTCGCTCGCGTCTGGTTGGAGCGCACCTGCTGCGCTGTTCTCTTTCACCGCCAGCAGCAGGGGCACACACACGCACAGAGAGAGCACCGTCCTTCTCTCGCGAGAAGCAGCAGCGGCGCACGCAAGAGGGAGGCAGACAGAGAGAAGAAGAAGACTCGGCTCTATCGCCGCCGACTCGTTTTTTTTGCCGTCGACGATTTTTCCATCGGCTTCGTTCTTTTCTTCTCTCGCCCGTCTCTCTTCCCCCTCTACGCGCGGTCCCGTCCTTGTCGCCATCCGGCCGTCACCTCTCTGACGTGATCTTGACGACCGGCGCAAAGACAAGCCCGTAAACCGCACGGAAGAAGCTCGCTCCATCAGCCTTCATTCTTCGCTGAGCGACGCTCCTTCGTCGTCGCATCTCTTCTTCCTTCTTTTCAACCCCGACCCCCCGGTCCCCCGTCGGAACCAGAACCTCCCCAAGATGGCCTCCGCCAACAACCAGTTCAAGTCGCACGACGACGCCCGCCGGGCCCGCGAGCTCGACGAGGCCCGGAAGGCCGGCCTGGCGCCCGCCGCAGTCGACGAGGAAGGGAAGGCCATCAACCCGCACATCCCGAGTTACATGAAGGACGCCCCTTGGTACTTAGGATCGACCGCCCCTTCGCTCAAGCACCAGAAGGACTGGAGGGAAGGAGGGAGCGAAGGGCCCGGCGGTTTGAGTTCTTCTGCTGCGGCCGCGGCGAAAGCGGCAGCAGCCAAGGCTCTGCCGAAGAGAGGGGACAAGGTTTTCCAGGCCACCACCTTCCGCAAAGGTGCCTGCGAGAACTGCGGCGCCATGACCCATAAAGCCAGGGACTGCCTCGAGAGGCCCAGGGCGAGGAAAGCCAAGCTGACGGGCAAGCACATCGCCGCGGACGAGGCCGTCGTTCTCCCGATTGGCGGCGCCGGAGGAGCTTCTGGTTCTTCGTCGTCGTTTGCCGCCGTCGCCGCCGCTCTGACCCCTTCTTCGACTTCCGCTCATTTGGTAGGGGTCTCTTCTCGCCGCACCTTCGACGGGAAGCACGACCGATGGGAAGGGTACGACCCGACCGAGCACGACCGCGTGGTCGAGCTGTTCGAGAAGGTCGAGAAGGCCAAAGAGGAAGCGAAGCGAGTGGCGGAGCTGGAGCGCCGTTTCCGGAAGAAGGAGAAGAAAGAAAAAAAGGAAAAAGGTGAGGGAGAAGGAGAGGGTTCTTCCGACTCCGACTCCGATTCCGATTCCGGTTCTTCTAGCGACGACAAAGATGACGAGGAAGAAGAGGAGAAGAAGAAGAAAGAAGCCGCTGCTGCTGCTGCTGCTGCTGCCGGTGGAGACCCAAACAACCTCGACGACAGCAACAAGGAGAAGCTTGGCGACGACGCCGACGCCGCTTTCTCGAAACTCGAAAAGCGCGTCCGCGCTCCCGGCGGAGGCGCCTCGGGCTCGGTCCGCAACCTCCGCATCCGAGAGGACACCGCCAAGTACCTGCTGAACCTCGACCCGGAGTCGGCCTACTTCGACCCGAAGTCGCGGTCGATGCGAGGGGACCCGACGCCGCACGTGCCAAGAGAAAAGAAGGCCTTTGCCGGCGACGGCGCGTTTGTGAGGCCGACCGGAAGCGGAAGCGGCGCAAGCGCAGCCGGGGCGACCCCGAGCGACTACCAGGCCTGGGCTTCGTTGCAGGCCCACGCCGCCCACGCCGCTGCCGCCGGGAACGTTGTCGACGTGGCCGCCGCGCCCTCCGCGGCCGAGGCCCTGGCGCGCGAGTACGCGCGGCGCAAGGCGGCGCTGGACGCGGCGACGAGGGCGCGCGTGCTCGACAAGTACGGCGACGGCGGCGCTTCGGTGATCAACCTCGGCAATCCTTCCTCTTCTGCTTCTCCTTCTACTGCAAACCCCGCCGCTCCCTCGGAAGAAGAAGCCAAGAGGCTGCTCTACGGCGCCAGCGAGCGGTACGTCGAGTACAGCAAGGCGACGGGCAAGCCCATCCTTTCCTCTGCCGCCCTCGCCGCCGCTGCAGCCGCCGCTGCCGCCGGTGGAGTTGGTTCTTCTCCTCTCGCCTCTTCTTCCCTCCTGCTCTCCTCGATGCCCCGTTCTTCTCTCTACGAGGAGGACGTCCACCCGGGCAACCACTCCTCGGTCTGGGGCTCGTGGTGGAACCGCGACACCCGCTGCTGGGGCTACAGCTGCTGCCACTCTTCGACGAAAAACGCTTATTGTTTGGGCGAGGCAGGGAAGAAGGCCGTTGCTGCCGCCAGGGAGCAGCTGGAGGCCAACATGCGATCCCTGGAGGAGCAGAAAAAGAGACAAGAAGAAGGAGAGGGAAGTGCAGGCGGAGGTGGGAAAGGAAGCGGAGGAGGAAGCGGGACCGCGGCGGCCTCCTCTCTGTCCCAGCGGCAGAAGCAGAGCCTCGGCGCGAGCATCGGCGCCGGCCTCTTCTCCGACGACGCCGGGGCTTCCGCTCTCGACGTCGGCGAATTGGACGCCGGGAAGCTCAAGGCCGCCCTGGCTGCGGAGGACGCGAGGAAGAAGCGGGAGAGGGAGGAGAAAGAAGAGGAAGAGGAAGAGAAGGAGAAGAAGAAGCGCAAGAAGAAGGAGGGCAAGCGAGACTCGGGTTCTTCCGACTCTGACTCGGAGGAGGAAGAACAAGGTCGAGAAGGAGACGACGACGACCGCCGCCGCACCAAGTTCTCCTCCTCCGACGTCCACCCCTCTTCCGCGCTCACGGCCGAGGAGCTCGAGGCGTACAGGCTGCGCCGGGACCGTGCCGACGACCCGATGCTCCAGGCGAGAGGGAAAGGGAAAAGCGGAGGAGGAGGCGAGTACGACCTTGTTTGAAAACTTTTTTTGGAATTTGGAAAATTTGTCTCCTCTTTGTTCTTTCTCAACCCCAAAAACTGTAAGATAAAAACCAGCAATGAATTACAAGCAAATGCGCCTCTTCTTCTGTCTCTCGATCGAGGGCGAGCAACACGGAGAGAGAGAGAGAAAGAGAGGGAACAAGGAGGGAAAAAAAATTCGCGGCCGAGAGGGCTTCAAAAATTTAGCGCGAAGGGAAAAGGTAAGCGACTTCTCTTCACTCTCGCTCTCATACCGCTCGTCGCTTGTTGCTTCCGGAGAAAAAAAGTCAATCTCTCCCTTCCCTTTCTCTTCTTCTCTTTCTCTTCAAGACGCGCATGACCACGACCACCCGTCGCGCCTCTGCCAGCCGAAGCGGCTCAGCCGCTGCCGCTGCCGCTGCTGCTCAACAGCAGCAGCAGCAGCAGCAAGAGCAAGAGCAACAAGCTTCTCGCCCGCCGCAGCGCCTCACCGCTGCCTCCATGACAGCTGCGGCCGCGGCAGCGCAGCCCGTTCCGCCGTTTCTAACGAAGACGTAAGCACGAGCTGGAGCTGCACCCTTTGTTTCCCTACGGCTCCCCGAGCTGATACAAGAGAGAAAGATCGCAGAGAGCAGCGGGACGCGGTTTGAGGAATGAAGGATCAAAAGGCACTCACATTTTTTTCCCTTTCCTTCTTCTCTCTCTCTCTCTCGCTACCCTCCATCAAAAACAAAACAGCTACGACCTTGTCGAGGACCCGAGCGTCGACTCGATCATCTCGTGGTCGGCGGATGGGTTGAGGTAAGGGAGAAAGAAAGAGAGAAGAGAAGGAGAAAGAAGAGAAGAAGAAAGCAATCGTCGCTGGCCTAAGGGGGAAAAAAAAAACTCGACGCCCTCAAAAACTCAACCTCTTCTCCAAAAAAAAAAAAACAGCTTCGTCGTCTGGAAGCCCGCCGAGTTCGCGAGGGACCTCCTCCCAAAATGCTTCAAACACGCCAACTTTTCCAGCTTCGTGCGCCAATTGAATACTTACGGGTTTCGAAAATCCGACCCCGACCGCTGGGAGTTTGCCAACGACCGTTTCGCCCGCGGCCGCAAGCGGGAGCTGGCGCTGATCCAGAGGAGGAAGCCGGTGAGCGGCGGCGGGGGCGCAGTGGGGGGGTCGGGAAGCGCGACGCACCCCGTGACGCAGCCTTCGACTGCCCTCGCGGCTCTCGGAGCTGCGAACGCCGCGGCTGCCGCAGCAGCGGCGGCGGCCGCGGGAGGCGTCGGCATCGGCGGCGTCGGCGTCGGCGGCAGCCTCGACCACTTCGGCGCATCCGCCAACCTCTTCGACATCCCGACGGACGGAGGAGCGATCCCGATCCCGATCCCTTCCTCTTCGGGTGCCGCCAACGCTCCCGGGGCAGCGATCGAGGTCGGATCTTTCGGAGGGCGGCTGGCAGACGAGGTCGACGCCCTGAAGCGAGACAAGAACGTCCTCATGGTCGAGCTGGTCCGGCTGCGACAGGCGCAGTCTTCCGCCGACTCTGCGATCAGGGCCCTGCAGGCGAGGGCCGACGCGGCAGAGCAGGGGCAGGCGAGGCTGTACCAGTGGCTGGCGCAGGTCGCGGCGGGCAACCCGGGCGTGGTGCAGCAGTTTCTGGCGGCGGGTGGGGGCAGGGCCTCGGCGCTTGCGATCGGCGACGGAGGAGGAGCTGATGGAATGGTGGGGATTGGAGGAATGGGAGGAATCGGCAGCGGCGACTTCTCCCTCGACGGCATGGGGGGCCTCGGGACGGCCTTTGGGAGTGGCGGCGTCGGCGGCGGGATGAACGCGGCCGGAGGGGGGGTGGTGATGGACGAGGACTTTGCCGACGGCGACGGCGCCGCCGTCGAGATTGTCGAGGAGGACGGAGGAGACGGAGGCAGCGGAGGGGGCAGGAGGAAGCGCAGGCCGACGGAGCGCGCCGCCGCCGCCGCCGCCGCGGCCCGCCGAGGCGCCAACAACAGCGGCCCGTCTGACTCTGGGGGCTCGGAGGACCGCGACTCGTCGGGCTCGGGCGTGGCGGCGGGCGGCAGCGGGGGGAGCAGCAGCGGCGGAGGCGGCGGAGGTCAAAACGCGCAGCAGCTCATTGCTTACACCGCTCAACAGCAGCAGCAGCAGCAGCAGCAGCAGTTCCCGCAGCCGTTCGCGGTCGGGGCCGGGGCCCCCGTGACCGCCCTGCCTGCCGCCTCGCAGCAGCATCAGCACGCGAGGGCGGTCCAGGACGTCGGCGCCGCGCTCGGAGGGCTCGACCTCGCTCTCGGAGGCAACGGCCTCGTGACCCCGCCTGCGCTCAACCCCTTGCTCTCGCAGCAGCAGCATCAGCAGCAGGAGTTTTTGCTTCAGCAGCAGCAGTTTTTGCTTCAGCAGCAGCAGCAGCAGCAGCAGCAGCAGCAGCAGCAGCAGCAGCGCAGGGAGGCCGCGGGCGTGTTCGCCATCGACGAGCTCGGGGTCGTCTCCTCCTCGAACGACAACAAGATCGAAGCGGCGGCCGCGATGACGCCTTCGACGGCGACCTCTGCCGGCGGAGCAGCCGCGGGAGTCCTCGCCGTTCCCCCCGTCACCACCGGAGCGCCCCTGGCGCCTCCGCCGCTGGGGATCGACCCCGTCGCCGCTGCTGCCGCTGCGGGAGCTGTCGTCACTGGGGCAGGAGCAGGAGCAGTAGTTCCTCAGGCTCTTCCCCTCGCGAGAGAGGCCTCGGCCGGCGGCGGCGGCGACGGCGTGATCCCCTTTGCCGACGCGACCTCCGCGGATCTGGCGATGAGCCAGGACGACTCGTTCTGGGAAAAGTTCCTGGACTCTTCCGAAGGAGGCAGGCCGTCGCCCGGGAGAGCAGCGGCCGCCGCGGCGGGGGAGGTTGCTTCGGCGCCAGCGGAGGGGAAGAGATGATATGTTTTTTTTCGTTTTTGTTTTTTTTCCCAAACCTTTTTCTTCTTTATCTTATTCCTCAGCACCACCACCACAGCAACACCACCATCACCACACACTCCACACGCACTCACATTAGACACCAGGAAACACTTACAAGTAAAATAAAAACAACGAGAGAGAGAGATTAGAGAGGTCTATTTTTTTTAAAAAATCTTATGTTTTTTTCTTCACACACAAAACGAAAAAAAAACAAAACCCGACTCTCTCTTCTCTCTTCTTCTCTCACGCCCCGCGCCGCCGTGCCAGCTCGGCCTCCAGCTCCTCGATCGAAAGCCTGTCGAGCGACTTCGCTGGAGCAGAAGGTGAGGAAGAAGAAGAAGGAGAAGCAGCTGCCGCTGCAGCCATCGCAGCCTCGAGCGCGGCGCCCTGAACCGGAGCGGGAGAAGAGAAAGAAGAAGAAGCGGGAGAAGAACTCAAAGCGCTTGCGTCGCTGCTCGAGAGCACCTGCGGGATCGCCCCCGCCGAGCCCCAGGCGGCTGCAGCGGCGGCAGCCCTCTTTGCCTCGATGTCGGGGTCGATCTTCTCGGCTCCCATCGAGTTTGCGTACTCGGTCAGAGAGGGACGTGGGTCGAAAATCTCCCTTTCGCCGTCTTCGTTTTCTTCTTCCTCTTCTTCTTCGTTGTCTATGTCGTTTTCTCCTCCTCCTTCAGCAGCAACCTCCTCCTTCTTTTTCGCCTTCTTCGCCGCCGTCGTCGTCGCGGGCAGCGGCGCCACGGCCGCGCTCAGCTCCGCCTTGATGTCGTCCAGCCCGATCTGCTCCTCGAGCGTGTTCCGCAGCTCGCTCGAGACCGACGCGAGCTCGCGGATCGTCGGCTGGAACGTCCGCAGCGTCGCGCCGACGGCCTTTACGGCTTCTGCGAGCCCCTTGGGCCCGAAGACAAGCAGGGCGACGACGCCGACGAGGATGGCTTCAGGGGCGCCGACACCGAAGAAGGCCGACGGGGGGGAGAGGGGAGGAGAAGCGGTGGTGGTGGTGGAGGAGGGAGGCAGTCGGCGGAGCGGGCGGGAGAGGCCTGGAGGAAAGAGGTTGAGGTTGAGGTTGAGGTTGAAAAAAGGTGAGAGAGAGCCGTCAAAAAAAAAGAGCGACGACGACGATAATGCAACCCTTTCGCAGTCTCGCTTTCTGTCGTTTTCCGTCACTCCCTGTCAAAATCACGCACCTGGAGTCGCAGCAGGAGTCACGCTGGACCTGCCGCTACAGCTGGTGGGGGCGGCAGAGGCGGAACGGGCGGTGGAGGGGCGTCGGGAAAGTTGAGACAGCAGCAGCAGCAGCGACGGAGGAGATGCCGACGCTCGCCTGGAGCAGCTAGCAGTAGTGGAGCGCATTCTTTCGCTCTCTCTGGCGTTTCGATCAACGAGAGGGTGTGTTTCTCAGTGTCTCACGGAGGGACGTTGTCTCGGGATATCCGAATCAGAGTCTCTCTCGCTCGCGCGTGCAAAGCAAAGCTAGCAAGAACAGTCGAATTGGTTTTGGAAAGAAAGGAGAAAAACAGTGCATTTGATGGGGGAGGTCCGCGGAATTTTTTCCACTTTTTCTGTGTCTTTCTCTTCTCTCTCTCTCTTTCCAGACCAGAGCGTCTCGGCGGCCAGGGAGAGAGAGCCAAGCCCCGAGTGATGCTGCCGCTGCTGCCTCTCGGGCAGGCGCTGCTCCGTCGCGGAGGTCGGCGCGCTGCTGCTGCCATTGCTTGTCCTCTTCTGCCCTCGTCGCAGCCGTCTGTGTCTCCATTCCGATGCCTCTCTTCTTCTCTTTCCTCCTCTCCTCCTCCAATCGGCGCCTCTCCCGCGTCTCCATTCCTGCGAGAAGACCCGGAGAGGCGAGGCACGGCCCTGATCATGGACGGCACGGCCGCGGCCGCGGCCTGGGAGCGCGAGATGGCCGCAGAGGTGCGTGCGATTGTCAGTGACGGCGATGGTGATGGAATCGATGATGGAGGTTCGTCGTCGTCGTCGTCGTCGACCTCCTCTTCTTCCTCCTTCCGCCAACGCCGCCCCCCTTCCCTCGCTGTCGTGCTCGTGGGGGACAGGCCCGACTCGGTCCTCTACGTCACCCGCAAGCTCGAGGCAGCGGCCCGCGTCGGCATCGAAGCCAGGGCCGTCCGGCTCCCGGAGACCTCGACCGAACAAGAGGTGCGAGCGGCGGTCGCGGCGGCCTCGGCCGACGAGACCGTCGACGGTGTTCTGGTGCAACTGCCGCTGCCGCGCGGCGTCTCCGAGGCCGCCGTGCTGTCCTCGCTGGACCCCTGGAAGGACGTTGACGGGTTCCACCACGTGAATTTGGGACGGCTGGCGGCGAGGGGCAGGGCGGCTGCTTATGTTCCTGCGGCGGCGCTCGGCGTCGTCGAGCTGCTGAGGAGGTGCGGGGCGCCGCTAAGTTCCAGTTCGAGCTCGAGCTCTTCTTCTTCCTCGTCCTCTTCTTCTTTTTCTTCTTCTTTTTCTGCTCCGTCTGCTCCCGCTCACGCCCTGGTGCTGGGGGACTCGACCACCGTCGGCGTGCCCCTGGCGATGCTCCTCGGCCGGGAGGGAGTGGCGGCGACGACGCTCTGCCACAGGCCCTCTACCGCGGCTCTCTTCGAGACGGAGAAAGAGGAAACGGAGAAGGTGGAGGAGGAGGAGGGAGAAGAAGAGCAGCAAAGGCGAAACACCTCTCGCCGCGCCGCTGCCGGCGCTTGCCTGCCGACGCTTCCGGGGGGGAACAGCAGCGGGGTTTCTCCTGCTGGAGATGATGAGGAAGTCGCCGAGGCAGAAGAGAGCGGCAGCAGCGAGAGCGACGACGAAGACGACGACAACCAAGAAGAAGAAACCTCCGCCGCTGCCCTTGCCGGCGTCGCCGCCGGCGTTTCTTCTTCTTCTCTCCCTTCACCTTCGAGCAGCAGCCCTCTCTCTTCGCTGGAAGCTCTCGTCCGCTCCGCAGACATCGTCGTCGCCGCGCTGGGCTCCCCCGAAGTCGTCCCGGGGGACTGGATAAAGCCGGGGGCCTGGGTCGTCGACGTTGGGATCAACGTGCTTCCCGTCGCTTCCGCCGTTGAAGAAAAGTCTAGTAAATCTGACTCTTCTTCTTCTTCTTCTTCTTCTTTTTCTTCTTCTTCTTCTTCTTCTTCTTCTCCCTCTTCTCCCTCTTCTCCTCCCCCCGACCCCACGGGCACGCGCGGGGTAGACTACCGCGTCGTGGGGGACGTGCACCTCTCCGCGTTCTCCAGGGCGAGGGCGGTGAGCCCCGTGCCGGGAGGCGTCGGGCCGATGACGATCGCCGCGCTGCTCGCAAACACGCTGCGGGGGTTCCGGCTCAACGAGCGAAGGAGGGAGAGAGCGGCGGCGAGAAAGAGGAAAGGAGGGGTCGCTTCTTCTGTTGTTTTGGGGGAGAAGAACAAGGCTGCTGCTGCTTAGTGGAAAAGAAAAAAGTGTAAAGTGTTAAGTGCACCGCTGTGTATAGTTAATGAAGAGGAGGTCGAAGGAAGGAGAAAGAGAAGAGAGAGACGAGAGCGAGAGCGATTTTTTTCGCTCTCTCGAAAGCCCTTCACTCCTTTTCCTTTCTTCACCTAGCTTTTTTCTCTTCTCTCTTTTCATCTCCCCGTCCCCCTCCCCCCGCTTCCCCCACCGCGGTCCCTCGAAATGGTACGCTCCTTCCTCTCTAAGAAGCGCGCGTGTCTCTTCTGCTCCCTGCGGTAGTCGCTGGAGCACGCGAAGGCCGCCTTTGCACGAGAATGCAGGCGTCGAATTCGGACGAGAGAGAGATCGAAAAAAGACGCTCGTCGAAAAAAAAAGAACGTCGACGCTCTCTCTCTCTCTCTCTCTCTCTCGCCTCTCGCTCGATCTCGGCCAACGCCGAGCGCTGCCTCCGGGACTCTCTCTCGCCAATCAACGCCGCCCACGGGGTAGCTGAGGTCAAGATCCGTCGCGTCGCCGCCGAACGGGAACGCAATGCACGTGTGGTGACGCGAGAAAGCGACGCGAGAAAGCGATCAATTATCTTTGTTCAAAGAGCAGCAGCGAGCGCCGCTCGGGCGCTGCTTCTTCGATCTCCTCCTCGTTCTCGACCTCCTCCCTCTTCTTCTTTCTCAACCTCTCTTCTTCCTCTCTCTCTCTCTCTCTTTCTCTCTCTCATCAACCCCCCTCTCCCACTCCTCACTCCTCTTCCAGGCTGCCGCCACCACGACCAAGGTCAGGCCCGCCGCCGCCAAAAAGGCCTCTTCGCCCGCGGCCAAGGCCCCGAAGACCGGCACCCTCCGCATCGGCGGGACGAAAAAGGTCGCCGCCCCGGCCTCCCGCGTCGTCGCCACGAAGAAGATCTCCGCCGCGCCTTCCCCTTCTTCCGGAGGCGGAGGCACCCGCAAGGTCACCGCCCTCTCGGTCTTCGAGAAGGGCGCCCAGTTCTCCCAGCGCGAGCTCGGCGAGGCCTCCGTCCGCGGAGGGCCGCCTCCTCGCATCCTCACGCGCGTCTCGCAGCTCCGCCTCCTGTCCAAGGTCGAGCAGTCTGGCCTGCTCTCTGCGCTCGAGAGGAACGGAGTCACGCTGTCCGCGCTGGAGAAGTCGGGCGCCCTCACGCTGGCCGAGTCGCTGGGCCTGCTCTCCAGGGCCGCGGACAGGTCGACGCCCTCGCTGCTGTACGGCGTGGCGTTCGCGCTCTTTGCTGCCGGTCCCCTGGCCGTCTACCTGATCCCGGACTCTTCGACGGCCGGCGTCGTCGCGCAGGCGGCGATCGCCGCCGCGGCCGTGGCCGGGGGCGCCGCCGCCTACGGAGGGGCCAACCTGCTGTCCGCGCTGCAGAAGTAGAAGGATGGGGTTGAGAGATGGAGTTAAAAAAAGAAGAAGAAAGAGAGAGTTTAGAGAGTTCTTTTGCATTTTTTGTTGCTTTTTCTTTCTTCTTCTTCTTCGCGTTAAACTGTGATCGATTTTCCGATAAAAAAAAACTTCTTTTTGGTAAATTTCGTTCGAAGTTTGAGTTGCTTTTCACACACAAAATAAAATAGGAACCGCAGAAGAAGAAGAAACGGGGAAAGGAAAAAACCAGGAAATGAAGAACGCGAAACGAAACGGAAAATAAAAAAAAATCGAAAAAGTTCAAAGTTTTTTTTCCCACCTCCCTCTCTCTCTTCTCTCCCTCTTCTTCACGCCTTCCCCACCGGGTCCTCGGCGTGATGCGCACTCGCATCAGAAGAAGCAGCTACCGAAGAAGACGAAGAAGACGAGGGCAGGGACCCGTTTGTCTCCGCCTCCGCCAGCAGAGCGGCCGTCTCCCTCAGCGCCTCCTCCTGCGACTCGACCCTTCTAGAGAACGCCAGCCTCTCTATCCCGTACTGGGCCCCACGCCGCAGCCTGACGTCGGCGCCCCTGGCGTCGACCGAGATGAACGCTGCGTCGTCGGCGGGCGAGCCGTCGGGCGCGGACAGGAGTTTCGCGACGGCGGAGGAGTGCGCCTCGTTCAGGGCTGAGAGCGTCGCGCGGGGGTGGACGGAGGCGACGGCGTCGGGCCTCGCCGCGGCGTACTCGGCGGGATCCACCCAGGACACCGTGCCGAACCCGCCCACGAAGTAGATGTCGGAGATGCGGTGCATGCGGAACAGCGTCGCGTTGCCCGAGACGAAGCCGCGCTGCTTTTCTTTCTGAGGCGAAGATTTTTTACTAGTGCTGCTGCTGCTGGAACTGCTGCTGCTGCTCGTATTGCTGCTGCTGTTCCCGTTCCCACCGTTGTTCCCACTACCGTTGGCCAGCAGCTCCTCGCTCGCGGCCTGCTTGGCCGCGAACAGCTCCCTCCCTGCCTCCTGCAGCTCCTCCGGCAGCGGGCCCACCTCCCCGAAGATCGTGACGCGCGCGTTGGCGAGGCCGCTCCACCCGGGCATCTCAACAACGAGACACGCCCTGGGGTCCTCGAGCAGGTTGCGGGTGTGCATGGCAAGCGGGCTGAGGTTGAAGATCGGGAAGCCGGCGCCGTCCGAGGCGAAGTCGACGAGCGTGGCGAAGGGGTAGCCGGCGCGGCTGTGAGAAAGTTTTTTTTTTTAAGTTGAGAGTTTTTTTTTCCCGAAAAAAAGTGAGTGGCGGCCGAGATGATGATTGGAATTTCGTTCTCTCTTTCTTCTCTTTCTCTCTTCTCTTCCTCCTCCTCCACCGCCTCTCACCGATGGTGCATCTGCGACATGTTGGACGCCAGGTGCGCGTACTGCGCGAGCTCGATCAGGTTGCGCACGGCGACTGCCGGCGGGGGAAGGTCGGTCGACGTCAGGGCGCCGCCGGCGGCGAGCCCTCCCGAAGGCGTGCGGGCGAGGCCAGAGGCTTTTTTCAGCTGCGGCGGACGCAGGGGCGGGACCGGGAGGGGCTGCTGCTGCTGAGAAGTGTCTGAGGATTGGCCTAGGGGTGTGTTTGGTGAAGGAGGAGGAGGAGGAGGAGGAGGAGGAGGAGGAGGAGGAGGAGGAGGGTGGATGAGAGAAAAGGAAGAAGAGGCATTGAGCAATCGGAAGAGAGAGGCATCGAATTGCCTTCGTTTTTCACCGCCAGAAAACCAGCTCCATTGCTCTGCTGGCAAGGCCCGCTGCTGCTCAATGAAGAGAGAGGCACGTCTTGTCTGCACATGCAGTGTGAAAGACAAAGAGACAACTGCGCTCTTCGTACCAGAGGGCCCAGCGCCTTCGGCGGCAACAAAGACGACGCGTCGTCGCCGCATCTGCTTTGTCGCCGCCTTCGCCGCCGTTGTTGTTGCTCTCGCTGCTCCGCCCCTGCTGCAGCTGCTGGCGCCGACGCCTTGAGGCATGAGCGCGTGCGCCTGCATGTCTCAGTGACGAAAGAGAAGAGCTGGAAGGGGAACAGCGAGGAGAGAGAAGAAGAGAGAAGAACTCTTTTTTTCGAAAAGAAAAACCAAACAGTCGCCTCTTTCTTCTTGGTTGGGCAAACTAAGGAAAAACACAAATGAAAATTTGCTCTCTCTCTCTCGACTCACAAACGCACTTTTCTCTCCCTCGACCCATTCTCTCTCTTCCCTCCCTCGCTCTCTTCTTCTTCTCCGTCGAATCGAGAAAATGGCCGCCTCCCTCGCGGTGCTGTCTGCAGCAGCGCCTGCAGCAGCGCTCCCTCGCTGCTCTCCGCAGCAGCAGCGCCGCGGTCCCGGCTCGCCGCTCCTCCTCCCCAGCAGCTCGAGCTCGAGCTCTCGCTCGTCTTGTTCTCTTTCTCGCCCCTCGTCGCTCGATCGCCATCGCTTCTTCTCCTCCTCCCAGAGCCGTTTCCTCGCCTCTGTTCCCCGCTCCACCCCCGACGACGGCCCCGTCGTCTGCCTGGGAGAGGGCCTCTTCGGTAAGAAGCCAAGGGAGAAGAGGGATGGATAGGTAGAGAGAAGAAACGAAGGGAAGGAGAATCGAGAAAAAGAGGCATTCGATCTCCAAAAAAAAACCTCGACCTCAACCTCTTCAACCTCTTCAACCTCTTGAACTTCTTCAACCTCTTCAACCTCTTGAACTTCTTCAACACCAGACCTCCTCGCCGACCAGAAGGGCCTCCCCCGCGACCAGGTCACCTCCTGGACGCCCTTCCCCGGCGGGGCCCCGGCGAACGTCGCCTGCGCCGTCTCCACTCTGGGGAAGAGAGCCGCGTTCGTCTCGGCCTTGGGGAAGGACGAACTCGGCGATGAGTTCTTGAAGGTCCTGCGGTCCAAGAAAGTCGACGTGGAGACCGAAGGGTGCGTGCAGAGGGTCGAGGGCAGGCCCACCAGGGACGTCTACGTTGTCTACACCAAGTCTGGCGACCGAGAGTTCGTCGGGTTTGGGGAGAAGACGCCGACGGAAGGGTACGCAGACTGCTTCATCGATCCCTCGAAACTGCCCACCGGGCTGATCTCCTCCGCGGGCGCCCTCGTGACCGGAACTTTGGGTTTAGCGTACCCTCAGACGGCAGAGGCGATGAGGAGGGCCGTAGGAGTAGCGCGAGGGGCCCGGGTCCCCGTAATCGTCGACGTCAACTGGAGGCCGGTGTTTTTCGAAAAACCCGAGTCTGAGGCGACCAAGGACGAGATTAGAGAGTATGTTTTGGCGTCGGCCGACGTCGTGAAGCTCTCCGACGAGGAGGCCGAGTGGCTTTTCGGCGTCAAGGCCGCGGAGGCGCTCAAGGACCCGGAGGAGGTGCTGCGGAGGCTGCTGGGAGGAGGAGGAGAAAAGGGGAGCGGAAGCTCTTCTTCTCCTTCTCCTTCGTCGTCGTCGGTGGGAGTTCTCGTCACCGGAGGCGGGCTCGGCGCCTCTTATTCTTTCCTGACCCCGGAGGGCAAGAACGCCACCTCCGGCTTCCTGCCCGCCCTGGAGGTCGCGGCCACGGATACCACGGGGGCCGGCGACGCCTTCCTGGGAGGGTTTTTGGTTTCTCTGCTGGACGCCGGCGGGCTCGGAGCCCTGAGGAGCGACCCGGAGAAGCTGCGGGGCGCTGTGGCTTTCGCTGCCGCTGCCGGCGCGGCGACGACGACCGCGCCCGGGGCCATCGCGGCGCAGCCTGGCCGGGAAGCCGTGGAGAGGCTGCTGAACAAGTAAGAAATGGAGCAGAATGGAGAGAGAGAGAGAGAGAGAGAGACTAGAGAGTTGTTGTAAAAAAAAAATGAAAGAAGAAAGATAAAAAATTTCAAAAAAAAAGGTTCACGAATGTAAAAACTCAACCCTCCCTCTCTCTGTCTCTCTTTTTTCTCTTCCTCAATCCATCACTTCTTCGCCTTCGCTTTCGCTTTCGCGGCAGCGGCAGCAGCCCACGCCTCCTCATCGGGCGCGTACGCCCTCTTTGCCGCCTCCAGCGCCGAGAAGAAGACGCAGCCCCCTAGCCCGATCCAGAGAACCCTGGGCTCCCAGCCGCGGAACAGCGCGCCCACGCCCTCGTCGCGCGCGATCTGCCTCGCGCAGTCGACCACGCCGCTGTATTTCCCTCCGACGGTGCCCTGTGTCATCAGCCTGGTCTTGAGGACGTCCAGAGGGGTAGTAACAACACCGGTCAGAGCGCCCGCGGCGGCGCCGATGGCGCTCACCTCGGCGGCGTTGGCCCTCTCGCGCCTCTGGTCCCCGGGTCTCATCCTCAGCGTGCGCTCGTAGGCAGACTTCAGCTGCTCGTAGGCCACGAATTCGATGGCGTCAAAGGGCAGGTCGCGCAGCAGGAAAGATCCATAACCGGCAAACATCCCTTTCAGGCCCTCCTTGGCAAGAATACCTTTGACGGCGGCGACGGCTGACCTCCCTCCAAACTGCCCCGCTTGCAGCCTCTGCTTTACGACTTCCGTGGGCACGCGGACGACCGAGGAGGCCAGCCCTGCTGCAGCGCCTGCCACCAACGGACCCAGGAACTCGTACCTGTCAATGTTCTTGCCGTCGCTCTTCCGGGAAGCGGCCTCGCGAGCCCTGGCAGAAACGATCTTCTTCGTCGGCTCGTAGACGCCCATGAAGATCGCCGAGGCCGGGGCGACGCCTGCCAGGTTGCCCCAGACCCCGGCGTAGAGAGCCTTGCCGCCACCGGCAGCGAGAAGAGAGCGGATTCCCCCGCCCGACGCAGCGAGCTGGAGGCGCGTCTTGATCGTGTCGATAGGATAGAGAGCGGCCTCGACGGCCATGCCGGCCGTCGCGCCCGCGGCGAGGTTCCCGGCCACGTTCCTCCAGGTGGGGACCGCCGAAGGAACCGGTTCCCTCTCGTTGTTCTTTTTGTTGGAGAAGATGCCGGCGGCGATCGTGGCGATGGGGTTTGGAGAAGGAGAGGAGGCTAACGGATGTTTTTTTTTTTTGGGTGGGAGAAGAAGGTAAAGAAAGGAGGCCGGGGTTGTGAGAAAGAGAGGTTTTGGTCCTTGTCGGCGACGGCCGCCGCCGCTCGCGGACCGATTTGACATGCGGTGCCTCTCTTTCTCTCTCTTCTCTTTCCTCTTCCTTCTCTCCACTCTCTCTTTTCCCAATCCCCATTCCCGCTCCGATGGGACCTACCGCTACCCTTTCCCTCGACCACGCTGAAAGCGGAGGCGCTCATGGTCGCGAAGCCCGCGGAAGTCGACGACGAAGAGACGACGATTCGGCGGCGTCGAAGAGGTTGTTTTTTGCTGCTAGTAGTCTTTTTGCTCTTCCGAGGCTGCTGCTCCAATTCTTCTTCTTCTCTCTCGTCCTCGAGCTGAGCGACCCAGCGTCTTCTGGCGGTGAGCATAGAAAAATCAGGAAGAAAGAAAGGAAAGAGAAAGGGAGATGATGTCGAAGGCGAAAAGAAAAGAATTAGACAGCGAAAGAGGGGAGTGAGAAGAAGGTCGAGTTTTTTTTCTTCTTCGTTTGACGTTTCGTCGAAAAAAAAAGGCGTGTCTCGAAAAATCTCTTCTTCATAATCACTCTTCCAATCCAATTCTCTTCTTTCCTCGCTTCTCCCTGCTCTCTCTCGCGCTCGCACCAGCAGAGGGCCATGGAGGAGAGAAAGAAGCTCCCGATGAAATACGTGTACGTGGTGGCCTGAGTGCCGGAGGCGTTGGGAAAAAGAGAGAGAGAGAGAAAGAAGAAGAGCCGGGCGAAGAACGAACGTCGTTTTCGACAGACGACGAAACCGATGGCGCGAATCGATTGCTTTTCTTTGGCATCGACGCCACTTCGGAATGCTCCTGCTTCCGGGTGTCTTCTGCTCCTGCCGCTCGTTGCTCGAGGAGCCGACACGACGAGCTCTTCGCATTGTACAGACAGAAGGCTCATCAGGCCTCGTCTTGAGGGCGCAATTCGCTCTCTCGTTTGAGCAGCTGACCCCCATCAAACTCGCCCCCCATCCATCGAATCAAAAAAACTTCTTCTCAATCACCACTTCAAACAGGGTCGTCACGGGCGGCGTCGTCTCCGGGCTGGGCAAGGGCGTAACGGCCTCTTCGATCGGCGTGCTGCTCAAGGCGTGCGGGCACCGGGTGACGTCGATCAAGATCGGTGAGAGGAGAAGGATGGAGGAAGAGAGAGAGAGGAGAGAGAGAAGAGAGAGCAGAGGCATCGGCCGCCGCCGCCGCCGTCGAAGAAACGGTCGCTCAAGAAAACTTTTTCGAAAAAAAACTTTGAACCTCACAAAAAAAAACAGACCCCTACCTCAACACCGACGCCGGCACGATGTCGCCCTTTGAGCACGGCGAGGTGTTTGTCCTGGACGACGGAGGCGAGGTAAGTTGAGAAATTCGAGGGGGAGAGAAGGAGAAAGAGAAGGAGAAGGAGAGAGAAGAAGAAGAAGAAGCGACGGTGCTCATATCGACCGAAAAAAAATCTCGGAAAAAAAAACTCAAGGTCGACCTCGACCTCGGCAACTACGAGCGCTTCCTCGACCTGACCCTGAAGAAGGAAAACAACCTGACGACGGGCAAGATCTATCAGCACGTCCTCGACAGGGAGAGGCGAGGGGACTACCTGGGCAAGACGGTGCAGGTAAGAAGAAAAAGAGGTTTTTGGAGTTTTTTTTCGAGCGAAAGAAAAAAAACCCCGAAATCGGAAAAACTCACCCCTCTCTCTTTTCCACAAACTCTCTTCCCCATTTCCTTAGGTTGTCCCCCACGTCACCGACGCGGTCCAGGACTGGATCGAGCGCGTGGCCGCCGTGCCCGTCGACGGCAAGCCCGGGAGGCCCGACGTTTGCGTGATCGAGTTGGTGAGAGAGAAGAGGAGAGGAGAGAAGAGAGAGAGAGAGAGAGAGAGAGAGGGAGAGAGAGAGAGAAGAGGTTGAGAGAAAGGACGACGAACGCCGACCTCGACGAAAAGACAAACAACAACAACAACATCTGAACTCTCACCCCCTCTCTTCTTCTCCTCCTTTTTTTCGTTCAACTTCCCCTTCCTCCCCTTTCCCTTCAACCAATAGGGCGGCACCGTCGGCGACATCGAGAGTGCGCCGTTCGTCGAGGCCCTCCGCCAGTTCCACTACCGGGTCGGAGCGGGAAACTTCTGCTCGGTCCATGTGTCTCTGGTGCCCGTCCTGGGCGTCGTGGGAGAGCAGAAGACCAAGCCGACGCAGCACTCGGTCAGCGTGCTCCGCTCGCTGGGCATCGCGCCCAACTTCCTCGCCTGCCGCTCCGAGGCCCCCCTCGAGAGCGCCGTGCGGGACAAGCTGGCGCTGTTCTGCCAGGTCCCCGCCTCGCACGTGCTGACGATGCACGACGTCAAAAACATCTGGCGCGTCCCCCTGCTGCTGCAGTCGCAGGGGGCGCACGAGGCGATCTGTGCCTGCCTGGGCCTGGCGGGGGCTTCCTCGATGGGTGAGTTTTGAGAGAGAAGAGAGAGAAGAGAGGAGAGAGAGAAGAGAGAAGAGAGAAGAGAAGAGGAAAAAAAGAAGCTCACTTTTTCTCCCTTTCCCTCTTTTCTTCTTCTTTTTCCCTTCCACCACCAAAACAAACAGACCTCACCCACTGGCGGACCACCCTGGCAGACCGCTGGGACGCCCTTTCGCAGTCGGTCTCGATCGCCGTGATCGGGAAATACACCGGCCTCTCCGACGCTTACCTGTCTGTGATCAAGGCCCTGCAGCACGCCTGTCTCGCTGCGAACCGGAAGCTCGATCTTCAGTGGGTCGAGGCAGAGAAGCTGGAGCCCCGAGGGGAAGCGAAGAAGGAAGAAAAAGAAAAGCCAGAAGAGAACGGAGCGGGAGAGCCCTCGAGCTCCGCCGCTCCTTCTTCCTCGGGCCCCGGCGGCGACGGCAAGGCCGCCAACGGCGGCGACTCCGCCTCCTGGGCGACTTTGGAAAAGGCCGACGGCATCTTGGTGCCCGGAGGCTTTGGCGGCCGCGGCGTCGAGGGGAAGATCCTGGCCGCAGGGTACGCGCGCACGGCCAAGAAGCCCTACCTGGGCATCTGCCTGGGGATGCAGGTAAGGAGTTTTTGTTTTTATTTGTTCTTTCGCTCTCGCGCACGACGTCGAGAAGAAGAAGAAGAAAAAAAACCCGATTTTGAAAAATACAGAAGAAAAAACTCAAAACTTTTCTTTCCAACCCTCCACCCCCAACCCCCCACCACCCCCCAATTCAGCTCGCCGTCGTCGAGTACGCCCGCAACGTCCTCAACCTCCCCGAGGCCAACTCCACCGAGTTCGAGCCCGCGACCCCTCACCCGGCCGTCGTCTTCATGCCCGAGGGCTCGACGACCCACAAGGGGGGAACGATGCGTCTCGGAGCGAGGAAGACGGCGCTCGAGACGGTCGACTGCGTCGCCGCCAGGCTCTACCAGGCGGACCGGTTCATCGACGAGAGGCACAGGCACAGGTACGAGGTGAACCCCACGCTTGTTCCCGCGTTGGAAAAGGCGGGGCTCAGGTTTGTCGGCAAAGACGAGACGGGGGAGCGGATGGAGATCGTCGAGCTGGACGCGAGCCAGGGCCATCCCTTCTTCGTCGCTGCTCAGTTCCACCCGGAATTTAAATCTCGCCCGGGAAGGCCGTCTCCTTTATTCTTGGGGCTGGTGCTGGCTGCTTCGGGGAAGCTTGACGCGTGGATGTCCGGGAACCCGCTCTCTCCCGGGCCGGGGGGCGCCGCTAGCGGTGGAAGTGGAGGTCCGGCGGCGAAAAAGGCAAAGACGGCCGCAGGGAAGAAAGGGAAGGAGTAGTGAAAAAGTGTTTTTTTTTCTATTATTTTAGTTCAATTTTCAAAGAGAGAGAGAGAGAGAGAGAGAGAGAAGAGAGAAAGAAAGAGAG
>Ga0210003_1000840_pt1 | contig 27536 bp, 10 predicted proteins | sample LantaG_FD_182804 | JGI IMG/M metagenome (GOLD analysis project Ga0210003, IMG submission 182804) | Deep subsurface microbial communities from Baltic Sea to uncover new lineages of life (NeLLi) - Landsort_02402 metaG (SPAdes) (version 2) | ecosystem: Environmental > Aquatic > Marine > Oceanic >... | reverse complement strand
GAGCCGCAGTTCACCGCTTGTGCCGCTGCCCCGGAAGAAACTGCTTGTACCGCTAAACGTAATCGGCTCGGTGCCACCGATCACGGACTCGGCACCCGTGCGGCCAGCGACGTTGAGGCCGACCGGGCTCACGATTCCTCCCGCCTTGTCGGTCAGAAGCGTGCCGTAATTCAGTCGTAACTGCAAGTCCCCGGGACTTCCATTAGCGCCGAGCACAACGGTACCGCCGTCTGTGGGCGATGCACTCGAGAAACCGACCTGGATTCCGCCGGCGGCGATTCCGGCTGCGACCCGCAGCGTTCCCGTACCGGTCTTTGTGAGATAGCTAGTGCCCATCCCGGTGAGTTCGCCCTCGAGCACAAGTTCACCGGCGGGCACGAGCACGTTTTTCGTGCCGGATGAAGTAAACGCGATCGGCTGGGCAACCGTTGCCGTGCCACTGGCCAAGCCGCTGGCAGTGACGCTCGACGCACTGATTGCCCCAGCCCCAGTCAGGGTTGCGGGCGCGTTGAACGCCAGGGCTCCGACACCGCGGCCCGTTGCGTTTTGGAGATTGAGGGTACCGGTGTTCACGAGCGTTAGCGCCGAGAGCCCGGACGACCCAGAGACTATGAGTGTGGTGCCAGCGGCAATATCGAGGGTAGCTGGACCCGAAAGATCGCGGTCTGCACCGAGCGTAACGTTTGCCAAGGTGGCAAGCGTGCCACTGATGGAGACATTGTTCGCAGCATTGCCCAAGGCCGAGTCGGTCGCAATAACGACCCGACCGGAGGCAATGTTGAGGAGGCCCGCAAACGTGTTCACGCCGCCAAGCGTGAGGCTGCCGTTTCCCGTTTTAATGAGGCCTGCGGAACCCGTCAGAACTGAAGAGATCGTGGTCGAGTCGGCATTGACCGCCAGAGCTGAGGACGCGAGCGAGATCGTTCCGCCTTCAAACGAATAGCCCGGCGAAGTGACCGTCATCGTCGCAACCTCGACCGTACCGCCCACAGTAACCAAGCCACCAGTGCCCCCGAACGCGGCCGTTGCAGTCGCACCATTGGCGAAAGCCTGACCGAAGGCTCCAGCCTGGCCAACCTCCCACGTGCCAGCCCCACCCGCCCAACTGTACGCCGTGCCGGCTTCACCCGCGAGCGAGCCAGCAAAACTCAGCGGGCCTTGCAGGCCGCCTGTGCCGCCCGTGCCTTCAGAACTGTATCCATAGAAACGGAGTGTGAGGGATTCACGCTCGGTGAAGCTGGCCGAACTGCCGGAGAGGGCCAGAACATTGCCCGTATAACCGGCATTAGCATCGGGATTCGTGAGCACGCCAGCCGATTGAGTAAGCGAAGCGTTTACGGTCGTGTAGGTACTGATTGGGTTTGCATAGTTGTCTGCGCTCGATCGCCACTGCCATTGCCGCGGACCCGTTCCACTGCGGCCAACACCAAAGTCGAGGGAACCCAGGTCAAACGTGAAACCGGGCCCAGCTGTGAGCGTGAACTCGAAATACTTCTCAAGATCGACCGTACCCGTCAAGCTGCCAATGGGTGTACCATCAAGAGCCCAGTTGGACGCTCGAGAATTACCACTACTCGAACTGGTTGAGACGCCATTTTTCGTCAGGTTGCCTACGGTCAGATTCGTGATCGGCGTGCCGTTGAAGGGAAACGAACTAACGTTGCCGTCGGAACCAAACGTGAACGTGCCCGTAAACGCCGTTTGGGCCTCGGCGACTCTTGTGAAGCCACCCACCAGCAGGCCAAGAGCTACGACTCCGGTGGCAGCTAGGCTCCCACGAAGAGCTGGTAAATGACTCATTCGGAGACGCGACGGGCGCCCAATTCGCGAACGATTCTTCCCGGTGATCGACATCGTGTCGGCCCTTTGGTGCGAGGAGTGGTGCTGGTGGCCCGACCTGTCAGGCCGAACTACTCTCGATGGGGAGAGGAGCAAACCTTGTGCCGAAGATGGCCGGGAGTTATGAAAAGAACGGGAATCATCGGCAATTCAGATGATTTTCCCTGGCAAGGACGGTCTGCGGGCTGCCTTCCGAACAGGCAGTTTGCCGCAGAATGATGATTCGCTTCATCAAAAGCATGAACGGCTTTCACTTTTGTTGTGAACTCTTCGCAGCCACGGAGGTCATCTGGCGAGGCTCGATGAATGCACGCACGTGCATGTGCGGGCCGGCAGTTGCTCTGGGCCGTGGCTATGGAGACGCAAAACTTCCCTGTCGACCCGAGGATCCGGCGGGTGTCGCTTGCGAAGGGCTTGGCCGCGGCCGTAGTCCGGTCACTCCGTGACCGGATCAGAGTTGGGGCGGCCTCCTTGCTGGCCCGGTTCCGGCGGAACCGGACTACGAAAAAGCCGTTTCACGGCCCTTGGGAACTCGGCACCAGAAAGGAAGGCGGGTCGGCTGTGTGCCAAAAAAGCTCGGCGCAAAAAAAGCCCCGCCCCCGACCGAATCCGGCCGAGGGCGGGGCGAAATGAATATGCGAGAGGCCCGGCGACGTTGGGCCGCCGACCAGGAGGAGCCGTTAGACCTTCCGCAGCCGCCGGCGGGCGGCGAGGCCTGCGAGGCCAAGGCCCCCTGCAACGGCGAGACCGACCGTCGAGGGCTCGGGCACGATGCTCGGCGAGCCGATCGTGGTGGCTGACGCGAAGGCGGCGAACGATCCGTACAGGCCCACGGAACTTGCCGCCGTGTAGAGCGGGGCGGTCGGGCTGGAGGTTGGATCCCAGATCAGCGATTCTTGGGCCGAATTGCCGCCGCCAGCGAGGCCCGTATGGCCACCGAGGCTCGTGCCGCCGCCGACGCGGTTAAACGGGGCAAGCGTGCTCGTGCCTCCCACGCTCGTGACCGTGAGATCAAGCGGATTGTAGTTCACGCCCGACACGAAGTTGCCACTCGGATCCCAGAGGAGGACGGCGTCATTCCCGCCAAATCCGCGGCCCGTGTTTGTTTCCGGGGGAGCCGGGCCGGTGAAACTGCCCATTGCGGGAAGCGTGAGCGGACTGCCCCAGTTCGTCACAAAGGCTGCGTTGCCAGGACCATTCTGGCCGCCATCGGCAACGAACACCGCCGCCTGGCCAGGGGCCAGCGAGAACGTGTTCAGGGTAAAGGTTCTCGTGCCATTCCAGACCGGGTCGGAGTTATCCGTCCACAGATAGCCGCCGAGGTCGATTGGCGCCTGGCCGTAGTTGTAAAGCTCGAAGAAGTCGCCGCCAGTGCCGTTGGAATTCACTTCCGTGATGAGGATCCCAGCATAGGCCGGCAAGCAGTGCACGCTGAACGCGGCGAACGCGGCGAGCGTGGCCGCTCGCATCCAGGAGTTTGTGTTGTGTCGCATGGGAGAACGAGGTCCTGAGGTGTTGAAGATCGGAGAGCCGTGGGTCGCGGGATGACCCGCGGCGGTGAAAAGAACCGCAAACGCCGTGCCAGTGCCGGTTAGGGTTTGATGAACGATGTTGAAGAGGCCTGTTTTGCGAACCAAGAGTGAAAAAAACTGGGAGTTGCGCAAGGAAACCGTGAGGAGCAAAGGGCTGTGACCCCACCAGATTCACCAAGTCAAGGATTGCAAATGAGTGAATGTTCCCTGTTCGAGTGAATGGTGCCGCGGACTAGAAACACCAGCCGCTCATCAAATCCAAATGCTCCGCTCACAATCGACTCATCTGCAGCTTCTAGGCTGAGGCTCGTCACAACCTTTAGTAGGCATCGCATCTGACACGGAGGCCGCAGGCGTGCTAGTCGCTCGTACTTTTAGGAATCGCGAAACCCGGCATGCCTTACGGGCTGCGTTTACGCTCGTCGAGCTGCTCGTGGTGATCGCGATCATCGCCACGCTGATCGGCCTCTTGCTACCGGCCGTGCAGAGCGCGCGGGAGAGCGCCCGCCGGATGTCGTGTGCCAGCAACATGCGGCAGATTGGGCTCGCGTTTCACGCCTGCCTCGACGCCCGGAAATACCTGCCTGCGGCGATGTATTCGGCCAACGCTTATCCGGTCACAAGCCCCAAGCCCAAGCCCGGGAATCCAACCGGGGCCGAACACTCTTGGCGGGTGCTCGTGATGCCCTTCATGGAGGAGCAGGCGACCGTTGCTGATTACGACTGGAAACGAAACTGGTGGGATGTGTTTGGATCGCGACCGCCAACTGCAGGCCTCGGCATCCGGCCGGACAGCAATCTCGCGGTCGGCACGAAACCGGTTGCCATTTATCGCTGCCCGAGTGCGCCGCCGAGGAGTGGGATCGACAACCGTATCGACGCGTCACCGGACAGCAAGGACAGCGCCCGCACCGCGATCAACTCGCTTCGTACTCCGCTCGCCATGACCGACTACGAGGCGATGACCGGCGTGAAGTCGGCTGTGGTGGGGATTACCCCCGAACCATACGCCGGAGCGGCCGGCGATGGGCTGCTCGTGAAAGACAACATCACGAAACTCAAGCAGGTGAGTGACGGCCTCACCAAGACGATACTGATCGTGGAATGTGCCGGACGGCCGCTCACCTATCGAGCCGGGAGACTCGTTACGAACCCAATGGGCCCGGTCAAGTACAGCCAGGGCGTGGGCTGGTCGGACAGTCTCGGGCCCTTCAAGCTCGACGCCTTCAAGCCCGACGGCACAAAGGGCGCTCCGCCCGGCACCGGTATCCCGTTCAACGTGAGCAATGAGGGGGAGCCGTACGCATTCCATGACGGCGGCATGAACGTGGTGTTTGGTGACACGTCGACCCGGTTTCTCTCCGAGTCGATCGACTTGCAGGCGTTCTGCTCCCTGGTCACTCGGGCCGGAGGCGAGGCAGGAACGCAGTGATGCAAGCCAGGATGGCGGAACTGGTGGTGCGAAGCGAGCCGGCGTGGCGGGCGGCCGCGCTGGCGGCCTGCTGCTGGCTGGGCATGGCGGCGAACGGCCGCGGGGCCGAGGCGGTCGCCGAGCTTGCGATTCTTGCGACCCACATCCTGCCCGCCCAGCAACTGCCCGGTGGATCGGGCGTGGCCCTCGGGGGCCTCAGCGATCTGTTTGTGACCGCAGCCGACGCCGAGGGCATCGTGGCCTGGACGCTCACCGACCGCGGCCCCAACGGCATCTCCCCAGGGCCGCCGAAGCGGCGAACGCTGCTCGCGGCCGATTTCGCCCCGACCGCGATCCGGCTGCGGCTGCCGACCGAGGGCGGACCAACCGTCGAGGCCGTGCTTCCGCTGGCCGGCGTGTCGGGCAAGCCCTTCTCCGGCCGGCCCAACGGCGTGGGCGGCGACGAGCCGATTCTCGATGCCGCCACCGGTGAGGCAGTGGCCGCGGATCCCAACGGCGTCGATACCGAGGGGATCGTCGTCTTGCCCGACGGGTCGTTTTGGGTCTGCGAGGAGTATCGCCCCTCGCTCATCAGGGTCTCGGCCGAGGGCCGAGTCGTCGAACGGCACGTGCCCGAAGGAGTGGCCCTCGACGGAGCCGACACGCGGGTGATCGCCGACCTGCCGGCGGTCTATGGCAAACGACGCGACAACCGCGGCTTCGAAGGGCTGGCCCTCTCGCCCGACAAGACGCGGCTGTTTGTTATCCTGCAGAGCCCGCTCGACAACCCGGTGAAAAAAGCCGGCCGGCAGACGGGCAATGTCCGCCTGCTCGTGGTCGATGCCGCCACCGGCGGCCCCGTGGCCGAGCATGTGTACCGGCTCGGCGATCCGACCGATCCGGCCTGGGCCACGGTCGGCGCCCCGCCGGCAGACGGCAAACTCTGCTGCCTGGCCGCCCTCGCAAACGGCTCGCTCGCGGTGCTCGAGCAGGACGAGACCGGCCTGTTGCGGCTCTACCGCGCCGACCCGCAAGCCGCCACCGACACGCTCCCTCGCACCCGCCGCGGCGACGCTCCCGCGATCGAAACGATCGCCGATTTGGCCGCCGCCGGGATCACTCCACTGGCCAAGACGCTCGTGGCTGATCTCGCGCCGCTCGTGCCCCGGCTGCGGCAGGACGTGTTTGGCACGGAGGACGCCGACAGCGCGGGTCCGACCCTCAAGATTGAGGGCCTGGCCGTGCTCGACGCGGGCCGGGTGCTCCTGATCAACGACAACGATTTCGCCGTGCCCGAAGGCACCGGCACCCAGGCCGCCAAAAACTGCCTCTGGGTGGTCGGGCTGCCTGGGTTGCTGCCCGCCGCGCCCGCTCACACGGGCCTCACACCCGAACGCTAAGACACGCTCCACGAATCCCTTCTCCGGAGAACCCCCGTCATGCTGTCATCGCTGCGAGCCTCCAGACTTTTTGCCGGCTTGGCACTTCTGGCCTGGAGCGGCCCGGTTTCCGCGGCGCCGCTCATCCGGATCACGGAGGTCATGAGCAAAGCCGGCGACGACGATCCGACGCAAGACTGGTTCGAGATCACCAACTACGGCACGACGGCCGCCGATCTCACCGGTTGGAGGATGGACGACAACTCGTTTTCTGTCGCAGCGTCGGTCGAGCTGTTCGCCTACACGACCGGCACTTTGGGCAACCCCTGGGGCAGCAGCTTCCTACTCAGTCCCGGTGAGTCGGCGGTGTTTCTGGAAACAGCTGCCGGGGCCGACCTACCGGCCTTCCAGACGTTTTGGAACCTCGGCCCGGAGCCCGACAACATCCGCAATCCCAAACTCGGCTACTTCCCCGGCGGCGGGGTGAGCCTGAGCTCCGGGGGTGACGCGGTCGTCATCTTCTCAGGCACGGGAGTGGGCACGGAGGTGACGCGGGTCAGCTTCGGGGCGGCGACCACGGGCAACTCCTTCTATTGGCTCTATGACGCGGAGGGCGAGTTGGCGACCGCGCGACTCGGCACCGTCAGCGTGGTCGGCGTGGCCGATGCCTATGCCTCGACCGGCGGCCTCAACAACACAGGCTCGCCCGGCGTGGCCGTGGTCGCCGCCGACGTCGAGCCGCTCTACTGGACGGGCAATGGCACGTCGCTCGGCGGAACGGGCGTGTGGGACACATCGCTCAACCGCTGGGCGCCTGCGCTCACGATCGGCGGCGGCATTCCGGTTGGGTCGGCCACGACCTGGACCGACGGCGCCTCCGCGATCTTCGACAGCAACACGACGACGAGCGGCACCGTGACGGTGAACGCCGACGTCCGGCCGCTGGGCGTGAACATCCTCAAGAACGGCTACGTCTTGGCGGCCGGGTCTGGCTCGATCGCTACCTCCTCGATCCTGGTCACAACCGGCACGGCCACGATCGGGGCCCGGCTCACCGGCAATCAGACGATCGGCATCTCCGGGGGCGGCACGCTTGTGCTCACAAACCCTGCCAACGACTACACGGGCTTCACGAGCGTGGCCGAGGGCACGGTCAGGAGCGGGGCGACAAACGTGATCCCCGACGCCTCCCGGCTCGCCGTGGCGCGGTTCGCGACCTACGACTTCGCTGGCTTCTCCGACACCGTGGCCGGGTTCTCCGGGCTCGGCACCGTCCGCACCGATGGCGTCTTGACGGTGAATATTGCCGATGCCGCCGACGCCGAGTTCAACGGCTTCTTGAGCGGCTCGGGCGGCCTCGTGATCGACTCGGCCGGCAGCGGACGGCAGGTGCTCCGGACGACCACGCAGACGCTGAACACCGACTTCGCCGTCAAGGACTACTCCGGGGCGACGGTCATCCGCCGCGGCACATTGGCGATCAACGAGACCGCCCAGCCGATCGGCACCAGCGGCGTCACGATCGAGGCAGGGGGGAGGCTCGAACTCACCAGCGACGCGGCGACCTACCAGATGGGCTCGTCGCCGGCCACGGTCGTGACGCTCGCCGGCGGCACGCTCGGCCAGGAGGCGGGCGAAGACATCACGCTCACCAACGCGATCAATGTCACGGCCAACAGCACGATCGCCGTGGCCAACAGCAACACCCCTGACCTCCTCAACCCCACGATCGAGTTCATTCGGCTTACCGGGCCGCTCGCCGGCTCCGCCGAACGGACGCTCTCGCTGGTGGCCTCCAACACCACGCCCGGGCAGGATCGGGCCCTGGTGGATTTCGCCTCGCCGACGGGCAACACGTTTGCCGGCACGATCGCCGCGAGCGTGAACATGTCGGCTCGGTTCGCCGGCGACTACTCGGCCGCGAGCGTCACCATGGGAGGTGGCACGCTCGAGGGAGCAGGCAGCGTCGGCGGCGTGACCGGTTCGGGCACGGTGGCGCCAGGCCTGCCCGACGGCGACATCCTCCCGGGCATCGGGATTCTCACGACCGAGACCGTCAGTCCGAACGGGTTCAACTTTCAGTTCGAGTTTCAAATGCCAAACGGCGACCCGTTCTGGTCCACGCCCGACTTCAGCGGCAACGACGTTTTGCGGCTGACTGGATCGGAGCCCTTCGGCGGGGCGTCGCTTTCGGCCGCCAACGAGGTGCGGCTGCTGCTCGACGTTGATGCGACGAGCCTGGTCGAGACCGACACCTTTCGCGGCGGATTCTTCTCGACCACGAACCTCTCGCCCGCGATCGCACCCGCGACCTACTCGATCTTCCTGCGAGACGACGCGGCCGGAATCACCCCCGACCTGACGGTGAGCGGCGTGAACTACGTGTCGCTGGCCAACTGGAACGCCGCCAACAGCACCGACTACGGCGGGGCGATCTCGATGGTGGCCGTAGACGCTCTCTTCGATGGGGTCACGACCACCTCCGGCTACGTGATGCAACTGGCGTTGGGTGGGGATGCCCCGCCGCCCCCCGGGCCCGACTACACCGGCGGCTACATCGTCAACCCGGCGGTGGGCGACAACGAAAATATCCCCTGGGGCACCGTCCTGGCCTGGGCGCCCACGGGATCGATCGAGGGGCTCACCTTCGTGCCCCCGAAGGCGGGCGACTCGATCGAGGTCAACAAGCTGGAGGAAGGCCGGCGGAACGTGGATCTGGGTGGGCCGCAGGCCGTCGGCGACATCGCCAGCACGGTGAATGGCAATGAAAACGCATCCACCAACGGCGGCGTCCGGTTTCGCGGCGGCGTGCTCACGCTCGACACCGGCGACGGCACGGAGAGCCTCGTGACCTACTCCGGCACCGGCAACGGCCGGCTCGAGTTTCGGTTCGACGGGGTCGGCGAGCGGCTCGCGTTGGCCAACGACGTGCGGGTGGTGGCCGACAACACGGCCGGGCGGGTGGACATCCGCGGCACGGTCAGCGGCTCCGACACGCTCACCAAGGCTGGGCCCGGCGAACTGCGGTTTACCGCGACCTCTGACGAGACCTCGGGTGCAAATCTCTTCAACGCGACCGGCCTGACCGGCGACGTGATCGTGGAGCAGGGCGTGTTGACGCTCGGCGACCAGGTGACGCTGCCGGCCGTGGCCTCCGTGAGCGTGGCCAACGGCGGCCAGCTGCGGCTGGCCGGGGCGGCGACGGGCGCTACGCCGTTCGCGTATGCGGTCGGCTCCGGCACGATCTCCCTGGCCGGCAGCGGCCGGTCGGGCGTTGATGCTGAGAGCGGCCTGGGCGTGCGGGGCGCCCTGCGATACGAGCCGGCGGTCGCGTCGCAGGCGACGGTGTCAAACGCCCTGGCCTTGCCGGCCGACGCTGATATCCATGCTGCCGGCGGCAGCACTCTGACGCTCTCAGGCGGCGTGACCGGAGCCGGCGGGATCACCAAGAGCGGCGGCGGCACGCTCATCTTGGCCGCCAGCAACGGCTACTCGGGCCCGACGCGGATTGACACCGGCCGGCTGTCATTGGCCGCCGCGGGCTCGGTGGCCGCCAGCCCGCGGGTGGCCGTGGGCGAAGGGGCGACCTTCGACGTCTCGGCCAAGACCGGCGGCTACGCCGTGCCGGCCGGGCAGACGCTCGCCGGCAGCGGTACGGTCGAGGGCTCGGTAGCTATCGGCACAGCCGCCACGCTCTCCCCCGGCGCAAGCCCTGGCACGCTCACCGTCACGGGCAACGTGACCTTCGGGGCTGGCGGCAACTACAACTGGCAGATCTACGACGCGGCCGGCACGGCCGGGAGCACGACCGGCTGGGACCTGCTCTCCGTGGGAGGCGGCCTCGACATCGCGTCCACCTCGGGCAGCCCGTTCAACATCAATCTCTGGAGCCTCTCCGGGGTGGGTCCCGACGTGAACGGCTCGGCCGTGAACTGGAACTCTGCCCAGAACGGCTCCTGGAAGATCGCCTCGGCGGTCGGCGGGATCACCGGCTTCGCGGCCGACAAGTTTGCCGTGAACACCGCGGCGACCAACGGCACGGCCGGCTTCACGAACGACCCGGCCGGCGGTAGTTTCGCGGTGGTACAGGACGGCAACGACCTGGTGCTGCAGTTCACGGCCGGCGGCGGGCCCGCGCCCGAGCCGGTCAGGATCACCGGGGTGTACGTGAAGGGGAGCGGGTGGAACGCCGATTACCAGGCCCGCTCACCATTCTCGAACGTCCAGGGTGCGACGGTGGGCTGGGAGCTGCCCGACGGGCCGGCACAACTGGCCAACGCCTCGAACGTGGCCTGGAACAACGTCAACACGATCACCGTCGAGTTCGATCAGCCGATCGCCCAGCCTGATGCGGCGGCGCTCCAGCTGGTGCGGGGCACGGCCTCGGGCAACCAAACCATCGTGCCGACGCTCGATCCGACGCTCCTGGGCGACGGCTCGGTGGCCCAGTGGACTCTTCCCGCGGGCTTCGCGGCCTTGGAGCGGGGCAAGTATGTGATCTCGATCGCGGCCGATGGGATCGAGAACGCGGCGGGCACGACGATCTTGGACGGCGACTGGATCACCGGCGTGAGCACGTTCGCCCAGGGCTCTGGCAACGGCGAGGCCGGCGGCAGCTTCAACTTCTTCTTCAACGCGCTCGTCGGAGACGTGAACGGCAACGGGTCGATGAATCCGACCGACATCAGCACGATCCGCAGCAGCCTGACCTCGGCGTTCACCACCCCGCTGCAGCCGGACAGCTCGGACTATCGGCTCGACATCAACGGCTCCAACGGGCTTAACTCGGCCGATCTGAGCCAGACGCGGGCCCAGCTGACCTCGGCCTTTGGCACGAGTCTGGCGAGTCTGCCGGACGTGACGGCCCCGGCGGAGGGATTGGCGGCGAGCGGGCTGACTGTGACTGCGGTGCCGGAGCCGGGCAGCCTCGGGCTCTTGGCCTGCGGCCTGGCCGCCCTGCTGGCCATGGGCGTGCGCCGGCGAAAGGCCTGAGCCGGCGGGCTGCGGTCGCCAACCCGCTGACAGATTGCTAACATCCGCGCGGCGAATTTTTTGATTAGAGTTCTAGGGTGTCGAGGCCTCGTGCATTCCCGGTTCGTGGGCAACGTTGGACGCCATGAGACCCAGCCCCCAGCCGCACCGAGCAGCGATCGCCGGCGGTCGAGGTTTTACCCTCGTCGAGTTGCTCGTGGTGATCGCGATCATCGCGACGCTGATCGGGCTTTTGCTGCCGGCCGTGCAGGGTGCCCGCGAGAGCGCCCGCCGCGCCCAGTGCCAAAACAATCTCAAGCAGATCGGGCTGGCGGTGATGGTCTATGAGTCTGCCAAGAAGCATTTTCCGCCGCCCCGCCTGGCGCCCGACAACGCCGACCGGCGGGGTGTGGTCAAGGCTTCGTACTCGAGCTACGACTCCGTGACTCGTAGCGACCAGACAGGCTTCTATTCTGCCCATGTCCAGATTCTGCCCTTCATGGAGGAGACGAGCATCACCAAGCTGATCAAGTTTGATCAGGCCCAGATGAAGCAGATGACGAGCACGAACAACAACTTCACCGCCTATAACCAGGCGATCCCGTCGTTCATCTGCCCAAGCGACGGCAACAAGGGCCGGATGATCAGCGAGAACAGCTATCGCTGCAACACGGGTGGTTCGACGCCCTACGGCGGGGCGCGAAACCCCGCGCAGCAGAACGTGCACGATGGCGCGGGCCCGGACGGGCTGCCGATCGCGGGCAACGGGGCCTTTCGGCCGTTCAAGCCGACCAAGCTCAAGGATTTCCCCGACGGCCTGAGCAAGACCGCCTTTTTCGCGGAGCGAACGATGGGCAGCGGCCGGGCGAAGACGGAACTGCCGACAAAGGCCGACCTGATCACAATGCCCGGCCGCACACAACTGCCCGGCCGCGACCAGATCTTCAACGCCTGCGCGGGCTACAGGCCGGCGGTGTCGGAGTTTAACTTCTTCGCGGCCGGTCGCTGGCCGAACGGTGATTCCTGGAGCAACGGCTGGCCGTTTTCTGGCTACGACTCCACGCAATATAACCATGTGGCTCCGCCCAACTGGTCGGGCCAGGACTGCGGCAGTTGGAGCGCGATTCCCGACACGCCCGGCGAGCATGCGATTCTCTCGGCCCGCAGCCAGCACGGCTCGATGGTCAACGTGCTGTTCGGCGACGGGGGCGTGGTCCAGGTGGATGACGGCGTGGACTTGGCTGTCTGGCGTGCCCTGGGCACCCGGGTCGCGGAGCCCGGCGAGACGTCAGGTGGCGTGCGATGATGCCGGTAGGTGGCCCGCGTCGATCGAGGTTGCTGCCGGGTGTGCTGGCTGTGCTGCTCGCAGCGTTGCTTGCCTCGGGCTGTCGGCCGCCGGAGCCGCCGCGGGCCGATTCCGTGGCCCGCTACGAAGAGGGCAACACCCAACTCGCGGCCAAGAATGTGGCTGGGGCGCGGGAGGCTTTCGCCGCGGGGGTCGAGTTGGGCGGGCTGAGGCCCGACGTGCACGCCACGGCCAAGCTGCGGCTGGCCTACTGCGAGGCCTGCCTCGGCAACACGGAAGCGGCCGAGCAGTTGCTCGACTCCCTCGAGGAGGGGTCGCCGGATCTCGGTGAGGTGTATGCCATGCGGGCGTTCGTGTTTCGGAAGGCCGGCGATGCCACCAAAGCCGGAGCCGCCTGGGCGGAAGCGCAGCGGTGGAACCCGGCCGTGCGGATGCCCAGAGAGCCCTGAGTGGCAGGCCGCGGCGGAATCTTCACCCGCTCATCAAATGCTCACGCCCAATTCACGACGTTCTGACATGCCGCCGGTATCATGCGGCGACTTCGGCCGGGTCGAGGCAAACTCCGCCGGGGTGCGGGTGTGGCCGCCGAATCTGCGGAAAGTTCAACTTTAAGGAGAAGTACAGATGCGACTGCTCGACGAACTTTTCGCGGCGGGTTGGGGCCGGGGCCGGCAGGGCATAAAGGCCGCTGACGACGCCGGTGCCGTCCGGGGCGGCCGTCGAAACCGCCGGGCTTCGCGGGTGGGTCGCCAGGCCCAGTTCGAGGCTCTCGAGCAGCGGAAGATGCTGGCCGTCTTGATCAGCCAGTATGTCGAGACCAACTCGGGCACCACGCCCAAGGGAATCGAACTCTGGAATCCGACCGCCAGCGACATCACGTTCACCGCCGGCAACGCCCTGACGATCGAGCAGGGCACCAACGGCGGCACACCGGCCACCCTCGTGACGATTAACTCGGGCTCGCTCCCCGCCGGCGGCGTGCTGGTGGTCGGCACGACCGACATGAGCCCGGACGTCATCCGGGCATTTAACTTCAACGGCGACGACGCCCTCGTCGTCAAGCTCGCCGGTGTGGTCACCGACGTGTTCGGCACCCCGGGGGTTGACCCCGGCACGGCCTGGACCGGCGGCGGCGTCAGCACCGCCAACCAAAACATCCAGCTCAAGGAAGGGATCACGACCGGCAACACGGTCGGCTGGACCGATCCCAGCCTCCGCTTCGAGACAGTCTCGACGACGCCCGCCACGCTGCCCGCGGGACTGGCCGGCTTCGGCCTCGCCCCGGGAGTGGTCGACACCTCGCCCGCGATCGCGGCGCCCATTTCCGCGGCCGCGCTCTCTGCGGTCGAGGGCACCGCCTCGGGCTCGACGACGGTGGCCGTCTCCGGGGCAAACCTGACGGCGGGCATTCTCGCCACAGCTCCCGCGGGCTTCGAGGTCTCCCTCGACGACGCGATATTCGCGGAGAGCGTCACGATCCCGCAGGTCGGCGGTTCGGCCTCGGCCACGCTCTACGTCCGGATCGCCGCCTCGGCGGCTCCCGGGGCTGTGTCGGGGAATCTCGCGCTTTCGAGCGCCGGCGCCACAGCCGCCGCGGTCGCCCTCTCCGGCAGCGTGCGTGCCGCGACGGTGCCTTTCCCCTACGCGTTGCAGACCTTCGAGGACACGGTCAGTGCGCCCTGGTTTACCTATGACGCCGCCCTGAGCACGAACAACTGGACCTTCCGTTCGAGCACGTTCGGCGGCGGCCTCACGAGCAGCGGCTCGACCAACCAAGTCTGGGAGATGAACGGCTTCACCACCGCCCCCGACGCCGTGCCTGCCGATGACTGGCTGATCATCGGGGCCTTCGACTTCTCGACGGCCTCGAATCCGGTCGCTGAGTTCAGCACGCTCACCCGGTTTGCGGCGGCTTCTCCCGAGCTATCGTTCAAGTACTCGACCGACTACTCCGGCGTGGGGAACCCCGCGCTCGCAACGTGGACGCAGGTGCCGTTCACACCGGCCTCGAGCCAGCTCATCAAATCACCCTCGGGCCAGGTGCTGCTCGCCGATGTGGCCGGCCAGTCGGGCGTGTACCTCGCCTTCCACTACGTCGCCGGCGGCACGGGGTCCGGCCAGACCGCCGTCTGGCAGGTCGACGACTTCCAGCTCTACAACGCTCAGACGCTCTCGCTCTCGATCGCGGGCCTGCCGGCCACGCTGAACGAGGGTGACTATGACATCCGTGGCACGGTCTCGATCCCCGCGCCGATCGCAACCAATGTCACTGTCACGCTCACCAGCTCCGACGACACCGAGCTCGTGCTTGACAGTGGTGACCTGAACACGTCAGGCACGATCACGGTCACGATCGCCGCCGGGCAGACTGCGGCCGAGTTCTTCGTCGAGGCGCTCGAAGACGGTGAGGTGGACGAGGACATCGCCGTGACGATCACGGCCAGTGTGGGCGATGCGAGCTACGACTCGGCCACGGCCTCCGTGACCGTGGTCAATATCGACGCCACGCCGGCCCCGCTGACCGCCGAGGGCTACACGCAAACCTTCGCCACCTTCGCCGCGGCCACGCCCGATCTGCCGCTCGGGTGGTCGGGCCGAGGGCTCGTGACGGCGTTCAACGCCGACACCTCCAGCCAGGTGTGGGGGCAGGGCTTCAGTTCGGGCTACCGCGGCGGCGCGAACCTGTTCGGCTACCAGCACACGGGAAGCACGTCAACGACCGCCTCGCCGAACTTCGACAAGGTGCTCACACTTCGAAACGACACCGGTGACACGATCTCCGACCTCACGGTTGCCTACACCGGCCGGGTCGAGCGGGTGAACGAGACGCGTCCTCCCGCCTACACCGTGACCGTGGCCGGCTCCACGGTCGAGGCTCTGGCCTACTCGACCGGCGAGGGCGTCGACGCCGCCCGCTCCGTCTCGCTCTCGAGCCTCTCGATAGCTCCCGGCGAAATCTTCCAAATCGTCTGGAGCAGCGAGCGCGGCGGCCCATCTGGGTCGTCGCGCCAGATCGGTCTCAGCGACGTGAGCGTGACGCTCGGGCTCGTGCAGACGGCACCCACGGTGTCGGGCCTCTCGGTGTCGACCGTCACGCTCGGCCGCGAATCGGCCGATGCAATCGCCACGATCGCCAGCGACGGCGGCGATCCGCTTTCCGCTGCAGGCTTCGTCTACATCGCCACGGCCGATCTCACGGGCGAACTCACGCTCGCCACGGCCGGGGCGGTGAACGTGCCGGAGGCTGCCGCGTTTGTCGGGCAGATCTCGGAAACCCTCTCCGGGCTCACGGCCGGCACGCCCTACACGATCCGGGCCTACGCCACCAACGCCATCGGCACCGCCTATTCCGCGGCCCAATCCTTCACCACCCTCTCGGCCCCAGCCTCATTTGCCGGCCTCTACACCCAGGACTTCGCGACCTATCAGGGCCTGCTACCGGTCGGCTGGTCGGCCGGCACGTCGAACGAGATCAACGGCTACCTCGGTGAGTGGGGCAGCGGCTCCTCTGCCGGGTTCCTGGGCGTCGGCGCGACCGAGACCACCGGCGTGCTGGGTTATCAGCACACCACGACCTCGGGCCAACTGTCCGTCACCCTCACGCTCGTCAACGACACGGGGGCCGTGATCACGGAGCTTGACGTCGGCTACGTGGGCCGCGTGGCCCGGCCCACGCAGACCCGCACGCCCGAATGGACGGTGAGCGTGGCCGGCAGCCCGGTGGCCGAACTCGGCTATTCGACCGGCAACACGGCGGGAGATGGGGGCACGGCGATCGATCAGGCCGTCGCGAACTCGCTCACGGGCCTCTCGATCGCGGCCGGTGCCGAGTTCACGATCACCTGGACCTCGATCAACGAGGCCGGTGCCGGTGGTCAGTCTGGGGCATCCCGCCAGATCGGCATCACGGATGTCTCGGTGGCCCTGCCGGGAGTGGCGGTGCCCTCAATCACCGTCACCGGCAGTCTCGCGTCGTTCACGACCGTCTCAGGCACGCCCTCGGCGGCCGAGAGCGTGATCGTGACCGGGGCCGATCTGCAGGGCGACATCACTGCCACCGCCCCGGCCGGGTTTGAGGTGTCTGGTGACGGCGTCGCCTTTGCGGCCACGGCCACGTTCCCGGCGCCGTCGGGCACGGTGCTGGGCTCGCTCTATGTGCGGGTGGCCGCGGCGGCAGCGGCCGGCAGCCTTACCGGCAACGTCCAGCTCACAAGCGCCTCGGCCACCCGCGTGGATGTGCCGGTGGCGGCGACCGTCGCGGCGGCACCGCTCAGCCTGCCCTACGGCCCCGAGAACTTCGAGGCGGGTTTTACGACCTCGATCGCCCCCTGGTTTACCTACAGCGTGGCGGGTAACCGCAACTGGGGCGTGGTCACGAGCACGCTCGGCGGCGGCAGCAACCGCACCTTCCAGATCAACGGCTTCGGCGGCGACGTGCCGGCGAACGACTGGCTGATCCTGGGCGAGTTCGACTTTAGCGACGCCACGAATCCGGCGATCTCGTTCAGCACGCTCAACGACTTCACGGCCAACGGCGCGGTGGTGAACGAGCTCACGCTCAAGGTCTCCACCGACTATGCCGGCGCCGGCGACCCGTCGCTCGCCACCTGGACGGAGATCCCCTTCAACAAGCCTGCGGCGGAGGAGGTGAAGACCGCTTCGCTCCAGGTGCCGCTCACCGACACCGCCAGTGAGCCGAGCGTGTACGTGGCCTTCCACTACGTCGCCGGCGGCACGGCAAGCGGCGAGACGGCCCTCTGGCAGGTGGACGACGTGTCGGTGGCGGATGTCACGAGCCCGGCCCTGGCGATCACGACGGCCGCGTCGCTCACGGAGACCGATTACGACGTCGTCGGCACGATCTCGATCCCGACGGCCCTCGGGACGGACCTCGTCGTCACGCTCACGAGTTCCGACGCCGGGGAACTTCTGGTCTACAACGACGTCTCCTCGCCGGCCGCCTCGACGGTGGTCACGATTATCGCCGGCCAGACGTCGGGGCAGTTCTTCATGGAGGGCGTGCCCGACGGGGAGGTGGATGGCGACATCGCCGTGACGCTCACCGCCACCGCCGCCGGCTACACCGCGGCCGAGACGACCGTGACCGTTGTGAATCTGGACCTGCCCGGGGCCGACCTCACGACCAACGGCTACACCCAGGAATTCGCCAGCTTCACGACCGCGGAGACGCTGCCGCTCGGTTGGTCGCTGACCGCCACCAACTCGACCTACACCGCCTGGGCTGCCAACGACACGGGGGCCAAGTTCGGTTCGGCGACGGTGGATGTGTTCGGCTACCAGCACATCGGCAGCACGGGCGTGGTCCAGCAGGTGCTCACGCTCGTCAACGCCACCGGCAGCACGGTCACCGACCTGACCGTCGCCTTCGACGGCCGGGTTGCGCGGGCCAGCGAGAGCCGCACGCCTTCCTACAGCGTGTTCGTGGGTGGCTTCGTGGTGCCCGGGCTCGCCTATTCCACCGCCGACGGCGACGACGTCCGCAGGCAGGCCTCGATCAGCGGCCTCTCGATCGGGGCGGGCGAGAAGTTCTCGATCGTCTGGGAGAGCGACGGCAGCACCACCGGTTCGCCGGGCAGCGGCAACCGGCGGCAGATCGGCATCGGCGACGTGAGCGTGACGCTCGGCGTGGCCGATACCACGCCCTCGATCGGCAGCCTGGCCGTGCCCTCGGCGACGCTCGGCCGCGACTCGGCCGGTCTGAAGGCCACGATCACGTCCGACGGCGGGGCGACTGTCAGCGCCGCCGGCTTCGTCGTGATCGCTACGGCTGACCTCGTGGGCGAACTCACGCTGGCGACGGCTGGGGCCACGATCGTGTCGGTCGATTCCCCGGCGGTGGGCGAGATCATCGGCACGCTCTCGGGTCTGTCGGCCGAGACGGGCTACACCGTGCGGGCCTATGCGACCAATGCCGAGGGCACGGCCTACGCCGGGCCGCTTGCGTTCACGACGATCTCCTCGGCCGCGTCGCTCGCCAACGTCTACACCCAGGATTTTGCGACCTTCACCGGCACGCTGCCCGAGGGCTGGAGCCTGGCTTCCACGGGCGAGGTGCTCGGCTATGCGGGCGACTGGGGCAGCGGCTCCACAGGTGGCCTCCGCGGCGTGGGCCAAGCGACCGTGGGCGGTGTGTTGGGATACCAGCACACGAGCGGCACGGGGACTTTCACCGTCAGCCTGGCGCTCGTCAACAACACCGGCGATACGATCGAGAGCCTCGACGTGAGTTACCTGGGCCGCGTGGCCCGGGCCGACCAGGGTCGCATTCCCGAGTGGACCGTATCGATCGACGGCGTGGCCACCCCGAGCCTCGCCTACAGCACCAACAACACGGCCGGCGAGGCTGGTGTGGCCGGCGACCAGACGATCGCGGCGACGATCACCGGCCTAGCGATCGGCGTCGGTGAGATCTTCACGATCAGCTGGGCGAGCGAGCGGGGCGACCAGTCCGGCAGCTCCCGTCAGATCGGCATCGGCGATGTGTCGGTTGGCGTCGGCGGCAGCCAGCCGGCCACGCCCACGATCACGCCCACGGGCGTGCCGACCACTGACAGCCTGCGGATCGTGACCTACAACATCACCGCCTCGCAGGGCTCTGGCCAGCCGCGGAGCGGCCTCGACACGATCCTGGCCGCGATCTCGAGCGAGACCTTCGCCGGCCGGACCGACCGGATCGACGTCTTGGCCCTGCAGGAGGTGCAGAGCCAGACCACGACCACGGCCGCGGTAGTCTCGCTGCTGAACGGGCTCTACGGCGGCGGCACGTACGCCCGCGGCTCGCTCAACGGCTCGGGCCTCTACACGGTGGGCGTGGTGTATGACACGACCGCGCTGTCGCTCGTCGAGGAGGTGGCCGTGACCACCGGCGGGCCGCGGCAGACGATCCGCTACCGGTTCGAGCCGGCGGCCGGCTCGGCGGCCGACGGCTTCTATCTCTACAACAGCCACCTCAAGGCCAGTTCCGACTCCACGAGCGAGTCTACCCGGGCCGCGGAGGCGACGGCCATTCGGGCCAACGCCGATGCCCTCGGCGCCGGCGTGAGTGTGCTCTACGTGGGCGACTTCAACCTCTATACGAGCAACGAGGTCGCCTTCCAGACATTCGTTGGTGCGGGCAATGGCCAGGCCTTCGATCCGATCAACTCGTCCGGCAACTGGAGCGGCAGTTCGAGCTTCCGCGGCATCTTCACCCAGTCTCCGTCCTCGACAGGCAGCGGCGAGCTGGTGGGTGGTGGACTTGACGACCGGTTCGACTTCCAGCTTGTCTCGGGTGAGGTGCTTGACGGGTCCGGCTTCGACTACCTCCCCAACAGCTACCGGGCGTTCGGCAACAACGGCTCAGTGCCGGTCAACGGGTCGATCAACTCGGGCTCGAACACGGCGCTCGCCGGCCTGTCGAACCGGCTCCAGGTGCTGGACCTTCTCACGACCGTCTCCGACCATCTGCCGGTCGTGGCCGACTACACGATGCCGACGTCGCAAGGGCTGACCGCCCTCTCGACCACAGCGGGCACGGCCTCGGCGGCGAGCTCGTTTGTGGTCTCGGCCGCGGATCTCGCCGGCGACCTGACGATCTCGGCCCCGGTCGGCTTCGAACTGTCGCTCTCCGAGAGCTCGGGCTACACCGCTGCCGGACTTGTGCTGTCGCCCGTGTCGGGCATGGTTGCGGCCACCACGATCTACATCCGGCTGGCGGCAACCGCTACGGCGGGCAGCTACACGGGCAATGTCAGCTTTGCGAGCGCGGGTGCCCAGACCCAGACGCTGGCCATCCCAACGAGCACGGTCACCGGCGACCCCGACCCGGTGGCCCCGGTGAGTGTGAAGGGCGCGTACGTGAAGGGCAGCGCCTGGAACGCAAGTTATCTGGCCCGGTCTCCCTTCACGACGCTCGACGGGTCGGCGATCGGCTGGCAGCTGCCCGACGGGGCCAACCAGCTCGTGAACGCCTCGAACGTCAGCTGGAACAACGTCGACGTTGTCTCTGTCCGCTTCGATCAGCCGATCGCGCAGCCGGCGGCCGACGCCCTCCAGCTCGTGCTGGGCACGGCCGGGGGCAATCAAATGATCGTGCCGTCGGTCTCCCCGACGCTCCTGGCCGGGGGCACGGTGGCCCAGTGGACGCTGCCGGCGGCGATCGCCTCCGGCCGATACGTGATCTCGATCGCCTCGGCGGGGATCACCAACGCCGCCGGCACGGCCGTGCTCGACGGCGAGTGGACCTCCTCCACGAGCACGTTTGCCGAGGGCTCGGGTGACGGCACGGCCGGGGGAATCTTCAACTTCTTCTTCAACGCCCTGGTGGGTGACGTGAACGGCAACGGGTCGATGAACCCGACCGACATCAGCACGATCCGCAGCAGTCTGACGTCGGCGTTCACCACCTCGCTCAAGCTCGACGACTCCGACTACCGGCTCGACATCAACGGCTCCAACGGGCTTAACTCCGCCGACCTGAGCCAGACCCGGGCCCAGCTGATCTCGGCGTTCGGCACGAGCCTCGCGTCGCTGCCGTCGGTGACGGCGCCGGTGGAGCAGTCGGTCCGCTCTGTCCGTGGGTTTGCCAGCCTGGTGGACGAGAGCGGGACGAACAGCAACGACCCGCTCTCGGCCGAGGCCTGGGCCTGGTACGCCTTGAGCGTCGAGAGCGAGACTTCGAAGAAGACCCAAGGCCAGTTGTGATCTGGTCCTTGATCGATCGCCGAGAGGGGCGGCGGAGACGCCGTGTTGGTCGGGGTGCCTTGCGGGTTGAGCAGCTCGAGGCCCGCCGGCTGTTGGCGACGGTGACCGTGCTCGACGAGACGTTTGCGGCGGTCACCACGGGCAGCAGCACCTCCACCACTGGCTCGTCTACTGCCTGGAGCGGGTCGGCCGACTGGCCGAGCGTGACCAAGGCGTTTCAGGCCGGCGGGGCTGTTCGTCTCGGCACGAGCTCGGCCACCGGCTCGATCACGAGCCGGCCGGTCGATCTCTCCGGGGGCCCTGTCACCGTCTCCTTCGGCGTGAAGGGGTGGACGACGGTCGAGGGGAGTCTGGTCGTCACCGTCAGCGGGCAGCCGGCGCAGACCGTGAGTTATGTCGCGACGATGTCGAGCAGCTTCGAGACCAAGTCGCTGACCTTCTCGGCGGGGCAGGCCGCCGCGACGATCTCGTTTGCCACCACCGCCAAGCGGGCCTTTCTCGACGACATTTTCGTTACGGTCGAGAGCGGGCCGCCGCTGGTGCACGCGATTCGTGGCCTGGCCTGGGACGACGCCGATGGCGACGGCCTGCGGGCCGGGGAGCCGGGGCTGGCGGGTCGGACGATCTATCTCGATCTCGACAACGACGGCATGCTCGGCGCCGAGGAGCCGACCGCGACGACCGCGACCGACGGCTCCTATGCCTTCGCCGACTTGTCGGCGGGCACCTATACGGTGGCCCAGATCGTGCCCGAAGGCTGGGAGCAGACCTCCCCACCGGTCGCTGAGGCAGGGGCCGGCGGGCGGCTGTTGCGGAGCCTCGCCGGGATCGCCCCGATTCCCGCGGCGGCCGACTTCGTCGGCCCCCTGCCGGTGCGCCGGCACATGACCCGGCTGATTCCGAACGACCCGCTCTTCTCCCAGCAGTGGCATCTCCGCAACACGGGCCAGAGCGGCGGCTCGTCCGGCGAAGACATCCGGGTGACCACGGCCTGGGATCGCTTCCGTGGCTCAGGCGTGGTGATCGGGATCGTGGACGACGGGCTGCAGTCCACGCACCCCGATCTCTCGGGCCGCTACGTTTCGTCGCTGAGTTACGACTTCAACGGCAACGACACCAATCCAGCCCCGGGCGCGGGCGACGACCACGGCACGGCCGTGGCCGGCATCGCCGCGGCTACCGGCAACAATGGGATCGGTGTCTCGGGCGTCGCCCCGGCGGCGTCGCTCGCCGGGCTGCGGTTGGTGGCCGCCGCAACCACCGACGCCGAAGAGGCCAAGGCCCTCAACCATCGGATGCAGGACATCCACATCTACAACAACAGCTGGGGGCCCGACGACACCGGCGACAAGCTCGAGGCCCCCGGTCCGTTCACGCTCGCGGCCCTGCAAAACGGTGTCGAGAACGGCCGGGGCGGGCTCGGATCGATCTATGTTTGGGCCGCCGGCAACGGGCTCGAGGCTAAAGACAACGTCAACTACGACGGCTACGCCAACTCGCGGTACACGATCGCCGTGACCGCAGTCGACGACGACGGGCGGCAGGCCTATTACGCCGAGCCGGGCGCGACGATCCTGGTGGCGGCTCCCGGCGGCGGTCGGACGGCCGACATCACGACCACCGACCGGACCGGCTCGGCCGGCTACGCGAGTGGCGACTACGCGACCGACTTCGGCGGCACCTCGGCCGCCACGCCGGTGGTCTCGGGGGTGGTAGCGCTGATGCTCGAGGCCAACCCCGAGCTCTCCTGGCGAGACGTCCAGCACGTGCTTGTCGAGTCGGCCCGCAAGAACCATGCCACCGACGCCGGCTGGTCGCTCAACGGGGCCGGCAAGTGGGTGAACCATAAATATGGTTTCGGCATGGTCGATGCGACGGCGGCCGTGAGCGTGGCCGAAACCTGGGCGCCGGTTGGGGCGGAGGTTTCAGCGGCTTCGGGAACGATCAACGTGGGCCGCTCGATCCCCGACAATAGCGCAACCGGCATCACGTCGTCGTTCACCGTCGGCGGCGACATCTCGGTGGAGTGGGTCGAGGTGGTGCTCTCCGCGAGTCACACCTATCGCGGCGACCTGGAGGTGATCCTCGTCTCCCCGTCCGGCACCCAGTCGGTCTTGGCCGAGACGCGGAGCGACGCCGGCACCAACTACTCGAACTGGAGGTTTACCTCGGCCCGCCACTGGGGCGAGGAGGCCGCCGGGGCCTGGTCTTTGCGGGTGGCCGACCGCAGCTCGGGCGACACGGGCAGCTTCAACTCCTGGAGCCTGAATGTCTACGGCACGGGCCGGGTGGCGGAGCCGCCGCCGGGCGCCCGGGTGGTGACACTGGCCGGTGGTCTCGACGCCACGAGCGTGGACTTCGGGAGCCGGTCGCTCACGCCGCCGAGTGATCCGGTGCGGGTGGCGGGGGTGTATTTCCAGGGAAGCGGCTGGGACGCCGGATATCTGGCCCGCTCCCCTTTCACCGCGGTCGCAGGCACGCCGCTGGGCTGGCAGCTGCCCGACGGGCCCGCGCAGGTCGCCGACGGTTCGGCTGCGAGCTGGACCAACGTCGACACGATCTCCGTCCGGTTCGACCAGTCGATCGCCCAGCCGGCGGCCGCTGCCATCCGGCTCGTGCTGGCGACCGATGCGGGCAGCCAGCAGATCCTGCCGACGGCGGCGCCGGCTCTGCTGGCGGGCGGCACGGTGGCCCGGTGGATCCTGCCTGCGGCGTTTTCTGTGCTGGGGCGGGGCCGCTACGTGCTGGCCATGGCGGCCGGCGGGATCACCAATGCGGCCGGCACGACGACCCTCGACGGCGAGTGGACGACGTCGGCCAGCACATTCGTGGCGGGATCAGGCGACGGCACGGCGGGCGGGGATTTCGAGTTTGCGTTTCACGTGCTTCCGGGCGACGCCAATGGCAATGGCGTGGCCAACGCGAGCGATCTCGGCGGGATCCGCAGCCGGCTGCTCAGCCCGTTTTCCACCCCGCTCGGTTCCGACGCCGACTATCGGTTCGACGTCAACGGCTCCAACAGCCTCTCGTCGGCCGACCTCGCCCAGGCCCGGGCTCAGTTGACCTCTGCCTTCGGCACCCGGCCTTAGCCCGCTGGGGTCAGAGAAAGGCCGGGCGCGAGGGCGGGTTCGTCGTCCCGAACCAGCTGGATTAGCCTGGCGACAGGTTTTGGCACGCGGTTTGCTCTTTCTTTTTTGGCATGAGCCCACGCGACCCCGCCGCCAAGGCGTTGACCGCGTGATCCACGCTGTGTTCCCCGTTTGAGGGGCGTGTGTCCGGGCTCGCCGCCTCACCATCTTGGTGAGGCCTCACCAGGTCGGTGCCACCAGGTCGGTGAGGCCCCGGGCGACTCATGGCGTTCCTGTGAGGCCAGTTGCCGGGCGAGTCTCAAAAAACCCTTGTTTTTGGCCCGTTCGGTTTTTTTAGGGCCCGCATCGGGATTTGGTCCGCGGTGTGCATTTCCCCCTGACGACAAGTTCTTCCCGGAGGCGGCCACCGTGGCCAAACCCGGGGGGATCGCGTCGCACGCATCGAAAGGCCCTGCGGCCGGGGAGCGGATCCCCGTGTTGCATCCGATCGACGCCGGCAGGTTGCCGGTGTCGGGCGGGGGCGTTTGGAGCGTGATTTCCTCCACATCGTTTGTCACCCTTTTCGCAAGGAGTTCCCCATGCGCACCCTCTCTCTGTTCCGCCCCGCGGTTCTTGCCGTCATTGGCGGGCTGCTATTTGCCTGCGTGCCTGCCTTCGCCGTTAGCGTCATCAATCTCGATACTGGTACCGACATCTTGGAGACCTTGGAGCCCGGCGGCAGCGGGAGCGTCATCTTCAGGCTGTCGAACGACGGCACGAGTCCGCTCAACACCCTCACCGGCTGGAATCTGGGCCTCCAGTTCATTCCGCGGGTGGGCACGACCGGCACGCTGACTGTGGGCAGCCTGTCTGCCGGTTCGGTCAATCCGGTGCCAGCCGGCACGACCGAACTCACCCAGCCCGTTTCGTCCTCGCTCGGCGCTGCGACGATCAATGGCTTAAGCACGTACTTCAACACGGGCGCGATCACGACGAGTGCCAATGCGATCTTGGCTGCCGGCAGCACCTACGACATGGGCACCGTCGGGCTGACGGCCTCGGCGGATGCGGGCGGCCTCTGGGATGTCTACGCCATCCAGCAAGACAATCCGCTTTTCAGGACGTATCTCTGGAACAGCGGCCTTGAGCAAACGTTCGCCAATGTCCCCAACAACCTGGGCAACTACGCCGTCCAGCTCGGCGCCGTTGAGGTCGTGCCCGAGCCGAGCACGGTGGCCATGCTCGGTTTGGCGGGGTTCGGTGCCGGTGGCTACGCCTGGCGGCGTCGGGGCCGCAGGCTCGCCGTCGCCGGCGGGACGGTCGTAGCCTGAGCCCTCGCCGCGGGGCCCGCGGTCCCGCCGGCTGAGTGTCAGGTGACGACACCCTTCCGGCGGAGCATCCGCCCGCGGATAGCCTCGCGACGGTGAGGAAACCATGTCGACCCTCCGCCGCATCGCGGCGGGGGGTCGGTTCATTTGACGGCCTTGTCGAAGGGCGGGTTTGGTAGAGTACGGAACGTAAACCGACCGTTTGTCTGGGAGTCTGATAGAGCCATGACCGACAGCCCCAAACTCCGTGGGCAGACTGTGTCTCGCCGGCAGTTCCTCGCAGCCGGCGCGGCGACCGCCGGCGCCGCGGGCCTGATCGGCTTCGACCTCGCCGCCTTTCCGACCCGGAGCGCGGCCGCCGACGCCGAGCGGCAGATGGGCCGGGCCCGCACCGTCTCGATATTCCACTCGACCGACCTGCACGGCCGGATCGTGCCCACCGAGACCTACGACGGGCTCCAGGATGTGGGCGGCTTCGCCCGTGTGGCCACCTGCCTGCGGCGGTGGCGGCAGGAGTGTCCTCACTCGCTCACGGTTGACGTGGGCGACGTGGTGCAGGGCACTGCCGCGAGCATCCACTCGGGTGGCCGGATCATGATTGACCTCTTCAACCGGCTTGGCTACGACGCCTGGGCGCTCGGCAATCACGACTTCGACTGGGGCCCCGAGAAGACCGAGGCGCTGCTTGCCGATTCAGCCTGCCCCGTGCTCACGGCCAACCTCGAGCGAGCTGGGTTACGATCGGGCTCATTCGCGGGGGCCTGGGAGAAGGTGAAGCCCTGGACGGTTCGCGAGGTGGGCGGCTTCAAGATCGGCCTCGTCGGCATGATCACGCCGGGGTTGCCCTACTGGCTCTCACCCGAGACGCTCGGCGGTGTGATGCCGCTTGATCCTGTCAAGTCGCTCGCCGCCGCCGTGCGGGAGGTCCGCGGGCAGAACGTCGACGCCGTGGTGGTGATCGGTCACATGGGCTGGCGGTTCAACGACGACTACGCCAATCCGGTGCGGCCGATGCTCAAGGACGTCAAGGGCGTCGACATCTACCTCGCCGGCCATTCCCATCAGAACCAGCCCAGCTGGATGATGCATGATGTGCTCTGCTCGCAGGCAAACTACTTCGGCATTCACTGCGGCCGGATCGACCTCACGTTTGACCTGGCGTCGCGGAAGCTTGTCGACCGGCGGGCCTTCACGATCATGATGGACGACCGCTTCGCGCTCGACCCGCTCGTGATGCAGGTGGCCCGGCCCGATCTCGCGGCCTCCGAGGAAGAGCTGGCCCGCGAAGTGGCCACGGTCACCAAGCCGATTCCCGGCAAGGGACGCAACAGCAACCTGGTGAAGCTGCTCTGCGAGTGTTTCGCCGGGGAGTTGGCCAAGCGGGGCACCAAGGTCGACGGCGTGTTCCACGGCACGTTTGGCACGGGCGTGCTCGAGCCCGGGAAGCTGACTGTGGGCGACTGCTGGAAGATCATCCCCTACGAGAACATGCTCGCGGTGGCCGAGGTGACCGCCGCGGACCTGGCAGCGATCATTGCCGAGGACGCGAAGGTTCGCGACAGCGACCGCACGCTCTGGCCCTTCGAGGTGACGGCGGAGCCAGACGGGCGGGTAACGCGGATCGCTCTCGACGGCAAGGAACTCGCGGCCGATCGCCGCGTGAAGATCGCCTTCAACAGCTACGACGCCCAGTCTGGCGGCCGGCGGCTGATGCGGATGCGGGAGATCCTCGAAGCCCCAGCCGCGAAGCGAGCGACCACACCGGTCGACACCCGCGGCGCCCTGATCGCGGGCCTCCTCGACCGCGGCACGATCGGTTAGCTTCCTTCGCCAGCGAGCTTTCTCCGACGACCGTAGGCTCGGTTCCGCCGGAAGCGGCCCAGCGTTGGCGTGGCCTCACTCCCGACCCGCTCCCGGCCGCCGAGATCACCTCCTGCGGCATTTTCACCGGGTCGAGTGCGGCGTTTGGCGGTGGCCCGGTCACGGCGTGCCCGGACTA
>Ga0210003_1000839_pt1 | contig 27554 bp, 48 predicted proteins | sample LantaG_FD_182804 | JGI IMG/M metagenome (GOLD analysis project Ga0210003, IMG submission 182804) | Deep subsurface microbial communities from Baltic Sea to uncover new lineages of life (NeLLi) - Landsort_02402 metaG (SPAdes) (version 2) | ecosystem: Environmental > Aquatic > Marine > Oceanic >... | reverse complement strand
CACAATCTGGTAAGAGACCTTTCGGAACCAATACTCTATACTAACACAGTCTAGGTGGCAGGATTCGAACCTGCGGACCGATGCTTCCAAAGCACCGTAGTATAGCCATCTGCAGTACACCTAGTTATTGTGGGAAGGGATGGATTTGAACCACCGTACCTCATAAGAGGACCTATAGCCACATGAATGTATCCTGGTGATACATTCGACCATAAGCGGAATTGACCACTATCCGACCTTCCCAAAAAAACCAATACGTCAAAGAACAATAGAACCCTTGAAGGGATTCGAACCCTCATTTACAGTTTCCGATTACGCTTAATTGTTTAGGAAACAACCACGACTACAAGGGTATATTCAGTACGGATGGAGGGATTCGAACCCACATTCACAGCTCCAGTTACGCTTAATTGCTTAGAAGGCAACCACGACTACATCCGCATATTTCAAAAAACTTTGTACCCCCGGGAGGAGTCGAACCCCCATCATCTGATCCGTAGTCAGGTATTCTATCCATTGAACTACGGGGGCATAAAAACAAAAAACCCGATCTCTTTTCAGGAATCGGGTTTATCTATTTTGTATTATTTTATGCTTTTACATAACAACAATGACTTTTCGTGTAGATACACCCTTTCCCTTTCCACTGCCTTGTGGGGCGTGTAGCTGGATCGCTGGGTTCATATGTCTACTCATTCGTGTCATTATTTCTCAGTTTTTGTTTGTTCGTTCTAATTATATATTTAACTTATAAAGTCTATTTTTTCTATTTTGAATACTATTTAGTTCACAAAGATAAAAAAGTTTATTTTATTTTCCAAATATTTTATTAATTTTTTTATTTCTATTTAAAACTTTTTGTCTTTCTTTATCTTTTTCCACACAAGATTCACATAGTTTTCCTTTAGTAATCATACAGTTACAAACTTTACCTTCTTGTACTAACTTTAAATATATTTTTCCTAATTCACTTGTTAACATTTTATTTCAATTAATCGTTTATCTCTAATATATGCTTCTAAAAGACCCACCATATTAATAGTTTCATATTTTTTATTATCATTATCAATATACCATATAGTATTCTTTTCATCCCATTCAACAAACCCATCACCTTTATTAAATTTATATGTATTTTGACTATTATGGGTTATAAAATCTAACATTATTAAACTTTCTATACTATATTTTTTCATACTACACCCCCTATTGCTGAAGAACCATTTAATGAACTTGACCAATAATCATCTTCTTCATCTTTTTTATTTTCATGTTTTTCTAAACAGATTGGACATAATTTAAGATACATAAGATATTCTACTTCATATCTTGGTGCTTTATATTCTTTACCACAGTTAGAACACACTTTAGTTATAATATCAGTTTCCATAAATATTATAGTTCAGAAATTATTTAAAGTTTTATTCAATTATATCATTTGGGTTTCTATGATTCCATAATGCAATTAATAAATCTTTATCTAAAGTATTTGCTTTTAATAGTACTTCATCTGTAATTATACTAACACCTCTATCATTTAATTCATTCAATGGTGTAGTCCAACGACCACTTTTCATTGGCTTATAATTTAGAACTTGTTCTTTTGTTACTTTACCAACATTGAATAATAATCTTAACATATAGTTATATCTTGGAATTAAAAGATAAGACATATATTGAAGTAATCTTTTCATTGGACTTTTTTTCATTACAAAAAGTTGCCACCCAAAAAGTTGAAGTGCAAATATAGGATAACTTATTTTTGCTATTTTTTGTCTCCATTTTGATTGTTTTTGTAATGACATTGTTTGTGCATTATAATCTTCAGGGTATAATTCACGACTAAACCAACCTAATAAATAAACTAACCCATTTTGAAAGTGATATAAGATTAATTCTAAAAAAGACATAAAATAAAATAAAGGTGCTCCCCACCATTTACCTGCAAAGGATTTTGCAAAACCCCACAAAGCAGGTGTATAACAATGTCTACCTAATTCTTTACCTTTACTATTAATATGTTTATCTGTAATTACCCAACGATTATGTTTACAAACTTCTTTTAACCATTCTTCTTCACCAGCAAGTTTCATTAAAACAAATGTATTACTTGTGTGATCACGACTCATATCTTTATCAAGAAATTCGGGTGTTGGGTATCTATGACCTTTATAATAGTATTTATTTCCTTTCTGAATTTTAGTCCAACAATTTTTGACACCTTCTATAAATCTTGGTTCTTTATATGCATAATATGCATCCCTGGACCTACCTATTGCATCACCCTTACCATTTGAACCATTGGGATTCCAAGAATGATTTTGACCTAACATCATTTTATTTTCCTGATCAACAAACCATTGTGTGTCTGTTGCATTCCAATCAAATTTTATCATTTTTATATATTATTATTTTTTACATAATTATATATAAAATGTCTTAACTATACATTTAGTGGGAACTTTAGAATTTACAAGATGACATAACTTCTAAACACAATTCATGTGGAATTCTTGATCTTTCCATTGCATTTTTCCATCCCTGTGTTCCAGTTCTAGAACCCCTAGGTGCAGCTACGTGACAAGGAGCACCATTTTTACATATTGGTCTTGGTGTCCATAATTCATTATTTGTCCAGATATCAGTAGGTTTCATTCTTTCGTCACCATATTGACAATAGGTAACTGTATTTCTTATTGGTAATGCTTCCATAATAGGGAATTTTCTTAATAATCCTCTTGGATTTTCTATAAACCAATAAGTAGGTTGGAAATGATTTATTATTTCTAATGTTTTTTCAACCATAGCATATCCAAGTTTAGCTGTTTCTGTTTTTGGTTGTCTATCTTCTTTAGTCCAATGTCTATATATTGCAGCGATTGAAAAAGAAGTACAAGGTGGTGATGCCCATATAATATCTGGTTTCCAGGGTACTTTATTTACATCAAATTCTAATATATCTACGGTATAATCAGTATCAAATTTTTCTTCAAAATCTGAAGAAAATACTTCATACCCTAATTCTTCCGCTGCTTTACCAACAGATTTTGTACCAGCAAATAATTCTAGTACCTTAATTTTATTATTCATCGGTTTGTGTTAAAAATCCTTTTAATGATTCATATACTCTTACATCTTCTAGATCATCTTGATCTATAACTACTTTTGATGCTAATATTTGTAAGATTGATTTAATATCTTTGATTGTTTTTACTTTATTCCAATCAATATCGTAATAAACTACATTTGGATTATCCATTATTTTAAATTTGTTTTTCTTTATATATTACGAAAGTGGGGTTTAGTCCAATTTATTTTGATTTATTAATCAATTTTTCGAGTTTCATTCTTCTTTCAATGTTATATAAATCTATAAAAGTCATTTCATTATAAATATCAGTTAATGTAAGTTTACCAATTTCTTCATTACTGAATTTTTTAAGATATTTTTCTATTACATTTTCATCAAACCCTGACATACGATGTAATAAATTTGTATATGTTTTAGTAGTTATTTTCATTATTAATCTTATTTTTTAAGATTATTTAATAATTGATTAATTTTTTCTTCTCTTGGATTTTGTTCTTTAACTAGAGATGGTGTTTCATCTGATAATTGTAATCTACCCCTTGGGTCTTTATTTATAGCTAAATCAATATCTTTTTCAATTTCATATGCAATCTGTGAAACGATTGGTGTTTTAGGACTACCGATACCCAAAGACCAATTAGATGTTGGACCATATTTAGATAATTCTTCATCATTAGATACTAATAATGTTTTTATTTGATTACAATGATATTCTATTTGATTCCTATGCTCTATAAAAGCATCACTAAAATCTTTTGATCTACCCCAATTAAACATATGGTCAATAAGATGATCAAATTGAAGAATACCTAACCTGGTATACATTTCCAATGCATCTTTCATAACCCTTATCTGTTTTTCAGATAAATTTTTAATTTGGTAAATCTTATCTTCTTTTCTATCTGTCATAAAAATTGATTTAATATTAACTACAAATATAATAATAATATATTACAAAAACAAAAAAACCCCACTTAAAATAAATCAAGTGGGGAAAATTGATTTTTACTTAACTAATATTTAGTCGTTAAAATCTGCTGTGGAGATGTGGGGGATCGAACCCCAGTGTTTAATAACTTCAAAAAAGTTTTCTACATATTTATATTATTCTTGATTAATCATTTGTGTTAAAGAACAATCAAAAATGTTACACAAACGATAGTTGTTAATCTTTAAGTAAATAATTTCACAACCATTATTATTTACTTTTTGGTGTTTTGCTATTACGCAGTAACTAGTTCACCGTCTAGTACAGTATTTTCTGTGAAAATACCTGCGAATGCGTTAGCCATTGAGCTAACTGCACTTTCAAAATTACTGTTGCCAGTTAAATTTGTCGTCAAAGTTTAAGTCTTATGACATTCACTATATGCTTACCTAATCGTCCTTATTAAGTCGATACCAGTTCATCCCCATTAAATCAAAGAACATTGTACACTATATATTATATATAAAAATCCTAAAAAGTCTATTTTATTTATTAAAAGATTGAAATAGAAACTGCACCCCACCAACAAACCGAAAAAATAATTGTAGATGGATGAATAAAATTCAAGAAAAATAAAAATACTAATGATATAAACATAAAAATACTAAACCATTTAATTTTTCTTAATAATACCCTTCTTGTTAATCTTTCCATGATTTTAATTTATATTAATCATAGTATTAATACATATGCATCCATTTTCAGAATGTGTTATAACAGACTTCAATGGTAAAAATTCTATTATTCGTTTAAGTTCACGAATTTGTAACCCACTTGTTTCAAATTCAATAAAGTATTGACCATATTTATTATATGTTTCAACTTTAAATCCTTCTCTTTTTAATAAAGAAAGAAGGATTTCCAATAATTTTAAATTTCCATCCATAATACAAAGGTAATATTTTTTATTTAAAAAACAAAAAAGGGAAGAAAAAACTTCCCCTTTTTTTTATACTAATTTAAAGTCATGTTTATATTCAATACTTTTAAGTAATTCCACATAAAAGTTAATTGCTGTTTCTACATCATCTAGGTTAATCATTTCATTAGGTGTATGCATTCCCCTTAAAGGAATAGATAATGTAGATGTAACAACACCACCATTAGAAAGGTAATAACTAAATGTATTAGTTCCACCACCACCACCAACGGAAAGCTTAAATGGAATTTCTTTACTATTTGCTACCTTCTTCATATGTCTAACAAGATTAATGTGTGTATCTTTTCCTTGTCTAAATACAACACCTTCACCCATTTTAAAATCACCAAACTTATCTTTTTTAATCATTGGTGTGTTTGTATCAAAACAAACATCAAAACAAATAGCAAGATTAGGTTTAATAGTTTCTGTTATCATTTTAGCACCAAATAATCCAATTTCTTCTTGTACTGAATTTACAACATAAAGATCATAAGGTAATTTTATATTTTCTTCTTTTAATCTTTTTAATACTTCAGTATGAATGAATCCACCGATTTTATCATCTACTGATTTACCAACAATATATTTATCGTTCATAATTTCAGCTTCTCTATCAACTACAACAAAGTTTCCTACTTCAATACCTAATTCAGCAACTTCTTCTTTTGAAGTAGCAGCAACATCAATATAAATATTATCTTCAGTTGCAACTTCTGGTTTATCTTTATCTTTCAAGTGAATTGGTATCCACCCAAAAAATCCTTTTATTTTACCTTTTTCTTCGGTCATTATTTTAATTTGTTGACCTGGTGTAATTGTATTATCAGTTCCACCATTTCTTTTAACATAAATGAATCCTTCATCAGTTATTCTACTAACTAACCACCCAATTTCATCACAATGTGCATCAATAACAACTCTAAATCTGTTTTCATCCATACCAGGACCACCCATTCGTAAGGGGTTATTGTCAGGTATATGTACAACAGTATTACCATAATTATCGGATTGTATATCATAGTTACCGATTGCTTTTACTTGTTCAATCCATTCATTTTGAGCTTCAACTTCATTTGATGATGGAGAATCTGTGTTTAAATAATTTAATAAAAATTTTTTGTCCATTTTTTTTGTTTTTAAGTGTTTAAAATATTACTATGTTTCTCTTTATATTTCTTGTCTACTTTTATTATTTCTGGTATAATATCCTTTTGGATTTGTTCATCTTTTATATCTGGATATTTATCTTTAATTGTATTATATAGTGATCTTTGTTTATTGTCTAATTCTTTTATTTTTTCATAATATGGATTTATCTTTTCCGTTGCTTTCCGGATCATTAAATCTACTTCAAATAATGCATCCCTATAATATTTTTCATCTTTCTTTTCAGAATCCTTTATTTCATTATTTAATGTTTGTAAATCTGAACTAAGACTTTTAATATATTCTTCTTCTTTAGCAATATATACTAAATTATCAAGGTATTCTTCCCTAATTCTTACTGCTTCATTTATATAAATTTTATCTATCATTTTACTATGTTGATTTTAACATGGTCTTGTACCATAATATAATTTAACCTTTTCAATAGAAACACCAAGTTTGTCTGATATTTCTGATGATTTAAGTAATATTTCATCCGAAGATATATCACCACTTTCTAATTCTTCATCAGTATCAGCTAATACATACCCAACAATATAATTATATCCACTACGTTCAACATATACTGATTCTAAACTTTCTTCTTTATAATTATATTCTTCATCAAAATCTTCACCTAATGCTGATGATGGAACTCCAATCATAATAAAACTACTAGAGCTACTATTGCTTACAAATCCATTTCTAATTTTCATATTATTTTATTTTTAATTTTTTTAATTTTTTTCATTCGTTCAATCAAGGGCATTCGTTTTACAAATCTATCTATTCCACCCTTATCACTAGAAATCCTTACACAATCCCCATAATGGTCATGTTCCCAATAAATTGATTCATCATAATCTTCATTATAACTAAATTCAGGTGCAATATTTGGGTCCCATTTTCCTTCAGTTTCAATTAATCTTCTTCCATGATTTAAAAGAAATGATAATGTTTCATCTTTTTCAAAAAATGATATAATTTCTTTTATACTATGCACACTTAAACAAAATGTATCTTTACCTAACACCCTACCACTAATTTTATATTTTAAATCAAAACCTAAATTTTTTATTTCTGATTCTGCTTTTTCAGTATTTCTCATACTTCAGTCAATATATTTTCAACCAATCTTAATAAATTTTCTTTAACTTCATTTAATGGCCTATCATTATGAATTACATAATCAGACTTTGATAGTCTTTCTTTTTCATTAAGTTGATTATTTATTCTATTCAAAACTTCTTCTTTTGTTTTATTATTTCTTTCAATAACTCTATTTATTCTAATATCTTCTGGTGCATACACACATATTACTTTATCCATCAATTCATTTAATCCGGAATCAAACATAATTGCACTTTCAACGAAACATAATTCTTTATTCATATTATTTAAAATAAAATCATACATATGTTTTCTTGTTTTAGGATGAACAATATTATTTAATTTTTCAAGTTGTTCTTTATCATTAAATACTATTTGTGCTAATTTTTTCCTATTTAAGATATTATTTTCATACATATCATTACCAAAAACTTTACATATATTATTTACAATTTCTGAATCAGTATTACATATAAATTTAGCTGTATTATCACTATCAAAAACGGGATAACCTTCTTCTTCTAATATTTTAGAAATAGATGATTTTCCCGATCCTATACCACCAGTTATACCTATTACAAGCATGATAGTTCTTTTCTAATTTCGATTAATTCTAATTTAACTCTTTCATTAATTTCTTTATTTTCAAATAAAAAAGTTAATAATTCTGCTTTTTCATTAGATAACATCTTAGGAATTTTACCTTCATCATCATTCCTATTCATATTTTCAAGAATTTCATAATCCTTTAAAATTTCAAGAGCTTGACGTTCTCTTTGTTCTAAATGTTTTTTCTTATCCTTTTGTATATGGTTCATATCCTTTTGATTTAGCTGATGTTGGTAATAATTCTTTTACTTTACCATTTTCATCAACATATTTATATTTTTGTTTCCCGGTTTTTGTAGTTCCACCAGGGATTAAAGTTGGTTCTTTTGGTTCCAATGTTCTTTTAACAAGGTCTTTGATTCCTTTTTTATTCTTTTCAAAGTTTTCCATTAATTTTACATCTTCATCATCTTCATCACCAAATATTTCAGATTTGATTGTTTCTTCAACGGCTTTTTCTATTTTGGATAAATCCTTCATAATGTTTTCCATTACTTTCTTTTTGTAATATCCAACAATATCCCCATCCATATTTTCTACCATTAATTTAACAAAATCCGGTTCACCTATCATATCTTGAAATTCTACATTAATAGTGATAGGGTGCTTTCTTTTAAAAGTTGAAAACATCAATTCTATAGGACTAATATTAGATTGTGGTGTATGTTGGGTAGGTGTGGTAGCTGCTGTTCCATCTACTTCTTGTGGTTGTGGTTGATTAACAGGTAATTTCAATAACCTTTTGTTTCTTCTTGTTATTGCTTCTTCTTCACCTAATGCCATTTTTTCATCAAGAAATAAATCTTCAATTTCAGCTTTCTTTTTTTCTATATCAGATGGTTGTGGTTTTTGTGGTGGTTGTTGTTGTCCACCTTGCTTCCTTTGAAAATCAGCAAATGCTTCTTCATCATTATCATATACTTTATATTGAGATACATCTGTATTTGTATTATTAGGAATATTAGGAACACCCGTATCATCAACCCTTGTTACCAATGATTCATTATAAACATCAGTAGTACTTGGTGCTTTCCTGGTCATTTGATCAGGTGACTTATGAACTACTTGTGTTCTATTCCCATCACCAGTAGTTGCTTTTGTAGGATCAGCTTGTTTAATTCCAGAAACTACATTTTCTGGTATTTTAGTTGAACTAAAAAAAGCATCCGGGTCTGAAAGATCATATCCACCTGATGAAGATGATTCAGATGGTGTATGTGTTTTTACTGATTCGTTTATATCATCCAATACTGGTTGATATTTTTGCATAAAAGTTTCTTTCTTTATCATACTACCATCAGATAATTCATAAAAGGTATCTTTATCTTCAGTAATTGTAACAATTTGTGAAGGTTTACTAACATTGAAAAATTTATTAGACATTTTTTCTTGTTTATTTTTTATATTCTTGCGTTTATTTCAACACATAATTTTTTAATATATAGTGTAAAAGAAAACAAAAGTTTCCTATTTTATGTATAAAAATAAGTGTGTCCAATATGATAAAAACATTTAATGATTACAAACATACACGAATTCTTAATAATGAACGTGAAGCTATGGAAAGAGAACTTCGTACTAGAAAAGTACAAAGGGAAAATATTAAGAAAGATTTAATCATCAATCTTGACCTAATTATAAGGGAAGTAATGTATTCTATTGCTAATGATGAAGATTATGTTTTATCAATTGGTAAAAGAAAAGAAGAATTAGAAGGAACAACCGAAACAGTATTTCATATTGAATTTGAAAATGAAAGATTAGGCCGTGTAAGAATATTTAAACCAAAAGATACTGCTGATAAAGGACATTATGAAGTTAATGGTGAATATTTTGAAACATCAGCTACAAAAATTAGGGATTTATATCATACTTTAAACCAAGAAATTAAAGGAAATGAAATGATAGTTAGAACTGCTGTTACTGAATCAATCACATCTAAAATGGTTGGTAAAACTGAGAAAGAAATTGAAGATGCTATAGATAATTTATTAGATAAAGTAGCAGATTTTGCTACTGATTATTATCCTGAAATATTTGATGACCATCTTGATACAGTAGAAACATTTGAAGTGTTTTTTGATGATATATTACAAGAATATAAAGAAGGTAAATCAATTGAAGATATTGTAAAAGGTATCGTAGATGGAAAATGGTAATAAAAAATATAATATAATATAATAAAATGATAGAACAATATCACATATTTGAAAATATACATCAAGCTAAGAAATATTTAAAAGATAATAATATTCCTGAAACTGATCCAAAATTTCTTGAATTAAAAGATATATTAAAAAATAATTTAGGTTATATGGGTCCATTTACAAAATGGGTGTATAACGATAATGTAACATCAGGTACAACAGTAGATACATTAAAAAAATTAAAAAGTATTAATAATTTAGATAAACCGATTGATTCTTTTGAAAAGATGGAAGATTTATATGATTACTTATTAGAATTTGATTTAAATAGAAAAGCAGGACAAGTTATTAAAGCTTTACCATCTATATCAAGAGAAAATGCAACACCGGAATTAAAAACACTAATATCAAATAATTTAGAATATTCAGATATACTTAAAAAATATTTTAGAGAAGTAGGTGGTAGATATAACCCAGAACGTAGACACGAACATAGAGTTGAAAAACCACCTGAATTTGAAACATATAGTGAATGGTTATATAAAGATGTATTAAATTATATAAATAACCTAAAAGGTGGATTTACCCCAGATTCAATAAAGAAAAAATGTGAAGGTGTAAATGCTGATGTTATAGTTGATAAACCAAATGTAATGTTAGTACGGGTACATGATTTTGAAGCATCTAGGAAAATAGGAACACCAGGTTGGTGTATATGTCAAACACAATCTTGGTGGAATAGTTATGTTGATGATTTCACTACTCAATACTTTGTTTATGATTTTACAAAAGATGTAGGAGACCCAAAACACTTAATAGGTGTTACTATTGCACCTGGTTCTAACGGTGAAGGAAAAATAAAAGAAGCACAATGGTCTAATAATAGACCAGTTGGAGATTTATCATACTTTGATTCATTATAAAATAAAAATAAAAATAAAATAAAATGATAGAACAATACCAATTATTCGAAAACTTACAAAAAGCTAAGAAATATCTAAAGGATCATAATATTCCTGAAACTGATACAAGATTTGTTCAACTTAAAGATATACTAAAAAACAATTTAGGTTATCTTGGTGTATTTACAACATGGATGTATAAAGATCGTGAAAATCTTGATAATATCAAAGATGTATATGATAAACTAAAAACTATTAATAACTTAGATAGACAAATTGATTCTTTTGAAAAGATGGAAGATTTATATGACTATTTACAATCATTTGAAATAGATAGAAAAGTAAATCAGGTATTAAAATCATTACCATCACGAACAAGAGAATTAGTTAATGATGAATTAAAAGAATTAATTAGACTTAATCCTGATGATAAAATAATTTCAGCTATTAAAGATTTATACTCAAAAAAAGGTGGTCGTTATAGTAAAGATTCTGATTCTACTAATTTAGTAAAAGATACTAAAGATTTTATTAATAATTTAAAAGGTGATTTTAATAATGAAACTATAAAGAAAAAATTAGAAGGATTAAATGTTGATATCGTTGTTGATACCCCTGAACTTTTAATGGCTAGAATTTATGATTATGAAGCATCAAAGCAAGTCGGTTCTAAACACTGGTGTATATCAACATCTGAAAGTATGTGGAATCATTATGTAAATGATTTTACTAATCAATATTTTGTTTGGGATTTTACTAAAGATATATCTGATAAAGCACATATGATAGGAACAACTGTTTCACCAGGTGGAAAAATAACAAGTGGTCATTGGTCAGATGATACATCTATTCGTGACCTATCTGTATTAGACGATTTATAAAATATGAAGTATTTAAGAACATACAATGAATCTATTAGGGATCAGATGATACCTAAATCCAATGTTGAAATAAATGCTGGTATTATTAAGTTATTACCAAAACTTGAACAAACATTAGGTAATTATTCTGATTCATCACCTGTTCCTATATTTGTAAAAGTTGGGGAAATTTTAAAATGTGATTTAAATGATTTATTTATAGTATTTGGTGGTGATTCTAATATTTATAAACCCTTAAACGATTATTTTTTATCAACAGTTGATAAAACAGAAAGGGTGTGGGCAAGTGAATATATGGATTATGAAGGAACTTGGTATTTTTATCCTAATATACAAGTAGCACGTTATATAGATAAAGATAATGATGACTTTAATTCTATAATTTTTAAGAAAGAATATTTTTTAGATAATATTTTAAATGAATCCATTAGGGATCAAATGACACCTAAATCAAATGAAGAACTTTTAAAAACATATAAAAAATTAATTCAGAATATTGATAACCCAATATCTAAATATCCAGCTAAAATTAATCCGGAATTTCAAAAAATAGCTAATATGTTTAATGAACCTAAAGATAACTTACATGTAGTTACAGAAGAAGATAGTAATTATGATTTAATTCACAATTATTTTTTTGCATTAACAAATAGTGATCCCAACCCAAGAATAATTATTGTAAAAGAAACTGAAGAAACATATGGCGGTAAATGGTTCTGTTATCCTATTGTGAAACTTGCACACTGGTCATCAGATGATTTTAATCAACCCGGTGCTTGGATATTCTGTAAAGATTATTTTGAAAATATGACACTTACTGAATCATTAAGAGATCAAATGAAAAGTAAGTCAAAAGAAGAAATTCTTGATTCTGTTAAGAAAGGGGATATCAATAAAGTAATGATGGATCAAATGGGTGAAACCAGGGAAGAATATGATGGTATAGATGTATATTTTAATTTTGATAACATAGATAATGTTAAATTTTTATTAAGAAATGGTGCTGATCCAAGTTATAATGATTATGCAATATTAAGATATGCGTGTGCAATTGGTGATGAAAGATTTGTGAAAGAATTAATTGAAGATTATAATGTACCAATTAATGCAAGTGAAGGTATTGCATTAAGAACAGCAGCAGAATACCACCACCCACTACTATTAATATACATAATACATGAAGGTGGGGATGTGGAAAAATATGGTGAAGAAGCAGCAGAATTTGCATTAGATGTTGCACTTAATAACGAAAAACCAATTATATCTGATTGTATTGTGTTATTGGTTAAAAATGGTTTAAGCACTACAATTATTAGTGAATATTTAGGTGATTATATGAATGAATATTCTGTAAATAGATTAATGCAAGAGTTAAATACAAAAGTTAGAAAAAGTTTATTAAAAGATTAAATAAATAATATATAAAGATATGGCAGCAAATAAATATAAAGAACTAGTTTACAAAGGACAGATAATAACTGACAGACATTTAATCGAAGAAGTATTGGTAAAAGAAGGAATGGCGTGGTTTATTGATTCTGAAACATTCAATGCTAGATTAGAAATTGAAAATAAAACTTTAATTTTTAATAGTGGTACTTGGTATAATGGTATATGGAAATTTGGTGCTTGGAGAGGTGGAGAATGGAAGTATGGTACGTGGCAAGATGGTGTGTGGTTTAATGGTGTGTGGCAAGATGGTAAATTTGAAAATGGAATCATTTTTAATGGTACATTCTTCCAGGGAACTTTTATGAATGTTAAATTAAGATTAAAAAATCAAAATGGAACAAATACAAGACAAGACTTTATTGATTGTGATATTCCAGAAAATATTAAAAAAGTGTAATGATTAAGAAGTTTGAACAATATAACGAAAGTCTTAGGGATAAGATGACACCTGTTTCTTCTGAAAAAGTAGAAAAAATGTATCAAGATAAACTTGAAAAAATTCTTTCAGGTCTATATAGAAATGATGTTATTAGAAATTTAGTGGATGAAACAACTAATTATAATAACAGTGATGTAGAACTATTTAATAATGATTATATAAATGTTTTACAAAATATAGTAAATATGATTGATAAAGAAGATTTCGAAAAATTTATTAAAATTTTATTGGAAAAAAGAACAAAAATGAGGTGGAAAGAATTTAATTAGAAACTATGATAACTAAATTTAACAAATATATTAATGAATCCATAAGAAATAAAATGGTAAACACTATGACAGACAATGATGTAGTTGAATCCCTTTTGGATGAATTGACAAATATAGCAAAACTCGCATATGATGCAAATGATGATTATTATAATGAAGTATTTGAAGGTGAAAATTATGATAAAGCATATGATTATTTACAAAGTAAAAGTGAAGATATAATTAAAATATTAAAAAAATATAATTATGATATTGATCCTGTTTATATAATAAGCGAATTAATACCTGAACTATAATAGAAATGAAAAACTTTAAACAATATAACGAATCATTAAGGGATCAAATGAAACCTAAAAGCGAATTTAAGGGGGATGCTAAAAAAGTATTTGATGTAATGGAAATGTGTAATAATGCTGGTTTTAGTACAAGATTTGATGAAAGTTTATTTAGAGTTGGTGGGGTTGGATTTTCTATCCATAATTACAAACACGATGAAGATTTATATGGAAACGTATTTTATCATCAAGGTAAAGGAAGATGGGATTTAGAAAAAGATAAAATAATTGGATGGTCAGTAGATATAAACAAAAATCACAGAAACGAAAAATCTGAATTTTTTGGTGAAGATTGGAATAAAGCATTTAAGTTTATAATAGAATCTTTTTATGGTGATATAGATGAAGTAATAAATACTACAAAATCTGAATTAGAAAAGAAAACTGAATTACTAAAAGGTTTTGAATATGCAAAAAAACAAATAAATAAAGATGATTAAAAAATTTGATGCATATAATGAAAGTTTAAGGGATAAGATGAAACCTAAATCTGATGAAGAAATAAGTAACCAAATTAATAATTATGTAACTAATCTTGTTAGTAAAGGAATTGATGTGACTATGTTCGAAGAAATAGCAGAAAAATATAATCGAGATTCATACGATTTTTTGGAAGAATTTTTTTGGAATATACCTACTGAACAATGTATTAAAATTATAACAGAAATAATAATAAAAAAATTAAATAATGATTAAGAACTTCCAACAATATAGTAAACAAAGTGAACTTTATAATGAAAGTTTAAGGGATCACATGGTAGGTATTAGTCCTAAAGAAATCAAGGAAAAAATAAAAGACCTTGATATGGAATCACAACTATTATTTTTAAAGAAGAATAAAGTAACACCTGATACATTATTTACTGATGAAGATTTTGAAAAGTTTATAGAAGATTATATTACATCTTATGGATACAATGATATAAATCATAATTATAGTATTACAAAATATAATTTACCTAAAAAATATTATAAAATACCTACTACCAAAAAAGAAATAGAAGATGCATATTCAGAAGTAGGATTTGCTGATTTTATAGAATATATGAGTGATTTAGGGGTTAATCTTATGAATGAATTATTAGATTATCTTGATTATGATAAAGTATTTAAAAAAATAAAAGAAACAAATGATAACTAAATTCAACGAATATATTAAAGAAAGTCTTATGGATATAATGATATCAAACGCAGATGATGATATACGAAAAAAATTATCACAAATGGGATATACAAGTTGGAAAATTTCAGCATTTATCCACAAACTAGATAAATCTTATTTACCATCAGAAGAAGATATAAAAAAATTTGATATTATATCATTAATAGAATATCAAGAATCAGAAGATATTACTTTAGACAATAATCTTATTATAATTAAAATGATGGAGCTTTTAGGTTTTCCAGATGATATAGATAATGAAGAATTATTAAAATTATATAATATATTAAAAGAATTAATAATTATAAGACATAATTATAAAGATTATGACGATATTACTGATTTTTTAAGAAATAATTATGAATATAAATCATTATTTATGGATTATATGAAACTTGCTCATGATAAATCAGATATAATTTATGATATATTAATGGTTACTTCTCGTAGAAGCCAAGAAAATTCAATAAAAATATTAGAAGATATCATTCAAAGGAAATTAGATGATGATTATATAGAAGCATTAGAATCATTATCAGATGAAGAAGCAATAAAAGTATTTGATAAATTATTAGATATAAATTATAAATTATAAGAAATAATGAAACATTTAAAAACATATAATGAAAGTCTTAGGGATGCAATGGTTCCAAAAGATGAAGAAGAAGTCAGACAAAATATTTTAAATAAAGAAGGTCTTGATAAGCTTAGATATATCAATAGATATGATTTAAAGAAATATTTTACTGAAGAAGAAATTCAAAAAGTCTACGATGAATTAAATCTAATTGAAATGATTGATTTAGCTGCTGAAGAAGATCAATATGATGAAATTAAAAATTCTATTAAAAAGTTTTATGATAAAAAAGATCAACTTGTACACGATTTTGATATGTCACCACTTTATTTAAAAATCACAAGAGCTTATGATATACTTGGTGTTGCATTTGAATGGAATCAAGATGCATTTTTTGAATTAGTAGAAAACAAATATAATATTAAAAGTAATCCAGATATGATGCATGTTGATGCATTAGAACTTATGAAAGATGAAGATTTAGTAGACCTTTATAGTGTGATGATTGATAAAATTAATGAATTACCTAATGATTAAAAAATTTAATGAATATATTAATGAAGGTCTGAGGGATCAAATGAAACCTAAAGATAAAGAAGAAATTAAAAAGAATATCAATAGTAAAAAAGGTATCGAAAAACTTAGATATATCAATAAATATAATTTAAAAAAATATTTTACAGATGAAGAAATTGAAAATCTTTACTATGAATTGAATTTAATTCAAATGATTGATTTAGTTGTCGCAGAGGACTATTATGATTATAATGAAATTAAATATGCTATTAAAAATTTTTATAATGAGAAAGATAAACTTATACACGATTTTGGTATGTCTACACTAGATGATAAAATTATAAGAGCTTATGATATAATTGAGTTTGCATTTGGGTGGAATAAAACAGAAGTTTTTGACTTTATAGAAAAAAGATATGGAATAAAAATTAATAATGGGATGATTGTTGATGCATTAGAACTTATGAAAGATGAAGATTTAGTAGACCTTTATAGTATATTAATAGATAAAATAAATGATTTACCTAATGATTAAGAACTTCCAACAATATAATGAAAGTCTTAGGGATCAAATGAAACCTAAATCTGAAGAAGAAATTAAATTAGCTTATGATAATTTACAAAAATACACTACGAAAGTAAGTGATTATTCACGTGAACTTGATCTCACCCGTGTATTTTGGGAAATATCAGATATATTTAATGAACCTTTAAATAATTTGTATTATATAGATGATGATTCTAGACATATTGATATATTTATATCTTTTCTTAAAAATTATTACAGTAATTTACCACAAGATTTAGAAAAAGTACCAATTAATGTAAGTAAATCCCTATATGGTGAGTGGTTTTGTTATCCTAATGAAAAAATAGCTTGGCAAGATTTGGGATTTGGACAATGTGCATGGGTATTTAGTAATGATATATTTAAAAAACAAATCAATGAATCACTTACTAATAAAATGACACCTAAATCAGATGAAGAATTAAATAATGCTTTTAACAAAATAATATCTGATAGTGAAAAATTAAGTGATTTTAAAAATTGGAGATCGGGGGAACTTGAAGAAATATCTGAATTAATTGGGAAACCATTAGATGAACTATATTATGTAGACGAAGAATCAGAAAATTTTGTATTGATACACGATTATATTGCAAGTATATTAGATAATATACCAAATTTATCAAATCCAATAACACTTAAAAATATATCTAATTCTGGTGATCAATGTTATTGTTACCCCAAACAAAAAGTAGCATATTGGTATAATGATTCTACTGATGGTGTTGTTAGTTGGGTGTTTAGTAATGATATATTTAAAAATTAAATAATTAAATGAAAACAATTCTATACGTAGATGATGATTTAAACAGTTTAAAGCTCATTAAGGAACAATTAAAGTTTGTTGACCCAACTATCCACCTTATTACTGAAAGTAGGGGAGAAGCAGGGATGGACACCTTTAAGGACTATATGAACGATATAGATTTAGTTATCACAGATATTTATATACCGAATATAAATGGATACGATTTATTACTAATGGTTAAAAAACTAAAACCACAAACCCCGGTTGTAATGTTAACTGCAAGTAGTGGTAGTAGAGATCACGATTATGTAATTAAAAAATTAGGTGCATCAGAATTTTTAATTAAACCTTTGTCTAAAAATATGTTATCAGAAATTGTAGAAAAGTATTAAATTGCACTCGTTAAATGAAAAAGTTTAGGTTTTTCATAAGGGAATTTATCATAATATTCATTGTCTAATAAATATAAAGTTTCTTCATCAAATATATAACCATCTTCTAAAAAAATCTTCCCATCTTTTACATCCACCACATTATCCTTTATAGTAACATCATTATAATTCCCGTCATTAAATTCATCAACTTTTAATCTAAAGAATATCTTATCACCTTTTTTAAATTGTGGATTATTATAATTTTCAAATGTTTTAATATGTATCATTTTTTAATGTTTATTTTTATAGAAGTATATATTAAAATTAAACCCCAAGATTTTCTATATACCCATCAATCAAATTATTTACTAAAGTATCAAATATATCCAGGTCCATCAAATCTTCATTTGTCAACCCAGGTGTTTTAATTGTATAAAATTTTAAAGGGGTAACAGTATAAGTTAATTCATCATAGTTATCATCATCAATATCCCTTACATCAAATAAATCAATTCCATCTGGGTCTTTAACACAAACCCCAACAATAATCATTTCATTTTCATCTAATGTAGTATATACTTTATTATCATCAAAAAATGGAATACCTTCTAAAACTTCTTCTTGATCTAAAATGTAGAGGTGGGGAATTTCTTCGATTACTAATACGCAACCAAAAGAATCTATTTGTGGGAAATTAAAATCAATATCCATATCATAACTATTGAATTTGAAATTATATATTAAAACATTATATTTCAAATATTACTATTTAATATATAATTCATATGAAATCGTATAATAAATTTATAAATGAAGAGTTAGGTATAAGGGATCAAATGGTTGGTAAATCAGATGAAGATATCAGAAACAATTTAAATAAATTAAACCCTTATGATAGAATAAATAAAATTAAGGAAAAAGGTTTAGATGATTCTTATATGCCATCTGATGAAGAAATCAAATCAATACCCGCAACTAAATTAATAACTTTAATTAGTAAAAATTTAATTGATAAGAAATTCTTTCCACCTGATGAAAAACTTAATACATTACCCGCAAGACAATTATTAGATTTAATTGATAGTGGGAAAATAGATAAAAGATTTTATCCTTCAGAAGCTAAACTTAGACAATACTTATCATCTTATTCTTTCCTTGATAAAGTAAAGATAATAAAGAATCGTGGATTAAATAAAAATTTAATATCCAAAGAAGATATAAATCAACATTTCCGTAGACTAAGTTTAGAAAATCGTATAGGAAGAGCTATTGAACTTGGTTTACCAATTGAATCTATTATATTAGATGCTAACAATGAAAAGTATTCATCACTATTACAAAAGTATATCTTCCTTACTTTATTCGGATACCCTAAAAAATATTTACCAACATTAGAAGAAATAAATTCTGATTTAGAAAATATTATTAATCCTAATGATCTCATAGAAATTATTAAGTCTTTAATAATGAATATTAAAAGAATAAGATCATATAAAGAAAAAACAAATGTTTATTATTTAAAAGATAAAGATGTTTATTCATTTATACCTAATAAAATAAAAACAGTAATTGAATCTGTTGTATTAAAAAAATTACAAGATTCTTCTATAGATGATTGTAAAAACATTTTAAGAAAATTAAAAAGATACGGTGTTAGAGTTGAAATGAAAAATATATTTAATACTATAATGAGTGACACTGGTGTAAATTTAGATATATTTAAAATAACACCCTATTATTTACATTGTAATGGAAATGATATTGAAGTTTATACACAAAAAGAATATGATGCATTAGAAAAAATACTATCAAAATATTATTATGTATCTAATGGTGAATATCGAAAAAGAGAAAAATTTTTATCACCAAGGGATATAAAAGCTAAATTCGAAAAGGTAATTCAATTTGAAGATAAGAAAGAAGAAGAGAAAGCAGACTAAACATCTGCTTTTTTATTTATTGTGCCATTACTGTTTTTAAATCAATAATATAATTTACTAAATGAATTAATGGGTCCAAAGTATCATTTAATGTTTCATTATACTCTTTTTGCTTTTTAAGAATCAATGCACCCTTATCCATAATCTTTTGTTGATGTAGTTCTTTTAACCATTCAAAGAAAGGTCTAGATAAATATTTAAATGCATCATCAAATGTAATAAAGAAATTATTCATCACATAATCATAATTTACCAATGTATTTAAATTACCATCCATTATAAATTCATATAAATCATTCTTAGTTGAACCAAATTCAGTAGTAGCAAATGTAATATCATTTGTTATCATAACTTGTTGTGCTAATATAATAGATGCTCTTAAATCAGGATAACATTTTTTAACAATGTTTTCAAATGGTTCTTTATCCTGGTAAAGTTCTGATCCTTCCCTTTTAACAATAGCTCTAACAAAACTAACTTGTTTATTATATAAGAATTCTCTTTCTTTTGAATCTATTGAATCAAAAGGAACACAATTAAATCTTGATCTGAGTTCTGGTGTAATCTTATCTATATGATTAGTGGTAAATATAAATCTTGCTTCCGGATAATCTTCTACAAAACTTTTTAACCCATCTTGTAGTTGTCTTGTTGCATTATCAAATTCATCAATGAATACTAATTTAACTGAATCTTTATGTTCAAAGTTTAATGCTTCAAAATGTTTTTTTATTTTATCAGAAAGAATATCAACACCTAATTTACCATTAAGTTGTAATGAATTATATTCTTTACATAATATCTTTGCTAATGTTGTTTTACCTGTACCTGATGTACCGTAAAAAATCATATTAGACTCTATACCATTTTCAATTAACTTTGCAATTCTTGGTATTAAAATCATTTGCTTTAATGATTGTGGTCTGTACTTTTCCCAAAGGATTAATTCTTTTATACTCATAACCTTATTTATATTTTTTATTTAAATTTAATAACATCTTTCTCACCATTACCACCATCTTTAGGATATGTATAATATATCTTTGAAGGTTTAACAATAATAGGTTTTTCTAATTCTTGTATATAGTTTACACCCCTACCCTTTTTAACATACGCTATTGTACAATGTGGATGATATTCAAATGTCTTTTTATTAGGAAAGGTTTCTTCTATATAATTATGAATACCATTTAACATTTCATTCTTATCATCTATATCAAACTTAACCACATCATAACTGTCATTTGTATCAAATATAGATATATCTTTTAATTCAATATATTCTGGTACTGTTATACCTTGTAACTTTTCTATAATATCTTCAAGTAACACATCACCTGATACACCAAAGAATAATGTAATATGTGTTTCTTTCTCTAAACCAAACCCATCTTCATCATAAATATCATCTTCATTTATTAATGATAATACTTCTTTCTTCCATTTAGGATAATCTAATTTTAACATTACACACCCATATTCATATTTAAAATCTTCCTTATTGGATTCTTCTATTAATTCATTAAACCTTTTTATTTTCATATTAGTTGTTTATATTTGTTCTATTATATTTATATTACCTTTTTCATCATAATAATGTTGAAGGAATACTGAAAACTTTTCTAAATCTTCATTTACATAATCTTTCCCCATTACTTTATGTATTACCTTTTCTATCTTAAATTTTCTTAAATGTTTGGAAATTTCTGAAAAAATATCAATATTTTTATCTTCATTGATTAATAATTTTAAAATCTGTATACTATATTTAAATTCTATTGAATAAATAGGGAAATCATCTATTCTTGAATATCCTACTAATTCTTTTGTTAAATAATATAAATCTGATGGTATTGGATTACTACTACACCATTTAAAAACTATCTTATTCAATCATCCTTTATTATTTTTTCAGTTGACATTTTTATTATATTTTCTAATATATGTTTGTCTATACTATTAGACATTTCTTTTACTAAAGAATGTGTTATAATATCTTCCATTGGATATTTATGCTTTAAACAATACTTTATTATTTTAATGTAAAAATCTATCTTATCACTATATACTAATTTCTTTAGGTCATCAGTATAACTTAATTTAGATATTTTAAGTAATCTATCATATAGTTTTTCATTATAAGATACATAATAGAAATCTTCATATAATATTACCATCTGTAATAAATCATTATTGATTAATTCTTTTAAATTAAATACTTCATTAAAATAATCTATTCGTACATATATCATTTTAGTATCTTATTTATTATTTTATTTATTTTAATTGATCTTCTTTTTACCTGTTCATCTTTGAGTTCATTGAACCATTCTAGATTACCATTTGCATCACAATGATAATAATTAATAATTGTATCATGTAATAAATTATCATCTATTTCATATAGAGATAACCACTCTTCATTTTCACTTCTACGAAATTTCATAATTACTTACTATCTTATTTATTTTAATGTTTCTTTCCCTAATGGTTATTTCTTTATTTACTTCATCATACCATTCCACTTTCCAACTTTCAAGTGGTGCAGTTTGATAAGTCTTATAAAAACTACTACGAGCAAAATAAAGTTTATCCAAGTCTAAATCTTTAACAGATACCTTTTCTTGCATACTATGTACATCTAAATTATAATACATATTTACTTATATTCTCTTTATTTTATTTAGTTCATTTTTAATGTTATTTTTTAGGTCAATTTTACCAAAAAATTTCCGAAATCATTTTTTACGAAAATATGTTAAATCCTTGGTATATAACACTTTCGTATTTTTAGGGGTACTAAAAACACCCAAAATATCTAAAGCGAGCTCTCATGTTACTTCCTAATGTATGTTCAAATATATTTGAAAAATAAATCTCCTGTTGAGGTGGTCGTTGATCTTAAATCTCAATCCCTAAATCCTAAAGTCAAAATCAAATTCTAAAATTCAAATTCAAATCTAAATTCAAATTTTGATATGGTGGGTCCGGGTGTTTTAAATTTGTGGTAGTGGGTTAAATATAAATATTCTAAATTGTAAATCATAAATCATCTTCACAACCTAAAATATTATTTAAATCTATATTATCTTTTATTTTTTTAATTTTAGAGCTTCTTCTATTTAGGTATTGATCTTCTAGTATTTCAATCCAAGCTATTCTTGTTCCATTGATAGCTTTTCTTTTTAGCATAGTTATAGTATTTTTAATATGACTATCTGACATATCTTTAATCATAATATCAGTACCATCTTTCATAGTCCAACACATACTATCACCAACTTCTTTATAAATTGTTAAATGATAATTATAAGAAGCATCATTTAATTCTTGATTTGGTGTTTTTTTAGCCATAATAAAATTTAATTTTTAATATAACAATCTTCATATACTGTAACATATTCTATATCATCTTTTATTCTATCCATAAGTTTATTCAATCTTTCGGATAAATTAGTTTTATTCATTACTTTATCAATTTTAATTCTTCTCATTGTTAGTGAATTTAAATAAAACATATGAAAACCGTCAATACGAGATTTACCACAATATTTAAATAAATCTGATTCTTTTATTAATTCTTCTATATGTTTTCTTCTTATACTAGTAGGTATATAATTATTTTTATCATGATTACTTGTACCATTTACTTTAATGAGTATAAAATTTTTATTATTCATTATTTAATATTATTTTTAATAGTATTTAATTTCTTTTTTCTTAGATAAGTATTATATATGTCGTATATTTTAGTTATATTTCCCCAATCTAACATACAAGTAAAATCATTATCTTTTGAAAATATTTCATAGGTTGGTTTTCCGTTAGTGGGATTTGTACCACCACCATATGAAATTAAACCTAAAGGTTCTAATACTTCTTCTAAACATTTACCATTACCACCTGTTGTTCCCCATACCATAATTAATCAATTTTACTTTTAATTTTCTTTAATATATTATTTCTTTCATATATTTTTAATAGTTTATTAATATTATCATGACCTTTTGATTTAGTAACACCAATAAGTCCACCGAAACCGTTTGGGTTTGCGTTATGTTCTAATAATAGTTCTACTATATTATAATAACCGTAATATGCAGCACTTTCTATAAAAGAATGATCATTTGTTAAATCTATATCAGAGTGTTCTAAGTAGAATTTAGTTAAATCATAATCTCCGCTCATTGTAGATTTTCTTAATAGGTCATATCTATCTTCGTTATTAGTATTCATAAAAAAAATTATTTAATTCGTTATCATCTGTTACATCAATAAATTCTAAAATATTAGAATTTTGTTTTAGTATATTATTTATCGTATTTAATAGTTTGTTGTTATTATTAAGTAGTTTATTTATTTTAATTTTTCGTTTAGTTAGTTTATTAATAATAAATACATCTGTATTTGCTATTGTAAAAATATATTCGAACAGACCACAATTTTTTATAATCATATAATCTTTAACAGATAGATTAGGGGTTGTTTTAATAATATAATTATTATTTAATAATTCTTCGATTGTCATTACTTTAGTTTTAATGTTTTACACTTTTACATTTTTATATATAAAATAAAACAGATTTTGTTTATGAAATTAAATGAATATAAGACAGTTAAATTATCACCAATACTACATAACGAATTAAAAATTTATTGTGTAATGAGAGGATATAAATTAAATGAATGGATAGGGGAACAATTAGAAAAAGTTATTAAAGAATTAAATGAAGAAGAAAACGACAGATGAATTTATTAAACAATCTAATGATGTTCATGGAAACAAATATGATTATTCTATAGTTGAATATAAAGGTACACATCATAAAATAAAAATAATATGTTCTATTCATGGTATATTTCAACAAACACCAAATCATCATTTAAGAAATACAGGATGTCCTTTATGTGGGAACATAAAAACTCGAACACCCATTGAAAAATTTATTAAAAAATCTAAAGATATTCATGGAAATAAATATGATTATTCATTAGTTAAATATAAAGACTCCCACACTAAAATAAAAATAATTTGTAAAAAACATGGAATTTTTGAACAAAGACCATATTCACACCTTTCTAATGCTGGATGTCCAAAATGTAAACAAAGTAAAGGTGAAAAAACAATAAATAATAAATTAACAAATTTAAATATTGATTTTGTTAATCAAAAAATATTTAAAGATTGTAAAAATATCAGATATTTACCATTTGATTTTTATTTACCTGATTATAATATGTGTATAGAATATGATGGTAGACAACATTATCAACACATTGAATATTTTGGGGATAAAAATAATTTCATATATACAAAACATAATGATAAAATAAAAACCAATTATTGTAAAGATAATAATATTGATTTATTAAGAATTAGATATGATGAAAATATAGAAGAAAAATTAAATTCTATTTTAGAAGTTTAATAGCATTCGTTATGTATTTTGGGATTAAATTATAATTATATTTCATTAAATCACTAAAAGAAGAATCCAACACATAAGTTTCAGCATAATCTTTTTCGTGTCGTATTGATCTCCCGTATGATTGTATAAAATCTATACAAGTTTTCCATCGATACCAATCCTTATTATCAGACATTCGTTTTTTTATCTTGCTTGATTTGATGTTTGGATAAGGAATCTTCAATATGATTTGAAATCTGCTCAGTTCGTCTTTAAGATCAATACCATTCATAAAACTAGGGCTAACTAGTACTGTGGGGTCACTTGACCTTAAATGTTCATTTAAGACCTCGTTACGGTTATCTGAGTCGTGGAACAATAACCTGGATTTTTCACCATAATGATCTTTTAACCAATTTGCTATTTCATAGTTACCTGTATGTATGATTCCTTTATTATCTTTATTTCTTTTAAGTATTTTATCTATATAAGGTAATTGTTTTTTAAAAGTTTCTTCTTTATCATTAAATGTCATTTTACCTACTTTGATATAATAGATTGGTCTACGTTTTACATTGAAAGGGGTTGGTACTTCATAATAGGATGTTAATTTAGGTTCTAGTCCGTTTATATATGCAAACATATTCTTTTCTAATATAGTACCTGACATAAATATAATATGGTCGTATTTATCCCATATTGTTTCTTTAAGATATTTATAGCTCCATACTGGTTGTACTACATATTCGTGTGAAAACTGTTTATCCTTTGGATTCATCTCAACATCCATAACCCAATTTTCTACATTTTCTTTATAATCTGATAGAAAGGATTGATAATTAAAAATAGCACCTTTGATATGACTAATATTTTTACTATATCTTATTTTATCTGGTTGACTGATAGAATGGTTTTCTAATCTACTTTCTAAAGAACTTAATAAATTTTCTAATTTATGTAAAAATATATTTGTAATATAATCAACAAATTCTTCAACTGTACTTACCCTGGTTCTTAATTCATTTGAAACATTACTTATATTAACATCATTAAATCCCATCATTTTAAGAGATCGTTTAGATATTTTCATAGTAATGAAGTCGCATAGGACTGATTCAAAATCGTGAGCTTCGTCTATTATAAGTACATTAGGTTCTTTTGCTACCATAAGATCAGGTAGAAATAGATTAACGGTATCAAATAAATGAAAATTAGTCATTGCAATATCATTTGCTCTCCATCGTTGCATATCTCTATCATATGGACAATCACTACATGTTTTCTTTAAAGCTTTATTCATTTCCTTTCCTTCTTGACACGATGAATCTGGATAACTATTGCACCTATAAGAATTTTTTCCTTTTAAATTAGCTATAAAAGGGAATTCACTAATGTATTGATTTTGAAGTAGTTTGGTGTTTGTTAAGATATCAAATTTAGCATCCTGGTTGATATAATTTTTATACCAATTTATGAACATAATTGAAAAGAAACTTTTCCCGGTCCCAGTTGGCATATTCAACATCACATACTTCTTTCCTCTTCTTATTTGATGTTTGGTAAATTCTAGTGCATCTATTTGTAGTTGTCTAGGGTCGTATTTTAATTTGTAATAGAGTTTTACATCGTCTTTGTACATTAAGAATTAATTCGTTTTAAATATTATATACAAATTGTTAAGAATTGTTTTATGATATTAAATTTTAAATAAATTGATGCAAAATTATGATATACTATATTTTTTTATTAATTTTTTGTTTTTAATATATAATTCTATGAAACATTTAAAACAAATTTTTAATCCAAACTTCAATGAAACATTTAAGAACATATAACGAATCTATTAGAGATAAGATGACAGGAAAATCATATAAAGAAGTTTTACCCTTATTAAAAAACTTATTAAATGATAATGTTGTTGATCACATTTCTTTAGATAATTACCCAGGAAATTGGGGGGATGATTTTAA
>Ga0210003_1000838_pt1 | contig 27590 bp, 20 predicted proteins | sample LantaG_FD_182804 | JGI IMG/M metagenome (GOLD analysis project Ga0210003, IMG submission 182804) | Deep subsurface microbial communities from Baltic Sea to uncover new lineages of life (NeLLi) - Landsort_02402 metaG (SPAdes) (version 2) | ecosystem: Environmental > Aquatic > Marine > Oceanic >... | reverse complement strand
CCAGCCGGTGCGGTTCTTCGTGCTGTGCAATATAACGTACAATGAGCATAACCTTCCGCGCAAGCAGCGGGTCCTTCTTGCGCAGTTTGTTGAAACGCTCCCAGGCCGCTTCACGCGCCTCGGGCGTTGAGTCGAGCGAATACAGCGCCGGCACCAGCCTCAGCCCCCACAGGTATCGGTAGGTCTCGGCGGCGTCTTCCCACACGAATGTCTTCGCATACGACGATGCGAAACCGGATGGACGCGGCGCCAGCATGTTGAGGCTCATCCCAGCCATCACTACCGCCCCCTTCAGCGATAGCCAATTCCCCGAAACATACGGATTGCCCACAAGCTCCTCGACGTCCGACGAGTCGATCCTGCCATCGCCATTGGCGTCGAATTCCTCCGTGTGCGCCGCCACGTGGGCCATGTCGCGGTCGTCGATCTCGCCGTCGCCCGTCACGTCGCCGAAATACTGATACTCCCACGCCTTGAGGAACTCCGCGAACTCCACCGACGGCTCGCCGGTCGCCTGCCAGTCGTGCATCTCGCGGAAATGCACCGAATGCATCAACTCGTGGATCAGCGTGTCGTTGTTCTGGAAAATGAAAACCGTCTGCAAGAACCGGCCGATGTTCGCGTTGCGTATGTACACGGTGCCGTCGTTGGTGGTAAATGCACCCACGAACGGCGCCATCAGAAGGTAATCGAAGAACATCCCGTCGACAACCTTGATCGTGCCCAGCTTTTCGCGGCAACGGGGTGGAAGCGGCGCAACCGCCCGCTCGATCTCCGTCAACACCCTGCCGACGTTCCCGGTGAAGCTGCTGGCGCTGGAAATATCGACTTCAACGTCCAGGTCATTCTTGATTCTGCTGCGATGCTCGACGACGTGTTCGGGCGTGGACAACGACAGGCAGCCCGGCGACAGGATGGCGAGAAGAAGGCATACAGCGACTCCGCAATAGCGGTGCGGCACCTGAAAATGCTGAAAAAACACAGTTGTTTCTCCCTGCTGTGTAACTACGGTGCAGGGAAACGCTCAGTTTCTGGTGCCTGGATAACGGCAAAAGGTAGCAATTCTTGAGTACTTTTTAGGAGGCCGATGCGCAGGATCGCACGGCCGGACGCCGCTAAGTTGTTGCGCCGCAATGGGATATGCACCGCGAAGACGCCGCGTTCGCGCATTGTGGATTATTCCCACACAGCAAGTGCTTACCCACCGGCCGGAATGGCAGATACTAGTAGCGCGGGGCTGAGGAGAAGCCCCGCCGGAGGTCGGGCCTATGATTGCAGTAATGCTGCCGGCCCCAACGTTTTCGGGGCGAACAATGCCGGTGTCGTTATTGCCGATCGCGCATACCGATATGATCATGCACCAACTGGCCGCGCTCGCAACGGCCGGGATGGACACGCTGGTAATACCGCCCCATCAGAATGCCCTCCATGATTATTTTCAGGTTCGATTCAGCGGCGGAATGGCCATCCGCACCAGCTACGAACCGCCGCCGGGAACAATACTTGTGCTCGACGCCTGCACAATGCCCGGCCGCGAGTTGGCCGCGCTGCTGAGCTGCCACGAACGCTCCCGAGCACCGCTGACCGCAGCAGTATCGGCCGCAGGCAGGCGACCGCTAGGCCTGTTTGCAGTCGGCACAGATTCCCCGGCCCATGCCCGGCCCGAACTGCTGCGCAAAACATCCATACAGGCGGCGGCTTCACAATTCGCCATGGCCGACAACACCATACGCATCCGCAACGTGGCCGACTACCTCGCCGCAACCGCCGCAGCATTGGCCGAACTGCCCGACCGCTCCGGCGGCCTGCGCCGGATTGCGAACAGCGTGTGGACTCGTGGTGCGGTGTTCATCTCGCCCCGCGCAAGCCTCACCGGCAGCATCCTTCTCGGCGATAACTGCTCGATCGCCGATGGCGTGCGAATAATCGGGCCGGCGGTTATCGGCGACGGATGCATGATATGCCGGGGAGCACGAATCGAGCGATCCGTGCTGTGGGCCGGCTCCGCCGTCGGTTCGCAGGCTCGGATCACAGACGCCCTCATCACCAGCGGCTTCACGACAGGACCCGGCGCCTTGATAGATCATTGCGTGTGCGCGAATCACGCCACACATCGCGTCCTTCCGCTGCGGCCCGGCAGCTATCGAACGCAGCATTCCGCTCGCGGATTGCGCCAGGCTGTCGAAATCCAGGCGTAGCCGCCGGCGGTCGCCTTCTCCTGCGCCCGGCCCTGCTTGCTCATCAATCTTCGCGCACAAACGCAGACAGCGCTTCGTCGGCACCACCGCACAACGACCAGATGGGGAGGGCAGGTTTGAAACCTGCCCCTACGGCACCCGGATCGCCTGCACGCGCGCGTTTGCGAGCAAGGTAGGGGCGGGTTTCAAACCCGCCCTATGTTCAAATCTTGCGCCTGTGCATTTTTGTGGTTGAATGCTTCGTGCATCGGTGGTATAATCGTGGTGAAGGGCAATCTTCTGCCCGGCGCCTGTATTTCGAGGCCATCATGCACAGCATCCGCAGAAGAACCAAGCGCCTGCTCCTGCGCCTTATAGCGGCGAAAGGCCATCCGTGGCAGTTGGCCGCTGGAGTGTCCGTCGGGATATTCTGGGGCCTGTCGCCCTTGTGGGGCCTCCAGATGACCATGGCGGTCATCACAGCAACAGCCCTGAACGTCAGCCGCATCCCGGCGGCGGTATTCGTTCACATAACGAATCCGCTGACCGTGTGGCTCATCTACCCGCTGACGTGGAAACTCGGCGACCGCGTGCTCGCCCCATTCGTTGGGAACGGCGTACCATTGGAATCCGGCGGGCCCTTCACTCTCACCAGCCTCGCCGGGCTTGCCGGAGGAGCGCTGCTGAGGTTGATCGTAGGCGGATGTATAGCCGGATTCTTCGTCGGTGCCGCCGCCTATCCGTTCTCATACTGTGCCGCACGGCTGCTCAGGCAGCGAATCAAGGATACGCGGCAGGCACGGCGCGCACGCAGAATCGCCGCATACATGGCGGAAAAATCCGCAGCACAACGGCCGGCCGAACAATCATCCGTCCAGCCGGCCGAAACAGTCGAACGCAGGGCCTGAATTCCCCCAGCTTCACACACACCGTTACAATTGATTACCACATCACCGACGTTTTTTCACAAGTCGCAGCAGCTTAAAAGTTGCGCCGCAACCTTTTTTGGTGTAGAATAGTACTGGGAGAACTCAGCACACGACACCGCCCGGAGAATATCTCAATGCTGCGTATCGGTTCGCTGTTCATAGCCGCAATTGCAGTCGCCGCCGTCATTCCCCGTGCCGAAGCCCGAGCCGAATCCAACGAGTACCTCACCGTCGAATACACACAACGTCCGCCCCGCACACGCCAGTTCAACGTCATTGCGGAGATCGAAACCAAGGTTCCGGAGGCGTCCGCCAGCCTGACGTTCTGCGCGCGCGACAATGATAACTGCTACCGCGTAGACTTCGGCCCCGATTCCATACGCATCGTCAAGGTCGACATGGGCATGGAAACAACCATCGGCGCCGCGGAGGGCGTCGGCCTCGGCAAGCCCGGGCCCCACACGCTCACCGTCAAGTGCCGCCGCCTGGCCATCACCGCCGCACTCGACGGCCTCGTTGTGCTCGAGGCACACGACGACGCCTTCGCCCGCGGGCGCGCGGGCCTCGTATACCGCAAGCCCGAGGTCACATCGATCCGCCTGCGAACGTACGACTGTGGCGAAGTTTACTTCGGCGACGATTTCATGTCGGACGTCGCCCAGCAATGGACGCCGCACGCCGGCACCTGGAAAATCCTCAAGGGCAAGACCGTCACCAAGACCTCGAACCCGTTCAGCTACTCCGGCCAATGCACCGAAAAGCCCGCCATATCGATAGCCGAAAAACCAGGCTCGATGAACTGGGACACCTACAGCGCCTCCGTAACCGCACGCGACGAAGGCGGCGCAGCCGTCGGACTGCTGTATTACGTAGCCGATAAACAGAACTACCACCTGTTCCGATGCGGCAGCAGGCAATCGCAGAAACCCGCACTCGAACTTGTCGGCGTGCGCGACGGACGCGAGAAAATCCTGGCAACAACACCGGGCGGCCTGATACCCAACCAGTTCTACCGGCTCAGGGTGGACGTCGACGGCACCACCGCTCGAGCATACATCGACGACAATCTCGTCCTCACCGCCGCCGATGAAACCCTGATAGGCGGAACCATCGGCCTTTACACCGATTCAAAACTCGGAGCAACATTCGACGACATCTTTGTCCGCGACATCGGATACGGCCGATTCGAAGACGATTTCACCGCCCCGCGCACCAGCGCATACATGATCCTCGGCGGCCAGTGGAAAGCGCAAGACGCAACAATGACCGCAACCGCCACCGGACCAGCGAAAGCCATCACCGGAGCACCACGCTGGCGCAACTACACGCTCACCTGCGACATCGGCCCCAACAACGCACAAGCCGCCGGCCTCGCGTTCTACTACCAGGATGAACTCAACCACTTCCTCTACCGCGCCCGGCCCGACGGCACCCGCGAGCTGCTGCGATACTACGACGGCGTTTGCAGGCAACTCGCAACAGCCGCCCTCGAACCATCCACCGAGCCTGAGCACACGACCATCACCATCAACGACGGCCTGGTCAGGCTGCACATCAACGGCAAGCAGATTACCGAAGCCTTCGACCCAGGCCTGTCTGAAGGCCAGGCGGGCCTGTATGTGGAAAAAGGAACCGCCACCTTCCGAGCGCTCAGAATCCACACTCCGCCGCCGCCCGAGCCTGTTCTGTCGATGACCGAAACATTCAAGGCCGAAACATTGATGGCCGAATTCGCCGCCGAGCAGCGCGATTGGATTCCCGCCGACCGGCTCGACACCAACGCCCGCAAGTGGTGGTGGCACCGGGCCGACCTCTTCGGCGATACCAGAATCGAACTGAACATGATCGAGGACCAGCCCGACAACACAACGTTCCAGCTCGCCATAGGCGCCCGCTCCAGCGGCCTCGCAAGCGGCGCGCACAACACCGGCTACGTCCTGACCGTATGGAAGGCCGGAGCCTGGCAGCTATCCCTTGCACGCGAAGGCAAGGAGGTTGCACGCGCGGCATCCGTCTTCAAAGACGGCATCTGGAAGCTCGACTTCGAGCGCGACGGCAAGTTCATCTTCGCACGCATCAACCGCAAGCTCGAGCTGTCATTCAAGGACGACACCCCGCTCGCCGGCTCGCGCGCCGGTTATGCGCTCGTTCCCCCAGCGCCGAGCGACCTGCAGGCGAACGTCTACTGCCCCAACCTCGTCACATATACCTTCAATCGGCTCGCAAACGACTGGCGAACACCCACCGGAACCTGGCGCGTGATGCAGCGCTGGTCCTGCGACGACAGTTGGGAATGGTTCAGCGGCAGCGCAAGAAACGGCTCGGCAATAGCGTGGAACAAGCTCGCTTTCTCCGGCGACTTCTCCCTCGAGTTCTGCGCTGCCGTCCAGATGGACTCAACACGCGGCGGAAGCTACGACTATGCACGCGACATGAACGCCACCATCGCCGCCGACGGACACAACCTCACCTCGGGCTACTCATTCATCTACGGCGGCTGGGACAACAAGGTATCCTGCCTCTCACGCGGCACCGAAATAGTAGCCAGAACAAGCGTCCCATCGCTCTTCAGCAGGAGTTCATCGATGCACCGCGACTGGTGGTACCACAAAATCGAACGCACCGGCGGCAAACTCACCTGGTACCTCGATAACAGGAAGATTCTGGAATACGACGACCCCAAGCCCCTCCAGGGCACGCGCCTCGCCCTGTGGGCATACGATGTCGGCATCACAATGCCATTCGTGCGCATCGCGGCGGAAAAAATCGGCCCCGCCGAGCAATTCAGCTTCCCGCGCGACGCCCAGCCCAAAACAATCTACGACTTCGTCCCGAACGCGCCGTAAGGCAACAAGCAGGGCAGCGGCCATCCGGCCGCACCGCTGCCGGACACGCCGCATCCACGGCGCGCGCCGCAGCCACCGGGCGCACCGCAGCATTGGGCCTCCGCAGCACCGGCCACACCGCCACCACATCGGCGCGCCGCAGCATCGGGCGCGCCGCAGCATTCACGGTGTCTGTGCAAGGCGTCCGTGTTAGTCTGTGTCAGTCCGTGCCTGCGCAGGGCACGGCAAGCCGTGCCCCTACTGCGCCGGTTCCGCCGGGGCGTCCGGGGCCGGTTCTTTCGGCTTCGGGATGGGATTCTTGCCTGGTGTGATTATGAGTGTGACTTTGGTGTCTAGCGGCGGCACGACCTTGGTGTTCACCACGTAGTTCGTGTCGTCGCCGCCGGTCGGGAGGGGATTGTCGAAGACCGTGTATGGATCGTGGAAAACGGTGATGATCGATTTGTCGCGGTTCGCCGCGTAGACGTCCTTGCCTTCCGGGTTTTTCTCGAACTTCGAGCCGATGAACACCCACTCCACCTGCGGCATGGGCTTCTCGGTCTTGATGTCCAGGATCAGCTCTTCAGCGCGTTTCCGCACGGCATTGCCGTCTGCCTCCCAGCGCACCTCGATGACGGCGGTGTCGCCCCATGGCTGTTTCGGGTCGCCCTGGTATTCAGGCCCGCCGCCGGGCTTCAGGCCCATCAGCAGCAGCATCAGGTGCATCCGCCACGGTTCGCCCTCCAGTGCTATAACGCTTTCGTACTCCTTGCCTCCCTCGGCGCAGGCAAACAGCTCCAGCGGGCCTTCGGCCAGGCAGATGCGGCCGTCGATCTCGAGAATCCTGTTCTCTCTGTCGAGCCGGATCGGTTGCGGTCCTTCCTCCTTCGGCTTGGGCTCCTCCCCCGCACCGGCCAGGTTGCACGCGGCAACCACCGCAACCACGATCATCGTCACCAGCCGGAGCTTCTGCATGATTACCTCTGAACTACCACGGGGCACGCGGGGCGCCCGCCTTTTGCTGGCCTTCCGGGATTGCAGCCGCAAACGCTATTTCCTTATAGCCCACTTTCACGCAGGCGTTGAGCACCCAGATGACGCGCTCATAGGTGGCCCTGGCGTCTGGATCGATCGTAACCGGCTGGTCGGGCATGATCTGGTACAGAGCTTCCATGCGCTTCTGAAGCTGATCCACGGTCGGATACTGTATCTCTGCCAGCTCATAGACGGGCAGCCGGCGCCCGGGCAGCATTAGTATGCGGATGGTCAGCTCCTCCTCAGCGTCGATCTGCGGGATGTTCTCCGGTGGCGGCCCCTTGTCCTTGGGCAGGTATGCGTTGAGCTTGCCTTCCGGCTCCTTGAACTTGGTGCCGAGCAGGAAGAAGATCAGCAACAGGAACGTCACGTCGATCATCGGCGTGAGGTTCATCTCATCTGCGTCGGACACATTCTTGCGTTTCTTGCCTTTCATCACAGGTTCCCTTCCAGTTTGGCGTCAGTCTCGCTGCCCTGGCCCATAGCCCCGAACGACAGCTTCCATATCTTGTGTTTGACGCACTTGCCCATGATCTTCTGCACAGTCAGGAATTCGGCGTCTTTGTCTGCCCTGATCAGGATGGGCTTTTCGGAAACCGTCGAGCCTTCCCGCATCCGTTCCTGCGCCTCGACATACAGAATCTCGTCGAGCCGATCCAGCGTCACCCGCGTTGAACCCACCCGTATGTTGCCGTCCTTATCGATGTTGATCGTATGCCGGCCGGGTTCGCCTTGATCGGTGGTCGCCTGATCCGCTCGGGGCAGCCGGAGCTCAACCTTATCCCGCTGCTGCATTTCGGTTACCAGCATGAAGAAGATCAGCAGTTGGAATACGACGTCGATCATCGGCGTCATATTCATCTTCGTTTCTTGTTCCGGTTCTTTCTTGACGAGTTTCATGCCGCTCTCCGTTCAGATTCAACTCGCGACCTTCTGATTCGGGCGGAAACGCTGCATCAGATCGCCCGCGATCACGCCGGCTTCCATGTCGAGCCGCATGACCTTGTTGCGGAAGAAGTGATGAGCACCCATCAGCGGTATAGCAACGATCAGGCCCATGATGGTGGTCATCAGAGCCATGGAAATATCGCCGGCGAGGTCGCCGGGGCTTGCAGCGCCTGCCTTCTGGGCGAGCGTTGCAAATGCTCCCATCATTCCCATCACCGTGCCCAGAAGACCGAGCATCGGTGCAATCGCGGCTATCAGCGATACGTAGCTGATCTTCTGCTGGAGCGTCATCGACGATTCCTCGGCCGCTTCAGACATCGATCCCTCCATGGCCGTGTAACCCAGGTCGACCTTCGACAGGCCGGAGGCCACGACGCGGCTGAGAAGGTTGTCTTCGCTCTCGCAGAACTGCAGGGCTTCTTCGTATTCCTCGTTCTCGAAAAGCTCCTCAAGCTCGACAACGAAGTACTGAGGCAGAAGCTTATCGCGGCGGATCGTTACCGCGTGCTCGATGATCAGGGCCAGGCCGACGAACGACAGAAGGAGGATGAAAATGCCGATGACGCCGGACTGCCCGATCAGCGTCATCAGGTTCATCTTCACCACTTGCGTCCCCTCCTCGCCGCCATAGGCCACGGCCGCCGTGCCGATAACGAGGGCCACCATTGTCAAAACCAACGCGAATCTTCTCATTGCTCTGGATGCTCCTTTCAAAACTCTACGCCGGGCTGACCGGCCCAAACCACAGTGAAACCAGCTATATCGTTCCATTAATTCTAACGCAAAAGCCGGAAAAAGTTCGCAAAAAACTGTCAACTGCCCGCAGCGAATTTCGGGAAGCGGCTTTTCAGCTCCGACTCGAGCGCGGCGGCGCGCTCTTCGTTGCCGATCTGCTTGTAGCACCAGCCGGCCCACTTGAGCGCGTGGACGAGGTCGTCGCCGTCAGCGGCCGCCGCCAGAACCGTCGCAACGCGCAGATAATGCAGCAGGGCATGCTTGACGCGGTCGTCGCCCTTGCCGTGCTCGCGGTATGCATCGCCAAGGCCGTTGTAGCACTGGCATACAACCTGCATCAGCCGCGATTCCTCGGAACTGACAACGTCTTGCTTCGTCCGGCCGACGGCCTTCTCGATGATCTGCTGATATTCGTTGATGCCTTCGTGGAAGTCGGTTCCGCTGACAACCTTTACGCGGGCCTTCTTCTGCCTGGCCCACAGCGAGATGACGGAATACTCCGCCTCCGTCTCCGAGATCAGCTTCGAAAGCTCGTTGACGGCCTGGTCGTACTGCTTCTTTCCGACAAGCGCGTCGGTGTTCATCAGCCTTGCGAGGTAATACAGCTCATCCTTGAAGACAGACCTGCCTGTGTAGGGGTCGATTTTTCCGATGATGACCTTGAAGGCGGCGGCGGCGGCGTCCCACTTGCTCTGCTTCAGGTAGATGCGCCCGAGTTCTATGTTGGCATCGGGGAAGAAGCGTGCCATCGGGTAGTCTTTGGTCAGTTGTGCAAACTGCTCCTCTGCTTTCGCCAACTCGCCCAAGTTTGTGTAGCAGGTGCCGAGGAAGAACATTGTGTAGGGCTTGAGCCAGAAATCGCGCCCGACGGGCGAGCCGAGCGCCTTGAGGTATCGCTCGACCGCCTCGGCGTATTCGCCGCGCTTGCGATGCAGTTCGGCGGTGTGGTAGTCGGCGGGCATGTCGCCCCAGGTGATCTCAGCCACGCGCTGCTGAGAAAGGCTGGCCTGCACGTCGCCCACCTTGTACGTCACCTTCTCGTACGATTCTTCGGAGATGGTGCCGGTGAAAAACTTGTTGTCGACCGTCTTGATGCGGTCTTTGCCTCCCTGGGCGGCGGCCGTTCCACACAGGAGCAGCCCTGCAACGATCGAGCCTGCCATTGCGATCTGTAGTCTCATTGGGTCTCCTTGCCGGAGTCTGTGCGTGTGTCTTCGGTTGTTTTTGGGTGATCTTCTATCACTTTGATCAGTTCCAGCGCCTGGTTGCTGATTTCTTCATCGTCGGTTGCGGCCAGCTTTGCAAGCAGGAGGAGGAATTTGTTGCGCATTTCCGGCCCGCCGAGTGTCGGCCGCAGGAGTTGATTGGTTTGAATGTTCTGGATCACCAGCTTGTTTTGCACGTCTTTGGCTTCGACCATGCAGTCGAGCATTTCGTAGGTGGCATTCCACCATGTGTCGCTGCCGCCGGTGATGTTCTTGCGGATGGTGTCGAAGTTGTGGATGGCTTCCCTGTGTTGTCCCAGTGCTTTTCTCGACTGTGCGAGGCCGAGCAGCGTGCTCCAATGTTCCGCCGTGCGCACCGCCGCCGGGTTGTTCTCCTTCCGCTGGAGGTATTCTTTCTCGAGTTCTTCGTTGAGGTCGTGATAGATTTTGAGAGCGGGCGCCTGGTCGCCGTGTTCGAACAGCCAGTCGGCATGGATCAGCCGCAGGCGCACCACCTTGCTTGCAGGCACCGCTTCATGCCCGAATTTCTCGAGCGTTGCGGTGATCAGGTCAAGCTTCGTGTTCAGGGCCACGTTCCGCCCGTGCCTGTGCATTGTCAGGATGATGTAGTAGAGCATGTCGAAGCTCTGCTCGGCGTCCGCACGCAGCATTTCCTGGTAATACATCAGGGCCTTATCTAACGCCTCCTGGGCTGCCTGCGCCTGCTCATCCTTCTCGAGCTTCCGCGCTTTCGAGTCGAAAACGGTTGCAAGGTTCCCATAGATGCTGCCCATGCGGCTCTCGAACTCGGGGTATTTCTTCAGCTCGGCAAGGTCTGCCTCGGCTGAAGCGGCCTCGCCGGCCTGCATGGCGGCGGTCATGCGGAGGTGATATGAATACGGGGCAAGCTCAACGGCATCGGGGTACCTGGTGGAGAAGCCTTCGGTCAGCTCCAGCACATAAACGTGGCGCTTCTGCACCAGGTCTCGTATCATGTCGAGTGCGGCCTGCTTGTCTTCGGGTTGCTTTTTGGGCACGTCTTGCAGCATTCCTTCGGCGCACTTGCGGACGTGCTCGGCAAGCTCGGCTTTGTTTGGGCGGCCGCGTTTGATCGTGGCGTCGTAGTAGGTTTCGAACCTGGCTCCCTTCATTCCGGCGGTGCCGGTCAGCAGGCGGGCGAGTTCGTAGATCGTGCGAGCTTCGATCTCCTGGCGGCGTGCAGCGGCATTGCCCTCCGCCGGATGCTCGGCCGACCACTTCAGGAAGTTTTGGAAGAGCTTGGCGGCTTTGGCCTGCAAGTCGAGCGCTTCGGCATATTCCTTCTTCTTCCAGTGATTGTCTGATATCCTGTTATGGCAATCGGCGCTGAGGTAAAGAGCCATCGCATACACTTCCGCCGCACCGGGTTCGTCCGAATCTTTCGGCACTTCACGGAGCTTTGCAAGGGCTTGTTCAAACATCCCCTGCTCCATGAGCTTTCTTCCCTCGTAGATCAGGAACGACCCTTCGCCCAGTTTCTTGCGAAAGCTGATGTAGAGGTTATCGTCGAACCTGTCGCCCGTCTTTTGAAATTGCTTCTGAAGGCAGACGATGGCGGTGTTGAAGGCCCTTTCGGAGTATTCGAATTCGGCCGGGTCGAAGCGCATCACGAGGAAATCGGCTGCGGCTGCGGCTTCATAGTTGAGGCCCAGGTGATAGCAGCACATCACTAGATACCATCCCGCGTGCACTCGAATTTTCTCGGGAGACTTGACAACCTCGACGATCTGCTGGAATGGCTCGATGGCTTGCAGATAGTTTTTTTCGGTATAAAGCACGCGACCCCGCGCCATCAGCACGTTTACGTCGCGCTCGCCTTCGCCGCCCTTGATCTTGCGCGACCATTCGTCCATCAGCTTGTTGACCGTTCCAATCCATTCCGGCCTTTCCTTGACGATCTGCCGACAGACTGCCATCGCTTCGTCGTAAAGCTCCTTGTGTTTGGCAGCCTGCCCGGGTGCGTAAACCTTGGTGTGGTACGACCAGGCGTAGAGGTTGGTCGCCCGGAGGATGTCGAGCCGGGCTTCGTTGCCCGCAGCCATATTGGGCCGCCGCCGCACGGCGTTGAGGAGCGCATTGGCCTCGCGGAAACCTTCCGTCTTGATCAGGGCGTCCACGTATTCCAGATACAGCGGCACCATGATCTGGGGCACCTGTATCTCTTCCGGCGCATTTACGGCCACCTTGAAGGCTTCAACGGCTTTCTCGAAGTTCTTTTCCTTCTTGTGGACCAGGCCTTCGTAGTATTTGGCATACAGCAGGATGCTGTTTCCTTCGCCTTCCCACGCCAGCGTCTCGAGCTTCTCCGTCAGGCTTTTCAGTAGCTCGGGCCGCTTCTTCTCGTCCCGACGCTCCTCGAAGGTGTCGAACCAGTCGTACAAAGCGATGGCTTCACGAAGCTTGTGGATCGACACTTCCATGAAAAGTTTGTCGATCCGCCGCTCCTGATCGTCGACACCATCTTCGGTCTGAGGATTCTCGCGGTAGATTTCGTCGAGCTTGGCGTTGTTTTCCTTGATGATTTCGGCGAAGCCTTTCTGTACCTTCTCGAATGCTTCGTCGATTTCCTTGTAGAGTTTCTTGCGTTGATCGCCTTGTGTGTCGCCCAGATTCTTGGCGAGGTTGCCGGCAACGCGTTGGCCTATGATTATCACCTCGATGCGGTAGTCGAGTGTTTTAACGACTTCGGGGTCGGCTTTGGCGGCGGCCTCGAGGGCGGTGTTTGCTCTTGCGATAAGCTCGCGCTGTTCTTCGATTGTTTCGGTGCCGATTTCGAGGAAGGATCCTGCCAGTTGTGTGAGCGACCCGGCCCATTCAGGCCCCTTGCCCGCCTCCTTGATCATGCGGTCGGCCTGCTGAGATGCGATTTCACTGTGGCCGCGCTGCCACAGGGCCTTGACGAATAGCATGTCCCACTCGGGCATGCTCATTCCAGACGCCGGCCCGGCAACGGCCAGGATCACGATGATCGGGATTAGTTTTCGCACTGCCAAAATCGTTCACCTCCGCGTATGTGTACAAACGTTGCGGCGTGCAGATAGTTCGTACTTTTCTCCCCGGTTAATGAACATGGGGGTCTTCGCAAAAAGACCCCCACGCCAAGCAGTCCTTGCCCCGCTATCAGCCCTGCCGCCTGCTGCAGCCGGGCATCGGGGGATTGATGTGCGCTTACGGGCAGACGGTTCCAAGGTTCGCCCGCACGTATATCATGTCGAGGATGTTCACACGGCCGTCCTGGTTGGCATCTGCCGCCTGGGCTGCCGGATCGGACAGGGGATTCTTGTTCAGGTTGTTCCTGACATAGACCAAGTCGAGGATGTTCACCTGCCCGTCGCCGTTTGCGTCGCCCGGGCACGGAGGCCCCGCTGCGGCGAGTTCGGAGACCATGAAGCTGCCGGTAAGTATTTCGTATGGCTCGCCGCCGGCCATGTCGGGGTCGGCTGGCAAGCGTGTGGTTGTGGCCTCGGGCGTGTTGCCGTAGGCGCCCGCGTTTATGCGTCCGCCGTTGTAGTATGGCTGGCGGATGTAGTCCATATACCGGTGGCCCGCATCGGTGGCGGGCGAGCCGGCCGCCAGGTGCCAGTCTCCACCGTCGATCCATCCGCCGCCGCCGTCATCGGCGCCCGGAGCCACGAAGATATCGGTGAAGGTGTTGTTTGTAATCACCGGCCTTTTTTCTTCAGAACACGCCGCCGCCGTACCCGTCGGCCAGATTGAGAGCGAACACGTTGTTGAGGATGACGCTGGGGCTGTCCCAATTGCACATCCCTCCGCCGTTGCCTTGTTCGGTGCTGTTGGCCAGAATCTCGCACTCGGTATTGATCGGGATGCTGTACAGTGCATAGATGCCGGCGCCGTAGCCTTTGGTGGCGTTACCGAAGATGGGCGACCTTGGATTATGTATTCTCAAGCGCGACCAAGATCGCGCCTGTTCACTGCAAGTTTGCCCGCCTTTTCAGCTTGCGGGGCCGACATTCGGTTCGTGCTCGCCCTGGATGAGCACGTCCGCCCTGACAAGTATGATCAGGCTTGTGCGCACGTCCGATTTTCCCCACCGCGAGAAGAAGAAGCGGAGCACGGGGATATCGTCGATGATCGGGACACCTGCCCGGCCCTCGCCTTCGGCAACGCGCGACAGCCCGCCCAGCAGTAGAGTGCCGCCGTCGGGCACCGACGCAAATGTCTCGATGCAGCGCACTGACACCTCCGGCAGTTGGAGGTTCGTGCTCGTCCACACAACGCCGCCGTCGTCGAGTTCCTCGGGCAGCGAGATGGTCTGCTCCCTGATGGGTCTGGTAAGCACTCGCAGAGTGGGCAGCAGCTCGAGCGTAATGTATCGGCGGTCGGCGCTGGCATATGGCACCACTTCAAAGACGATGCCGTCGGTGATGAATCCGATGTCCGGCAGGCCTTCTGCGATGTTGCGCATGTAGCTGACTTCGGTTGTGATGGCGATGTTCGCGCGTTCGCCGTTGAAGCACGTCAGGCGCGGCTGCGTGAGCACGTTGCCCTTGCGGTGCTTGATCACGGCATTCAGCAGCATTCTCACCTGGAAGGTGCTGAGATAAGCGAGGTCAAGCAGCAGGCCGCCGTCGTTCGTGAAACCTGCATTGATGTCGCCCACGCTCATTCCAAGCTCGTTGATATTGGCCATGCCGATGTCCAACTGTCCGCTGGGCCGGCGCGCCGGCATCAGATCGCCGGCCTCGTTCCTGTATTCGTCGGGGACGGGGTTGCGGCGCCAGTCGTCGGGGATGGTGCCGTAGATGGCGTCGTATCCGGCGGGCAGGCCTTGCATGTCTTCAGTACCATCGACAAATTGATAGCCGGTCCACCATGGGTTGCCGAACTCGTCGAGGCCGCCGTTTCCGCGGGAGCTCATGCCACGTGCGATGGGTATCCCCGCGCCGCTGTCGGCATCAATTCGTGTGTGCTGAGCGGCCGGATTGATGGTGTTCAGCCCGCCCTCGAGGCCTGTCCAGTCGACACCGATCTCCTCGAGGAAGTTTTTCTCGATTTCGATAAAGCGCGTCTGCACGGTGATCTGAACCGTTCGTGCTTTCCTGAAGCTTTCCAGCAGCTTGATCACCTGGTCGTGGATGCGGGGAGAAGTGTTGACGGCGAGCCGGCCGTTCTGGAACTGGATGGTGTTTGCCCCGGCTCCGGCTTCGCCCTGCTCGGCCCAGGTGCCGGTGCCGATCGTTTTCTTGATGAATTCGCAGAGATCGCGGCCCTGCTGGTTCAGGTCGATTTCGGTGCGCCTGCCGCCCGGATAGGAGATTCCGACATCCAGGCCGTTCTCCTTTTTCACGGTGCGGCTGCTTGCGACGGTTCTGAACAATGACGGGCGGTCGGAGGCCATGAAATCGCGCACCGGGATGATCAGATCGGTCACCGGGTAAATGGCGAGCGTCGGCTCATCGCTGACGATACGGTCGGAGATGTAGATCATCTTGTCGGCCATCGACCATTTGGCTTCCGCAAAACGGCAGATGAGGTTGAGCGCCGACTCGAGCGACACGTTGTCGGCGGGCAGCGTTATGGGCGTGTTTCCTATGCGTGCCCTTGGGTCGATCACTATGTCGACCTTCGCAAGCTTGCGGAGGTAGTCGGTGATCTCTGTCAGCGAGGAGTCTTTGAAGTCGAAGGAGACGCGCTGCTCGAGCTTTTTGCGCAGGCCGGCCTCCCATTCATTGACAACTCCGCCCCTGACACCGCGGCCGAGGCGTTCGCTTCCGCTCATTCTCACGTCGCGCCATGTGTTCAGGTCGTATGTGATGATGTCCTGGGGGATGATTCCCTCCTGCTCGATCATCACCATTGCTTCGTCCATGCCGCCGGCGACCGCCTCGCGCAGCAGTGCGTTGCGCTCCTTGTCGGAGCTGTCGAGGATGCGGCGGCGGAGGTAGCCGGCCCCTTCGGAATCCGGTCGGATTTCGAGCGCCTTCTCGACGGCCACCAGCGCGCGGGCGTAATCGCTTCGCTTGTGGTATTCCTTCGCGCGAGTATAATAAGCTTCAAACTTCTCCTGCCTGGCCCGGATGGCCTCTTCTTCCATGGCTTTCATATCCTGGTCGGCTTTCTGCGATAGAGCCGCGTATGAGGGGGCCGGTTCAGATTCGGCCCGCGCCGCGCTCAAGCTCGTCAGAATTACCGCACACAGGCACATGCTCAGCATGATGCGGAAGCCTGTCAAGGTTCTCTCCTTTCTGCCTCGCCGGACGCTGCGGCGGACGGTTGCTGAATTCATTGTGCTTTTTCCTTATTTCTCAATCGCTCGTCGCTAACTGCGGCTCGAGCTCCGACTGAACCAGAATATTCGCCGAAACCAGGATCACGAGGCTCTCGCGCCTGTCAAGGCGGCCCCAACTCGTGAACAGATACTTGATCACCGGTATCTTGCACAGCAGCGGCACCGACGCATAGCCTTCGCTTTCGTTGGCCTGGGACAGCCCGCCGATGAGAATCGTGCCGCCATCCGGCACCGATACTGTTGTTTCCACCGCACGTATCTCAACTTCCGGCGTTTCGATCGGGATCATGCCGCTTGATCTGCGGTCTTCAGTTGTGATGAACGCACGCGTCACCCACATCGGCTCGTCGGGGAATGTTACGATGCTGATGGACGGCAGCAGCTCAAGCGTCACGTAGTGCTGGTCGGCGCTCACATACGGCTTCACCTCGAGCACCACGCCGTCGGTGGCCGTTGCAATTTCCGGCGTGCCCGTGTCGTCGTAGGTCTTGATGTAGTTGTGAAGGGTGGCCACAACTATGTTCGCACGCTGGCCGTTGAAGCAGGTTACGCGCGGCGAGGTGAGCATGTTGCCGTGCTTCTGCTTCCTGACCGCCTCGACGAGCGCCCTGACCTGATACTTGGTCAGGAGGGCGATATCGAGGAACAGGCCGCCGTAGTTGGTCCAGCCTTCGGCCAGCCCTGGCAAGTTCACCGGGGAGATGTTCACGTTGCGGCCGCGAAGATCGAGGTAGCCGCCGGGCCGCTGGCCGCCATCGTCTGTGTTCAGCACCGGCCACGGCCGGCGCCCGAAGGTGGTGGCGCTTGTGAACGAAGGCATTTCATTGGGCGTGCCGCGCGTGGGGCCGAACCTGTTGGTGTTGTTGGGCCAGGCCTTTGTGTCGTCGCGATACCAGGGAGCCAGTACGACAGGATTGCCGAACTCGTCCAGCCGCTGGTTGCCCTGCCAGGCGGCGCCTGAAGGCAATGTTTGTGTGCCGGAATGTACGCCGCGCGTGACGAGGTTGTCCAACCCGTTCCAATCGACGCCTGCACGCTCGAGGAAGTCTTTGTTGATCTCGATGAAGCGCGTTTGAATACTCACCTGGACTGCCCGCGCGCGCCGGAATGCCTCCAGCAGCCTCATTATCTTCTTGTGGACTTCCGGGTTGTTTTTGACGATCACCTTGCCGCCTCGGAACTGAATGGTGTTTTGAGCATGTCCGACGGCGTCTTCATCCCATGACCACGGGTCGACGGTGTGGCGGATAAGGCCGACAAGCTCCTTGCCTCGTTCTTCGCGCTGCAGGTAGCTCTCTTCGCTGGAGTTCAGCCGCTGGTCTTCGTTCCCGGTGCGGCGGCCGTCCACCTCGCGGAAGTCGATGGCCGAAAAGCTTCGCGGCTCCATGCACAGGTCGGCCACGTCATACACTTCCATTATCGAGTCTTCTTCAAACTGCCGGTCCGAGACAATGATCATCTCGTCCTTCACCTTCCACTTCAGGCGGTTCATCCGGCAGAGCTGATTCAGAACGTACAGCATCTCCATCTCTGAGGTTGCCAGCCTGCCCACCGATTCGTTCGTGTTGGCGCAACGAGGATCGACCACTATGTTGCAGCCGGTTGCCTTGCGGAGGTAACTGACGGCGTCGACAAGCCCGGCTCCGTTGAAATCGCAGGATATCCTGGTGCCCAGCGCCTTCTCGATGGCGTCGATTGCGGGGCCGCCGAGGTCCTGCTCCGGAATGTTATGGGAAACCGTCTCGTGCCTTGCCGGCTGCTCCGGATGCCTGACGAGTTCGGTCTGGGGTGTCTGGGCTTCGCGGATTCTGTCGAACTCGGCTTCATAGGAGCGCCGCCGCCTTTCGGCAGCGTCGGCGGCGAGTTCCCTGCGGCCGTCGGTTTCGATCCGCCGGTTGAGTTCGCGGGCGGCCTCGTGCCGCGGATCTATCTCGAGCACCTTGGCCACTTCTTCGTGGGCCTTGGTATATTCTTTCATCAGGTAATAGCGCTTGGAGCGCTCGAACAGCGTTTCGATCTTCTCATTCTCGCGGAGGCGCTGCGAGGTTTCGAAGGCGTTGACCGCGGCCGACGCTTCTTCGCGGGCGGCCACGGCTTCATCGCTCATCTGTGCAAATTGATGCGCCTCGGCACGCGACAGGAGCTTACGGGCGCCGGCCGTGAAGTCGTCGCAGCCCTCGAGGTTCTCCCCGATGGCAATGGCCATCTGGAGCTTCGGAATGGCTTCTTCGTAGCGCGATTCCGAGACCAGGCGGTTCGCCTGGTAATAGCGTGTTTCCATCTCGAGGCGGTTGCGGCTGATGGTTTCGTTTGCCGCGGGCGGTTGTGCCTCGGCCGCGAACCTGGCCAGCTCGCCGTCGGCAACGGCCAGCATCCGGCGGGCCTGCTCGTTGCCCGGCTCGGCGCGCAAGACCTTCTCCATTTCGGCCTTGGCCTCGGCGAATCGGCTCTGCTCGAGGAACAGCGCCCCCCGCTCGAGGGAGATGCTCACGATGTGCCGAATGCGGTCCTGGTTCAATTCTCCTTCGGGTGCAGCGGCTTTGCCGGCCACGACCGGCTCATCCGGCAGCAGAATCACTTTGCCGTCTCCGTGGGCTGGCTGCGTGCCGGCGATCAGGGCTGCCGCCACAATCGCTGCGGTCAGTGCCCACAGCCTGCGGTGCCTTTGGCTGTCACGTTCACCTACCAAGGCCGTTCTCCTTTCATACTGTTGTATCCTGTGCTGTTCGCATTGATCCCAAACATAATCTCGCCAGACGGACGGGCATCAGCCTCCCTCTGGTGCGTTTTCTTCTTCCTTGTTTTCTTCTGTTCCTGCTCCCGCTGCCGGCTTTGCGGTAGGCAGAATCTTGAATTCATAGACCTTGCCGCTGGCGCCTTGCAGGTCTTTTACGCTGCACGCGGAGCCGTCGGGATAGCTGACGGCCAGGTCATACTTGATCTCCCTGCCGCTGAACTCGAGTCTGCGTGTTTCACCATGGCGAAGCTCGCCCATGTACCTATTATCTTTTGAAGAAAGGAATGCAAACTGGACATTTCCGGCGGTCGTGTTTATGAGTGCTATCTGTATTTTTCCGGCTGCAGTTTTCTTCTCTGCGGGCGCCGGCAGCGTTACACCTGCCTTATGCAGCGATGTGAAAAGCTCCCTCACTTCCTTCTCGTAGCTGCTCTTGCGCGGCCATTCCTGGAAAAGCTCGATCGAACTGCCGCCTGGCCCCAGAAGGACCGCCCGGCGCCTCAGTAACTGCCGGCGCGGGTCGTCGGTCGCCAGTATTCTGCTTTCAACGTCTATCAGCCGATAGCCGGTATCCACGGTGCGGCTGGCGACCGTCTCGCCGACCCACGCGCGGACGCGGTCGAAGGATGGCAGATAGTTGATGTATTGTTCCACTTCGAGATCGGCCATGTCGCCGTAGCCGCCCACGAGCCTGATGGTCAGGCCTTCGAGCGCCGATACCGGCTTCGTTTCGGAGCGTCGCAGGCTTGCCTCGAGCGTCTTTGTCTCGGCTTCCAGAACGTAGCCTGTTGTTTCGATCTCATAGATATAGGGTTTTCCCGGCTCGGCCGAGAAATCGTCCCACCAGTAGTCACGCACCGTCGGTTTCCCGAATTCGACTGCTCCTGCTGTCGCGGGCGGGTTCTCGAGACCTTCGACCATGTATTCGTGCACCACCAGCTTCTCGCTGTCGGGTGCTTCGGCCCGGTATATCTTGTATGAATGTGCGGGGCAGCTTTGTTCGTTGGTGCGCCAGAAGATGGTCGCATAGCCTTTGCCGGGCTGGGCATTGACCATTACGGGCGGCTTCGGCTCGGGCGATTTGGGCACATCGAGCACGCTGACTGTCAGGTGGAATTCGTAGCTTGCCCCGGTGGGGAATTCAACGCGCACACGCCCCTGGCCGCGATACATCGGCCACAGCTCGAGCTGCTTCTTCTTCTTGTCCACCTCGACGCGGGCGATGTCGGTGTCGCCGATGATCGGCAAAACGCGGGCGCGGTCGTAGTCCTGGCTGCGAAGGCGCACCTCCTGCTCGGCAATCCTGACGATGGTCGGTTCGCGCAGTTCCGGCTTGACGTCTTCGCGGAATTCAACGGTTACTGCGGTGCCGATCACTTCGTCGGGCCGCGAGAATACGTAGTCGCGGAACCCGATCGCTTTGTCGATCGTCGAGCGATGGAACCTGTCGGCCAGCCGGTCGTATGTGTCGATCTCGGGGTATTCGGCAGGTTTACGTTGCTGGGCGGCCTCTTCCAACGAGTTCATCGAGTCTTCAAGGTCCTGCACGGTTGCCCCGGCCGGCCCGGCCGACGGCCCTTTTCCCATCTTGAGGAGCGCCGTCACCGCCACGAGCACGGCGAGCACGAGGATCACCTTATCGACATAGCGCACCATCGGATTGCGGGGGTCGATGTTCATTCAGCAAAACTCCGTCTGTTCGCACTGCATCAGTTCTTGGTTTCCGGCAGAGGCACAACCAGTCGGCCGTGCACGACAGTCACGCCGGATTCGATCTCACATTTCACCAGGGCGCGGCCTGCGTCCAGCAGCGATCTGGCTTCCTGCGGATCGCCGTAAATCCTGTATCTGATTTCTCCGTTCCTGACGCTGGGCGACACTCCGGGCTTCTTGATCTGGCGGCGTATGACGGCCATCGCCGGATCGGTGTGGTTTTCAAGATACGCCTCGACGTCTGCCGGTGCGGTGAATTTCCCGGCGCTGAAGATCACCTCGCCGATGCCCATCGTCATATCGAGCACCCGCAGCGCAAGCTGCACGTCCACCAGGCCGCTTGTGGGGCGGCCGGCGACGGTCGCGACGGAACGTGTGTCCATCATGCTCTTGCTGATCTTGTACGAGTCGACCATCAGGGGCAGGTCGCTTTTCAGTATCCGCTCCAACAGCACGGGCACGTCGTTTGCGTACATCGTAACTCTGACGTTCACGTTGTGGAAGGTGTAGCGGTTGAGGGGATCGAACAGTTCTTCCTTCCTGGGCAGGAAGAATTCGACCTTGTTGAGGGATGTCACGAGTGGGTTGAGTCGCGGCGGCGGCGCGGCGGCTTTGTTTGCTTCAGCGGCCTCTGCTTCGCGGGCCGGCGGTTGTTCGGCGGGCGGTGCCGCTTCGGCGGGCGGTGCCGCTTCGGCAGGTGCGATGGCTGCGTGTGCCGTGGCGGGCTGCCTGATTATCCGCAGCAGTTCTTCCTGCACCCATAGCTGCTTGTATGCGTATATGTATACCTGTTCGCTGGAGTCGCCCGTCAGCGTCACGAAATCCCAGGGCTGTGTTGCGGGCGGCGGCGGGACGATCCGAAGGTTCACCGATTCCCGTTCCATCTTCTGGCGCTTGGCCACCAGTGTGTCGCCAAGCTGCGCTCGCTGGCGCCCGCTCAGGTTCAGCACCTGGCTGGGTGCGAGCCTCGAGTCCGGCTCGAAATGATCGAGGTTGTCGTCTTTGTCGATCAGGAAAAGCACCATCCTGGTGTATTCCCGCTCGAGGTTCTGCTTGTGGGCGGCTGCTGCTTCTATGAGGCCGGTGTTTACGGCCTTCTCCTGGAGCGAGTCGATCTGGCGTTTCTGGTGCGCCAGCTTTTCGATGCTTTGCTCGGTGGCGCCCGCTGTGCCGCGAACCATCACCACATACAGCACAAGCTCCACCACGAGCACGGCCAGTATCGCCACCCAGAACATGTTGCCTTTAAGTTTGTCCATCAGTTGCCCCCTTCCGATTCCTGGCCCGTTTCGGCCGGTGCAACGGTGATTTCGATAACAAATTGGTTTCTGAGTTTTCCTTCAGCACCATCTTTCACCAGCGGCGTCACTCCTGCCTTTACGTTGCGGAAAATCTTGACCTGCCTGAGTGCCTCGACCAGTTGCTCGTGCACGAATTCGCCTGTTTTCTCGGTCCAGCCGCGGATCACCAGCGTCCTCGTTTCGGCGGGCACCGGGATGGCCTCGCCCAATTCGTCATAGGTCGGTTGCTGCCCGGGCACCGGCCGCTGCACCTTCATTTCGATCTCGTCGAGGAATATGTCGATCGGCACCTTGGGCTTCTCGGTGGTGCCGAAGATGTCGGTAACGGCGTTGAGCGCCGTCAGCATCACTTCGCGGTTCTCGCCGATGCCGGCCAGCCCGGCGATCCGTTCGGAAACTTCGGCGGTGTCTTGCGCTTCATTGAACCGGTTGATAAGCTCGTTCTGCTGCTTGATCAGATTCTCGGGCTTGTCATCCAGGGCAGAGATTCTGCTGTTGTCGGCGTTTACGGTTATGAACGAAGCGAGCAACCCGGCGCCGAAGCAGGCGGCGGTGGCTGCTGCGAATGGTTTCTTGCGGCCGATCTCGCGCTGGGCCTGCATTTCCTCGGGGAGCACGTTGATCGTGATCGGGCCTGCTCCGGAAGCTTGCAGCGCCAGGCCGATCGCCACCGCAAACGACGGCAGCTCGTTCGCGTGGGGGCTGCCGGCAAGCTCGGGGCTTAGCGACACCCGCTGATAGCTGCCGAGAGTGCTGACTTTGCAGTCGAGGCTTTCCGCGAACATATCCACCAGCGGCTGCATCTTGAAGCTTTGCCCCAGCAGATACGCTTTCTCGATCTTGAGCGACTTGAACTGCTGGCGGTAGTAGCCGATGGTCTTGTGGATTTCGCTCAGGAGGCGGTCGAACGTCGGACGCATCACGTTGAAAAGCTTCTCGGGCTGCTTCGACTGCGATGCCTTCTTCTTGAGTTCCTCGGCCTCCTCGTATGCTATGCCGAACTTCTGCTGCAGCATCTTGGTAACCGCCTCGCCCGAGATCGGTATCGAGCGGACGCGGAAGTTGCCTTCGGCGAGGATGACAATGTCTGTGCTGCCGGCGCCAACGTCTACGATCAGCGTGTTGTCTTCAACCTGCTGATCGAACTTGAGGAGGTTGTAGAGGCCCAGGTGCCCCATTCCGATGATATCGACGCCAAGCCCGGCAACGGCGAGGTTCGCGAGCGTATCTTCAATGATCTGATTCTTGATGGCAAACAGCGCCACCTCGATCCCCTCGCCGGGCACCTGGTGTTCGGATGCAAGCTGATAGGCCCAGGCCACCTCATCGAGCGGGAATGGAATCTGCTGGCGTGCCTCATAGCGGACGATCTGCGGAACCTGCTTCATGCTGACGGCCGGAAGGCTGATGAACTTGTCGAAGCCCGTTCCCGGCGCCGAGATAGCCACGCGCGACGAGCCGAACTTGTTGCGTGCCACCAGCGTCGACAGGGCATTGCGCAACTGCTCCGATTTGTCTATATAGCTGTATCCTTCGGCTCGCGTTGCCCTGGGGGCCGAATCCAAAGCGAGTATCTGGGCGCCCGACTTGTCCGCCTTCAGCTTGACGGCCCGGACAGCCGACTCTCCCAGATCAACTCCCCACACTACCTTGCTACCAAACATAACGCTCCTCAGATACAAGGTGCGGATGGCGACCCGTTTCGTGGTCGGCTTCCGCGGCTGAAAGCCTTCGCCATACGGCTGTCGGGCGATGCCGCCCGAGCGGGCCTTCAAAAAGCCTGGCCCGACGCGGATTATCAAACGCGGGCCGCACGGCCCAAAACACGCGGCCTGCTGCAAGCCGCATATCGATCCGCTGCCGCCCACGCCACTGCCCCACTGGCAGGGAATCTTACAAGTCGTTACATGCCGAACGCATTATATCCTTCCAAGTGTTACTGTCAAGAGGAAAACTTTCAAAAAATATCGCCCGCAGCGTCAAAGGCATCCGCCGGCGATTCCGCATGGAGGCGGAAGCGGGCAAAACGTCTGCTTGCGGCCGACGGATCGGGCTTCATTTCGACGGGGCCGCGAGCAGGCTGAAAATCTGGTCCGTGGCCTCGAGGCTGTCTACTATCAGGTCTGCCGGGCCGAGGCGTTCGGCCGGGAAGCTGTTGGTAACGGCTATGCACAGCATTCCGGCCCGCCCAGCCGCTTCGACGCCGGCGACCGAATCTTCGATGACGGCGCAATCGGAGGCTTTCACGCCAAGCTGCCTGGCGGCCGCAAGGAACGGCTCGGGCGACGGCTTGTGGTGCTCGACGTCTTCCTTGGCTATGATTGCGCGGAAATGGCGGCGGATATCGAGCCGGCGGGTGATTGTCTCAATCGCTATGCGCCACGCGCTCGAGGCTATCGCCAGCGGCCAATTCCAGTTCAGTTGCCTGATCAGCTCGACTGCCCCGGGAAACGCCGGCGTCGATTCCTGCAGCATATCGAGGTATATCTTGCGCTTGGCGATCAGCCAGTCCGACACGTCGGCCTGGACGCCGCGCCTTACCAGAATGTCCTCGAGCAAAACGCGATCCGTTATTCCCACGCCCTCGAGTATCTCCTGCTCGGGCACGTCGAGCCCCCTGGATGCAAACAGCACCTGCCACGACCGCACGTGGATTGGTTCGGTGTTGCAGATAACGCCGTCGAGATCGAAAATAACAGCCTGCACTCTGCTCATGTGTATATCAAGTTCCATTGCCGCCGCCTTTCACAGGCGTTTTGGTGCCGTTGCGTGCCGCGTGGAACCGGCAGGCAAACGTGCCGTTACGGATGCGGTGGCTTGGGAAGGATTCGCCGGATCGCTAATCCTGCTGAAGCTCGACGGCTCGCTTCTCCCGCAACGACACCCGTGCTGCTTCAATGATGCGCACGCCGTCGACCGCCGAGCGAATGCTGATGACCGGCCGCGTCCCCGCGCGGATGAACTCGTGGAGGCCGTCGTAATCGTAGCTGCCGAGGTTGGTCCTGAAATCATGCACGGACTTCTTCCGCCCCTGCAGCACAACATACTTCTTGTCGCCGCTGTCGCCCGATGAAAACTCCGGGTTGATCACCACCGCGCCGTCGGTGCCCGCAACGAGGCAGGTGTCGGGGTATACCGCCCCCCCCACCGACAGCGAAACGGCCAGGTTCATCAGCGCGCCGCTGTCGTACCGAACAACGAGGTTTGCGTGGTCGGGCGTGGGGCGCTTCGAACGAATCCAGCTCTGCTGGGCATACACTTCCACCGGCCGGCCGAGGAATGCGTTTGCGAAGTTGATTATATAGATTCCCAGCCGGTACAGCGGCCCGCCGGGGCATGCGTCGGGATCGTCATACCACGTGCCGTCCGGCTCCATGTTGTCGTAGCGGGCCCAAGTGTAGCCGCTGATCTGGACGGGCTTGCCGAGGCGGCCTTCGTCCATCGCATCCTTGACTATGGCGTAGTTGCCGATGTATCGCGGCGGCGGCGAGTTTGACATCACGACCAGGCCTGCGGCTTCCGCCTTGTCTATAGCTTGGACGGCCTTTTCAGATGAAATCTCGAGCGGCTTGGTGCAAACGATGTGCTTGCCCGCCTCGGCGGCCATCGTAATATGCTGTGCGTGGAGGTGAGGCGGCGTGAACAACGCGACTGCTTCGATGGTCGGATCGGCCAGTACTTCCTCGTACGAGCTGCTGGGCTGCGTTTCGAGTTCGTCGGCAAGCTTCTGCGCCTTGGCGGCGTCCAGGTCGCACACCACGGCAAGCTCCATTTTCGGGTGGCGTTTGATCTCGCGCGAAGCGTGGGCGCCGAAGTTCAGGCCTATGGATGCTATTCGGATCGGTTTGCTGCTGTCTGGCATGACGTGCTGCCTTTCTGTTTCTACTTCTGCGGCTTCACCAAGCAGGCGCAATCATTTTAGCATTTGGGGCGCGCCGAATCAATGCCGGCTTTTCGGAAATTCCTGCCGTTACGCGAACGTTCGCGGCTGCATGATGCCGCAAAATTCATTGTTTCGCAATGCCGGGTAAGATAGAATTTCTGACTGGCCTCGCGTCCGGCAGGATCAGCGGATTGGGCAGCGGCCGCCGGCATTGCCTGCTAGTCGTCCCGTCCGTTGGCTTGAGCCGGTATTCGCCATAATGCAAGCCGGCGCAGCGCCGGCACGTGAAAGAAGGTATGAGCTTGAAGATTGACCTGCACACGCACTGTGCAGACTGGTCGGCATGCGGCCGCCAGTCGATCGAGCAGATTGTTGCATCGGCCCGTGCCCACGGGATGGACGCCGTATGCCTGACGGATCACGATACTGCCGCCGGCGCTCGCGAAGCGGCGAGGATCGCCGCCGAGACCGGCTTTCCGATTTTCGTAGGCATGGAGTTGTCTTCTTTGGAGTCAGACGTGCTGCTGTTCGGTTCAGATCGCACCGAAGGATTCAACAGGGCTGAGTATGCCGAAATCCGCGATATGATCGACTTCGCTTCATGCGCACTGATCCCCGCACACCCTTTCCGCGGCGGTTCCGCCTGGCTCACGGCTTCCGAATTGATTCGCAGGTATCATGACGATTTCGCGGCCCTCGAGGCGTTCAGCACCAACATCGGCGAGGGCGATTCGGAGCATATCATCGAGCTTGCGGCGGAAACGAGCCTGCCGATTGTTGCAGGATCGGATGCTCACGCCCCCGGCCTCGCCGGCCGGTTCTTCACTGAATTCGATGACGAGATCGGCTCGGGGGCGGAGCTGGTGGCGGCGCTGAAGGCCGGCAGGTTCCGCGTAGGGAGCGAAGACCTCACGCGGAGACGCGCAGACGCGGAGAAATGATTAATGAGGGCGCGATGAGCGAGAAAACGGCGTTGATTGTTCCGGCTGCAGGCATCGGCTCGCGGTTCGGCAACGGACGCGGGCCGAAAAAACCATACCTGCTGCTGGGCGGCCGGCCCATCCTGCTGCGCACGCTCGAGCGCTTCGCAGACCTGCCGGGCATCGTGCAGCGGCTGCTGGTGCTGCATCCCGATGACATCCAGCGCGTGAACGCCGACTGGCACGACGACCTCGCGGCGCTGGGCGTGACCGACATTGTGCCCGGCGGAGCCACGCGACAGGAATCGGTCGGCTGCGGGTTGGCGGCGTTGCACGGCGACGTGACCATCGTGGCCGTGCACGATTCGGTGCGCCCATTCGTGTCGCAACGGGCGATTCGCGAGTCGATCGTGCAGGCGGCGGCATTCGGCGCTGCGGTGGTTGCGTGCCGCATGACGGCCACCGTCAAACGCGCGGATTCGGACGGCCGGATTCTCGAGACCGTGCCGCGCGAAGATTTATGGATGGCGCAGACACCGCAGACGTTCCGCAGGGAATTGCTTGTGCGCGGATGGGAGGCGGCCCGCCGCGAAGGCTTCGCCGCCACCGACGACGCCTCGCTGGTCGAGCGGCTCGGCGCCGCCGTCGTCATAGTCGAGGAAAGCTCCGCCAACCTCAAGATCACCACCCCGGCCGACTTGCAGATGGCCGAGGGAATGCTCGCGGGCGGCGCGAATACAGACGATTCGCACGGATGACAGCCTGCCCGTGCGCGTCACCGCGCAAAGGTTTGTGCAGATAGTTTTGGTTCTTCCGTATCTGGTGTGGGTCGTTGTTGAACGCAGCGCATAACAGGCCCGGTTTCGATCGACGCACGGGCTTGAATTCAC
>Ga0210003_1000836_pt1 | contig 27744 bp, 34 predicted proteins | sample LantaG_FD_182804 | JGI IMG/M metagenome (GOLD analysis project Ga0210003, IMG submission 182804) | Deep subsurface microbial communities from Baltic Sea to uncover new lineages of life (NeLLi) - Landsort_02402 metaG (SPAdes) (version 2) | ecosystem: Environmental > Aquatic > Marine > Oceanic >... | reverse complement strand
ACAATATATAAGTGGTATAGATTTTTCATACGCTAATGATGCAGGTGATTATACTCAGACGTTTTATCTATGTCGAAATTTAGCACGAATAGATTTTCCAGGCGGGCCGACAGATGAGACAGGATTCAAATATGCGGTATCTCTACAATATTGCCCACTCTCAAGAGATGCGATGCTGGAAATCTTTAATCATCTATGTACAATAAGTCATTCTGCCGTACTTGATATAAGAAATAATTCGTACACCTCTGAGCTAACAAACAACGATAAGCTTATTGCAACAAACAAAGGTTGGACACTATCACTATAATTATGGATCAAGAAAAAGGATTTTACAAATTAACGGTAACCACTAAAGGGTCGTCTATGTTCTTTTCGACACACTTGGAGAATAGACACTGGACTTTGGATATTTCTTTAAAAGACACATACACATACCCTATTGATGATTGGTACTATTTTGATACATTGAATGAGGCGTGTGCATCGTTTGAAGTAAATTCAGAAGATTTTCGCGAAAATATTTTTCCGAGTGAAGATATTCATAATAATAATTTAATTTAGGTTTTTATCATTATTATTACTAAAGGGTAGGAAATTACTCATTTATATATAAATAATATTATATGAGTTTAAGTCTTATAGTTGAAACACCGGCACCAAAAGAGTCTTTTGAATATATCGTCGAAGACGGTAACGCAAAAGGTACTCAGAATTTTTTTATTAAAGGGCCTTATATGATGGCCGAAGGCATTAATCGTAATAAGAGAATATACCCTCTGGATGAAATGCAAAGAGAAGTTAAGCGTTACGAAAACTTAATGGTAAAAACTGGTAGAGCAATGGGTGAGTTAAATCACCCATCTACAGCCGATGTCGATCTAGAGAGAGCCTGTCACTTAGTTACGGAAATATCTCAAGACGGTAATGTATTCTACGGTAAGAGCAAGGTTCTATCTACACCAACCGGCTTAATCGTCCGATCATTAATTAATGACGGAGTAAGGGTCGGTATGAGCTCTAGAGCTTTAGGTCAATTAATTCCTGAATCTGGTCAAGAAGGTGTTAGCCGGGTTCAAGACTTTAAATTAGTAGCTATTGATTGTGTAGCTGATCCATCGTTTCCAAAAGCTTTCGTTAATGGTATTTTAGAAAGTAAGCAATATGTTGTTAATCAGTATGGTCAGTTCGAAGAAGCGTACGATAATTTTGAGAAAACAATTGCTACAATGCCTTTAAAAAATAAAGATGAGTTTTTACGCAAACATATGTTGCAATTTATTAAATCTCTATAAATAATATTATGAACGGCGATACGAGTAAAACCAATACACATATTAAAGACTTTATTAATAATGTCATTAATAAACAGTATAAAAATGCTCATTCAAAATTATCTCGTGCTGTTGAACAGAAAATTAAGCAGCAGATCATAAATAATAATATAAATCTATTTTAATATGTCTATTTCCAAAATACTAAAAGAAGCAACTAACGGTACAGTCGACGAGGCTGTCCTAAGTGAAATCGAATCTGCATTCGAACAACGTTTAGCTGAGAAGACTCAGTTACATGTAGATAAGGCTTTACTTGAGCAAGATGAACTTTATACCTCTAAGTTAGAGCAGCTTCTTGAAGCGATCGATACTGATCATTCAAAAAAGCTTAATAAGGTTGTCGAAGCTATCGAAAGTGATAGATCAGCTAAGCTTAAGGCAGTTATTTCGAAATATGAAAACGTATTAACAGAAGATGCTAAGGTATTTAAAGAAGAGTTAGTTGAGTCAATCTCCTCTTACCTTGATGCATATATACAAGAAACAATTCCAGCTGCTGATATTCAAGAAGCAGTTAAAAATAAAAAAGCAATTAAAGTGCTTGAAGGAATTCGTAACCATTTAGCCGTCGACGGCGCTCTTCAAAGAGAAAGCATTAAAGATGCTGTTATTGATGGGCATAATCAAATTAATGAAGCTACCACAAAGCTTGAGTCTGCACTTCAAGAGAAGGCTGTTATCGAAAGAGAACTTAATACAATTAAGGCTAATCTTCTGATCGAACAAAAAACAGCTAACCTCGATGAAAGAAGCGCAAAGTATGTAAAGAAAATGTTCGAAGGTAAACCATCAGAGTTTATTACTGAGAATTTTGAATATACTTTGAAGCTTTTTAATAAAAAAGAAGATAGCAGACTTGAGGGCTTAAAAGTAGAAGCTTTGAGAGATACTGTAAAGGTTGATCGCGTTATAAAGGAGAAGGTTGAAACACCTGCCCCTGCTAACCCATATCTTACAGAACTTTCAAAGTACTAATTTCTAAAATTAATTAGGCTTTCCTGAGTTACCTGGGTTAAACCCTTGGGGTCGAACAAAACAAAAATAAAGGAAAAAATACAAATTATGAATACAATTAGACCTTCACAGGCATATATTGACGAATCAAGAGCGTCAGCTCTTTTAGAAAAGTGGGCTCCAGTTCTGGATTACACTTCTAAAAGTGTTGCACCAATTGAAGACTCCCATACTCGTTTGAATACAGCGATGTTACTTGAGAATCAAGAAGCATGGTGCATTCAAGAAGCAGGACCGAACTACGTCGGCAACGGTAACGTTGCTGGTAATGGCGGTGCAATCGGAAATAACTTCCAGACTAACGGCCGCACCGCGACCGGTACACCTGGAACAGACTCCTACGCTTCTGGCGATTATCGTCTTCCAAAGATCTTGATTCCAATGATTAGACGTACTTTTCCCGAGTTAATTACAAATGAAATCGTTGGTGTACAACCAATGGCAGGTCCAGTTGGTCTCGCATTTGCTCTTCGCTACCGCTACACAGGGGAAACCCTTGGTGATGGTATCGATGGTAAGTCAGCAGCTGGTAATGCTCCTGTAGGTCAACCAGGTGTTCTTGCTGGCGCAGCCGGTCAAGAAGCTGGTTATAACTACTTGAACACTGCCTATACAGGCACATCCGCAAGCTATCTCTCAGGTACCGGTTCATCTGACTACGGCGTTGACAAGCTCATCTCCGCATCAGATAACGGTGTTGCTGCTCTCCTTAAGAATTTCGAAGTTACAGGTAATATTCCTTCCTTCGAAGTATCTTTCGAAAAGACAGCAGTTGAAGCTGGCACACGTCGCTTAGGCGCACGTTGGTCAGTAGAACTTGAGCAGGACCTTAAGAACATGAATGGTATTGATATCGATACTGAATTGACAAACGCTATGTCGTATGAAATTCAAGCCGAAATCGACCGTGAAATGTTAGTCAGAATGATCCAAGTCTCCCTCAATGCAGGGCAAGGCGCAGGTTATTCTGTATGGGCTCCTCAGTCAGCTGATGGCCGTTGGTTAGTAGAACGTAATCGTGATTTCTATCAAAGACTTATCATCGAAGCAAATCGCATCGCTGTTCGTAATCGTCGTGGAGCAGCCAACTTTGTTGTTGCAACTCCTCGCGTTTGCGCTATCCTTGAGATGCTCCCTGAATTCCAGTGGGTACCTGTTCAAGGCAATGTTAACACACAGCCTGTCGGTGTAGCAAAAATTGGTAATCTTGGTGGTCGCTTTAACGTCTACCGTGACACACGTACAGAAGGTAACAATGTTGATGACGCTAGCCGTCCTGAATATGCGTTACTTGGCTATAAGGGTCCAGAGTTTTATGACACTGGTCTTATCTATTGCCCGTACATCCCTGTTATGGTACAACGTACTATTGGTCCTAATGACTTCGCACCACGTGTAGGCTTGCTTACACGTTACGGCGTTGTTGATAATATCTTTGGTGCTAACCTCTACTATCACGTCATTCTTGTAACTGGACTCGGACAAGCATTTACACCTGCAACCCAGAGTGTTTACTTCTAAGCCGAATTAAACGCGGAATAATCCGCTATCTGGTTAACAGATACAGTTTGAGACCTAGTTCATTAATTTGAACTAGGTCTCTTTTTGTATACATTAAAAAGCCGATAACTTTCACTATCGGCTCTTATATTACTGCTTACTGGTTTTAGTATGTACCGTATCAGGATCAACTAGTTGTTTAGCAAACCGTTGAATTAGATTATTGCTCGACGCTCTAACCGGATTGATATCAATGCCGCCTCGACGCGCATATAGGCACATTACTAGGAGCTCGCTCGGATCGAACGCATCCTGCAACCGCTTATATATACACTCGCAAATTTCTTCATGAAAATGACACTCGTCTCTAAACGATACGATATACTTTAATATACTCTTAGGCAATACTTCCACATTAGACTTTATATAGATAAATACATCACCCCAATCTGGCTGAGAAGTTACGCGGCAGTTACTCTTTAACAGTCCAGAGTAAAATTGCTGCTCACTTTCTATGGTCTGTATAGTGCCTTCTAATAGTTCTGGACTTTCAGTATATTTATTAAAAGTATAACCATCAGTATCAAGTAGATCTACATTGATATAATCTTGCATAAACCACTCCGTATCAGGACTGCCAGACTTACAATTTACTCTTTCACCACTATGGAAAGATATAACTACATCAGTACCGAGTAATGTAGTTAAGTCTCTAGCAGTAATCTCTTCGAAGTTCTTAACTGCGACATCATTTTGATCGCCCATTTTAGTCATGTTAAATGAATTAAAGTATAGTTTAATACTCTTACTCTCTACAATATACTCACTATGGCATGAATATACACACTTAACAATACCTGTTACCGGACGGCCACTATTTAGAAGGAATGAGCATTCATATGCATTCCACGTATCTGATCCAACGAATGGTAAGGCCTCCTCGAAAATATTCAGATACTCTCTGTTGTTACGTCGAGGTTCTCTTACAAGCAGCTCCCTATCGTATACGCTCTTATACTGAGACGTTTGACCTAGGTGCTTATTAATATTGCTGTTATCTATTTTACCGTTTTTCATAATTATCAAATGTATTATATATTATTTCTAGTCGCTGCTCCACTGTACCTTCTAATCTTACAACATTAATTTTAAAGTGTTCGATCGCCATCTCGAAGAGATGTATAATTCGTGTACGAAACTCTTTATTAACGCTTCTCTCCCCATCATCTACTAAAGGGATGTCAGGCTCCGTATAGAATATAATATCTACGTTACCAATTAATTTATGCGTAAGATACTCTGCGTAATCCGCTACCTGTGTATCTACCTTTTTCATAATATGCAAATATACAGTGTACACCAAACCGTCCAGAATACACCGGTCTAATATAATATTTTTATCACGGGAGATTAAATAATTATCCAAATGAGCGCTTAGTATCGCTAATTGAGTCATATTGTCACCTTCTTCATTAATACTTAGCTTATGTTTTTTCTTTACTAAACGCGTAACCTCTTTAATAAAGGAGAATTTTTTAAAACGCTTATCTAGCTGCAACTCATTTAATAAAGTCGTTTTACCTGTACTCTGTGCTCCTGTAAAACTAATAACCATAACCTATAATACTTTTAAATTGTTCGACATTGTAATTTATATTTTCTTGCTCTGTATCAGTAACTTTATAATCAATTAGATCAGCTAGCAGAATTGACGGCTTTTCAGTTAATCCGAGATCACCATTATATCTAAGTTCCTTAATACCTGCAACTACCGGATTAGATGTATCGACCGATCTAATAGAGCTATCACCAACATAACTCTTAAATTCCTTAGCCAAAGAACAACCTAAAAGGTGATGAGGCTTATTTTTATTCCAAATACCATCAGATTTTAATTGACTAATTAGTCGCTGACGGCCATCACACCATCTTTCAAGCTGGGTTCGACCTCTACCGGTTACAATATAATAACTAAAATTAAAACTAATTGCAATATAGTCAGCATATTCAGACATATATTTATAGCAGTCTACAATCTCATCATATGTTTTACCTTGTACCGCACCGATTTTCAATCCAGGTAAATCTGGGTATTTACTAGTAAATTCTGAAAAGCTCTTAATTGTAGCATACCCATCTTCTAATACATCTGGTACAATATAAAAACTAGGCTTTAATTCTCTAGTATACATAGCAAACTTTTCACAATCGAAGGATTCACCGAGCTCAAAAATACTATTATCCAGCAATACTTGACGACCTAGTTTAATGGAGTCCTTAAAGAACTGGTAGTATTCTGGGTGAGTTTCAAATAGATGAACTAACGCGTAATCATAATCGTTATATGACCGTGATTGAGTTAAAATAGATATAGGACTTTCGTGTGATACATACATATAACTATTATAGAGTATAAAACTGGTATTTCAAGTTAAATATATATATATATGGCGTGTAAAAAATTTAATATTGATCCACTTTCCCAAGAGCTGAAAGGTGCTGTACCATCAGCGTTTACAGGTGTATCAGAAAAAGTTAAAGCTTTCGATATTAATGAGACTTTTAATACTGCGTTACCTGACATAAAAAGTAAGGTGGCGAGTGCAGTAGAAAATTTTAAAAATATAAAAACGGGTTCTCTACCCTCTCTCAATCTTCCGAAATTTGATCCCGCTGGTTTTTTCGAGGATATAGATAAAAATGTAGATAATACTTTAACATCGTTAACTGTCATTCAAGCTAAACTTGCCACCGAAAAAAATAAAGCCAAAGGTATTCTTAACTCTCAACTTGACTGTATTAATGATTCTACTATATCATCAAATGAAGTATCAGTGTCGCAAGGTGATATATTTGCTAATATTAAAGGAGATGTAGGTAGTCTCTCGAATAATCAATTAAGAGATTTTAATCTAAGTGAAGAAAATCAGCTAGCTGCTGTAAATGATATAACTGCAAATACCGTAGAGCGCGGTAAGGTTGCGGCAGCTAAAGGTGTCACTAATGTTAAGCAAGCCGATAATCAATTAAAAAGTCTCTCTAATCGAGCGTTAGGTCCGATGTCTCAGAGCGAACTAGATCTTTATTTTGGTGGGGAGGCTATTATACCTGAAAGATTTTTTAATAAATTAGTAAGACCTTTTAGGGAAATCATAACAGAAAGCTCTGTAGATTATAACGGTGCCTATAACGATTTTGTATATTTTATATCAGATATGGAGGATTTTGCCGGTTATCCTGATACTGGTGGGTTATATATTGTTTTAAAAATATATATTATATATACTGTTAATAATTCTAAGCCTGGTGATCAGTTTTACGGCTTAACATATTCACAAGCGTTCGACTTGTTATCGCCTAAACATAAAGGTAAATATATATAATGAATAAATACTATGGTAATTATGTAGGAGTTGTAATACAAAATAACGACCCGGATATGTCTGGCAAGGTAAAGGTATTTGTACCCCACGTATCCTCAACCGTTTATAACGATTGGGTTAGAGGTACTAATAATAAGAAAATTAAATTTATAGGTAATAACATTGATGAGGATATTACCGGTATACTTGATGATTTAAAGAAGATACTACCATGGGGAGAATGCGCTGCGCCGCTAGTTGGTGAAAGTTCAAGTGGTAGATTTAACAACTATAATTTAACCGGTAGTGTATCTGATAGTAATTTTTATAAAACAGCTGTTGCTACTTCATCTGCTTCAAATAATATAGGTCAAGCCCCGAGTAATTTATATGATTCTGATATAAGTCTAAACGATGCATTTACGGATGCTTCTAATAATGTAAATAGACCTAATCCTCTATCGTTTGAATATAAACCAAATGCATATTCGAATGAAGCTAAAGGCTCGTTCTGTATACCTGCAGTTGGTTCTCATGTATGGGTATTCTTCAGAGAAGGTAATCCTCAGTTTCCAGTATATTTTGCAGCTAGTTTTGGTCAATCAGACTGGAAGGGTATATACGAATCTGAAGATACTCCAGGTATAGATTACCCGGGTACATACGAAAATAAGAACGCTGGTATAACAGAATACGACCATAATGTAGAAGCTTATAGAAACAAGTACGTTATTAACCAGAAAGGCGGGTCCTTAGAGTTTGTTAATAGTGATCTAAATGAAAAGATGAGATTAACTCACTATTCAGGCTCATTTAAAGAGATGAATAATCAATCAACAGTTGAGTTATCTAGTAAGAATAAGCAGAATTTAGTTCTTAATGATTCATATGATACTGTTAGAGGTTTTAAGAATGAATATACAGGTAAGAATTTAGATGAAATCGTTTATAGAGACAAATATAAGAAGGTAGGATCTTTAAATGTAGAATATTTTGACAAGTGGAAAGACGTAGTTGCTGGTATTCAGGAGTTTAAACAGTTGTTTGAAATAAAGCGTACAAATGATAATAGCGTTAAAAACGATGACGGCATAACGGTATTAAAGAGAAATAGCCTATTACAGGAAAGAGATGGTACATTTGCATCATATCCTGTAACAGACGGTTCAACATCTTATAAAGCTTTAGCTAATAGCGTCACAGCACCGGGTGCTGGATATACTTCAATCGCAAATCAAACTAGCGATGGACCGACTGGTATGGATGATCCAAAAGCGGTTGCGAGTAGTACAACACAAGCCCCGACTGTAGGTAGATGGTCGAGCGAGAGTGGATTACCATTTTCGAACGGTATTGGTAAGAGTTTGTCGACACAAAGCGGTAGTTGGGATATAGACGATAAAAAAGATAGGCTTAAAGAGTTAATTGAAGCTAGTTTACCGCAATTAACTGAAATTGAAAATGAACTAGGTATAGGTGGTAGTGAAATTATTCAGATAACAAAGCATAAGATAGAGACTATCGGTATGATAATGAATGACTTTGGTAGTATACGAATGGATAATATAGGTAAGCTTCTAAGTAACGAGGTGTTAGTTGACGATAATGGAGTGTATGTTAATAAAGTTGATAGTCCCTTGTTAGAATATGTACATGTTCAGGATTTGCCTGGGGGTAATTATACCTTAAATGTATGTAATAGGTATAATGTTATGGTAGGGGCTGGTGGGTTAAATTTAAAATCCTACGGTGCTGTAAATTTAACAGGCACTATAACAAATATAGCTGGTGAGCAGGTTAATATAGCTTCTGAGAGTGAGGTTAATATTGACGCAAAAACTATTAATATAAGCGCAGAAATATTAAGATTAAGAAATAAAAGGCAGAGACAAATTCTTATCGAAGACAATCTTGGCGTTAATAAAAATGTTATAATTGGAGGGGGTTTGCATGTTGAAGGTGAAGTGTTCTTACAGCATGTAACTGCACCGAGAGAATTTCAATTAACAGAGGGCACTACTGTTTTCGGCAAAATACTAGGAGGCTTTAATATAGGTACTGTAGGAGGCGGTGGAGATGATCAAGGCGCGGGTGCATCTGTTTCGTCAAATTTAACAGAAATGGTAATTGAATTATATCCACATTCACACGCTTTTGCTAATTTACCATTAACATTAAAAGATACTAATGAGAATGTCCGGCAAGCAGCAACAGAGTTAAATGCGGGTGTAAATAGAAGTATCGCTGAAGCTCAACATAATGAATATAAGGGATAAGTTATTATGTTGCATGTAGTGTATTTTTTTATACTAATATGATAAAAATATTAGATTAACTAATAAAAATATATAAATAAATTTATATATGGACTCCGGAGAAAAGACTAGACTCGATAGAATTGAAGAGAAAATCGATAGAATGGTTGAGGCTATTATTGCTTTAGCTCGTGCAGAAGAAAAAATTGTAAGTCTAGACGACGCTACACGTATTATTCTTAAAAGAATGGTCGCTCAAGATGATAGATTGAGGATAATTGAGAGAGACTTATCACATGCTATAGATACGACAAATACTATACGATCTGTTGTATGGGCTATCACTACCGCGATGATAGGAGCTATTGTAACTGCAGTATTTTGGTTCCTTGGAAATATGTCAATATACAGTAACGTTACTGGTCAGTAGCTTTTACCTAAACTTTTCATCCATTCGCCTCGATAGCATTTATGCCATATCATAAATGCTTTATTTATACCAATATCAGCCCCGGCTTTTTCTGATTCAATCCATTTTAGCTTATCAATCTCCTGTCTCTCTTGTTGAAGAAATTGAAAATAGCTCGAGTTATAGAAGTTGCTGCTCAATATAATCATATTTATTCTCGCTTAAACCAATAGTAAGTTATTATCATAAATAAACTACAAAAAGAACCAAAAATATAATTTGTTAATAGTATAATATTAATACCTATAGTACCTATAGTATATACACCTGCACATATATATCCAGCTAAAGATAATATAAATAGTGATATACTTATATCATCTACTCTCTTTGTCCGTATTGACTTAACTATCTGCGGAATATAGCAGATTGCAAAGCATATTGTGTAAACCCAGCCTATAATATGCATTATTATATTTTTATTTTAATGTACTTATCTATACACAACTTTAAATCTTTTTCATTAATTATACCTTTCAGCCTAACTAGCTCAAGATTATTTTTTGAAATAATTGTAGTGGGTATGGATGATATATCGTATTTTTTTGTAATTTCAACATCTGTGTCAACATTTGCTTCTATTACAGATATATTATTATATTTTGATATAACTTTATCAAAAATATTTTTATAAGCTTTACAAGGCCCGCACCATGGGGCGGAGAATTTAATAATTTCCATATATCAATATTTAGTTAATATATGGAAATTATCAATTTAATAGCCGTATAACCTACATCATACTCATTGGATTAAGAGGTGTGAGACCTTCAGGCTTAAATGCAGGTGTATCAACAATTAGACACTCAGTCGTTAATAACATGCCCGCTACTGACCCTGCATTCTGTAATGCGCATCTCGTTACCTTTGTAGGGTCTATGATACCAGCTTCGAGTAAGTCAACATATGTATCTGTAGCAACATTATATCCTAATTTACTATCATATATCTTTAACACTACTTGAGAACCATCAACACCTGCATTTTCACACAACTGACGAATTGGAGCCTCAATCGACTTTGCAACAATAAGAGCGCCGAGAGCTTCATCGCCTTTAAGTGAATTAACAACTGCCATAATGGCATTCTTTGTTTGTAGTAGAGCAGTCCCACCGCCAGGTACAATACCCTCTTCAATTGCTGCTCTAGTAGCTGCTAATGCATCATCCACTCTATCTTTCTTTTCTTTCATCTCTGGCTCAGTGTGGGCGCCTACACTAATAACACCAATACCTCCTGAGAGCTTAGCTAGTCGTGTCTGTAGTAAATCTCGATCAAAATCAGAGCTGCATTCAATAATAAGACCCTTTAGTACATTAACTCTTGCTTCGATCTCAGCTGTAGAGCCTTTTCCTTCTACAATAGTAGTATTGTCTTTGGTAACTGTAACTTTCTTAGCTTGTCCAAGATTTTCAAGCTTAACATTTGCTAGCTTTAAAGTATCATCGCCCGTTACAATACACCCCCCGGTTAATACGGCAATATCCCGTAGCATTTCACGTCGGCGATCGCCGAACCCTGGAGACTTAACAGCTACTACATTAAGGGTGCCTCTCAATTTATTAACAACCAGAGCTGAAAGAGCTTCACCTTCGACGTCTTCAGCAATAATAATCAAAGGCTTATTTTGCTTAGCTACAATTTGCAGTAGCGGTAAAAGCTCATTTAAGTTAGTAATCTTCTTATCACAAAGAAGCACTAGTGCGTTATCAAATGTGGCTTCTGTACTGGCTTCGTTCGTTACAAAGAACGGGCTTAAATACCCTCTATCAAATTGCATACCCTCAACAACACTTAGGGTGGTGTCGAGGCCAGAACCTTCCTCAACCGTAATAGTACCATCACTACCAACCTTCACCATCGCATCAGCAATAATATCACCAACTTCTGTATCCCAATTCGCGGATACAGTCGCAATCTGCCGAATATCACTTGTACCTTGAACCGGTCTGCTGATTGCTGCGATCGCTTCAACAGCTGCAGCAACACCCTTATCGATACCTCTTTTAAGGTAAACAGGATTAGCCCCGGCTGCTACATTTCTAATACCTGCTTTATAAATTGCTTCTGCAAGTACTGTAGCTGTTGTTGTACCGTCTCCTGCAATGTTTGCTGTCCGAGATGCTACTTCATGTACCATTTGAGCTCCCATATTTTCGAAGGGGTCTTCTAATAAGATTTCTTTTGCTACCGTAACACCATCCTTCGTAACAATAGGTACTCCAAATGCTCTACTAATCATTACATTACGCCCCTTGGGGCCAAGTGTAACTTTTACGGCTCTAGCTAGCGTCTCGACGCCGGTTAAAATCTTCTTACGACCAGCCTCATCAAATAAAATCTGTTTGCTCATACACATATTATAATATATGGTATAAAAAAGTCAAGAAAAATATAGGTAATCTACTCAATAATCCAAAAAAAAGCGCAACCCCCGCTATGCAGTGATCACGCTATCAGAGATATACTCTGGAGGTTATATAAATATTTAATTAATAGTTACAATTTAAACGACTACAGATCAAAATCACTAAACTCCGCTTCATTAATTTCAGTGTCTCTTGCACCTATCTTATATGAGCTAATTTCTGTTTCTTGTGGAGCCACTTGAACCTTAGAGCTATCTGAAAAGCTATTTAACCAACCCCCAATTGGGTTAGTAGGCTGATCAAAGATCTTATCGTAGCCAAGAGAGCGTAATCTTGTATTAGTTAACCATTCAATATAACCGCTAAGCATTTCAGCATTCAACCCTAATAGTGAACCTTGAGAGAATAGATACTCGCCCCACTTCTTTTCATTCTCTGCAGCTAAGCCATACATATCATAAATCTTCTGCTTATTATCTTTCATTATTTGCTGGAAACCTTCGCTCTTTTCTTCTCTCCAATACTTCATAATATTTTGGGTAATAGCAGCATGAAGATTTTCATCACGAGCAATCAATCCAATAATCTTTGCATTGCCTTCCATCTTACCTCTATAACCGAAGAAGAACGAACATGCAAATGATGTATAGAATGATAAACCTTCAGTAATTTGAGTCGATAGAATAGCATTAAATATCTTCTGCTTAATATCACCCGAATCATCACCGAGTAATTGATTATATGCAGAGCTAGCTTCAGCAGCGCGAGTAACAATCTCTTTATCTTCGAGAATAGAATCAAAGAATGCCGTAGCATCCTTAGTAATATTCTGCAAAGTATACGTATATGAATAGCTATGAATAGTTTCAAACCTAGCCCAGCTGGTCATACAAATTTCTAACTCTGGATTTGAAACGTAATTCTTAATATTATGTATACTTCTTGATAGCATACTATCTGTCATAGTTTGCCATCTAAGATTACTATTAAAAATAAACTTTTCGGTATCTGTTAAATTTTCATAATCACTACGATCTTTTGTAAGAGAGACTTCTTCAGGTAACCAGTGAAACTCTTCTTGTTTTCTCCATAGGTCGAAAAACTTTGGATATTTAAATCTATCATAACGCTGTAGAGCTAGATCCTCTCCGAGAAACATCGGCTGGCGGGTAGTATCAATATTTTTTAAATTAAGTACAGTTTTCATATTTTTTTATAATGCACATGCTCCTGATTCGCACCCATTATCGGTAGGTTCCTCACCCGCGGCGCTTTGTTTATCACCATCATCAGTATTATTATAATAACCTGTTCTCCAACCTAGCTTATAGGCGAGTAAAATTTCTTTAATAACCTTCGAATCGGGTAGAGCGCCATTTTCATAATGAGCGTAATTATAATACATATTAGCACTAATACTCATATCAACCCACTTCTGCAATGCTCCTACGATCTTAATAAGCCCGACATTATCTGGCATATCATATGCCAAGGTATACTTGTTCTTAAGAGAACTATAATTAGGTACAATTACCGGTAATGTACGAGCTTTAGATTTCTTATAGGTAATATAGCTTCTAATAGGTTCTATGCCATTAGTTGAGCACTGTATTACTGAAGAGCTCTCACACGGCATGATAGCTGATACAGTACTGTGTCTAAGTCCATGCTCTTTAATCCGCTCTCTAAGACCTTCCCAGTCCATTGAATTCTTACGCGTAACAAATTCGTCAATTTCCTTTTTATATGTATCGATTGGTAACCAACCTTTACTATATTTAGTTTTATGGTATTTCGGACATTTACCTTTTTCACTAGCTATATTGCAAGAAGAGCTGAGAAGGTAATACTGCACCTTCTCCATTAACTCATCAGCTACATTAGGAGCTTCGTCGTCAGTATACTTAACACCAGCTTTTGCAAGATATGCTGCAAAGTTTGTAATACCAATACCTAAAGATCTTCTATTCTTAGTAAAGTTTTCAGCAGCAGGTAAGAAGTAATCTTGATAATCAATTAGTTGATCTAGAATACGTACAATAATATCACATACCTTTTCCATTTCTGCATCTGATTGGATTTCAAAAACGTTAATAGCAGATAAAATACAAATACCGATCTCAGCATCTTTATCATCAGTATGTTGTAACGGTTTAGTAGGGTGTAAAACCTCAACACAAAGATTAGTCATCTTAATATCATCATCCCATGATGAACGTTGATTGCAATGATCAATATTCATGAAGTAAATACGACCAGTTTCAACACGCTCTTTGACAAACAAAGACATCATTTCTCTAGCTTTAATAGTCTTCTTAAATTTAAGACTAGTCTTACGCTCATATTGCTCATACAACTCATCAAAATTCTCATGACCGAACGCGTCATAAAGATCTTTAGCTTCATAAGGGGAAAATAATGTAATATTTTCATTCTTTAAGAATCTCTTATAAAAAAGCTCACTAAATTGTATACAATAATCTAACTTACGTACTCTATTATCATCAGTACCGGAATTATTCTTAAGTACAAGCATATCTTCTGCTTCATAATGCCAGAAAGGAAAGTTAACAGTCGCAGAACCACCTCTAATACCATTCTGATGACATGACTTAACTGTAGATTCCATCAGCTTAAGGAACGGAATAACTCCAGTATGCATAACTTCACCGTTACGGATTGCTGAGTTAATCGGACGTATACGACCAATATTTAAACCGATACCGTAACGTGAACCGGTTGCATAACCAGCAGCTGTAGATGATGAAAAGATAGATGGTAAAGTATCGTCGATATCAATTAAGCAACAAGATGCATACTGTCTAATTTTACTACGTACACCTGCCATCAATGGTGTCGGTAAGTTAATCTTAAACTTAGAGAAATAATCGTATGCCTTTTTAACGTATTGTACACGAGCTGATCCAGTATATTGACCAAAACATACCATAGCAATAATCATATAAGCAAATTGAGGAGTCTCGTAAATTTTTGTATTAGATCTATCTTGAATCAGATATTTATCGCATAATTGACGTATACCTGCATACGTAAAGAGGTTATCGCGATCATGATCGATATATTCATCTAGCTTATTAATTTCGTTATCAGAATAGAGCATTAAAATATCTTCATCATATACATCATAATCATGCACATTCTTATTAATAAAATCTAATAGCTTAGGAGGATTCTTACCTCCCCATACATCTTTACGTAACTGATAAGAAAGTAAGCGTGAAGCAACGTATTGGTAGTTCGGTGCATTTAATGTAATTAAGTTAACTGCAGATTCAATTAATACATTATGTATCTCATCTGCTGTAATACCGTCTTTCATTTGAACTTTTGCGTTAATTTCAATATCAGAAGCAGTTACTCCTTTAATATCTTCAACCGCCCAATTAACGACTTTATGAATCTTCTCTACATCATATGGGGCAGTTTCGCCGTTTCTCTTTACAATATTCATATTCATTATTTACAAGGTTATACCAGAATTAATAGCTTAAAGCTACCGAATTTTTGGAAATCAAATTTATGTTCATCTAGGTTTAAAAGGTGTTGTAGTATTTTGTTATCATCTCTTAAACTATTATCAGTTAGTTCCTTAAAGTGGGTAAAATCTATCGGGTATATTCGCTTGTTTAAATAAGAATAACTATCATTGCATGAAAAATTAAATTCAGATAGAATTTTTTCATATTGATCGATATGAAGATTATCTGTTAGATCTTCACTTAATAAAGTTTTAGCTAGATTCTTACCTTGTTGGCTAAGTTCTAAAAATAATCCGAACAAAGGTAACACGCTGAGTTCTTTTATTTCATTTTTATTTTTTTCAAAGACGAATAAACTTCTTTTAGGGTTGTATTTTTCACAAATATCTAAACGCTGATTATCGTACTCATTCTTTATAGCAAACCCTAAAAATAAACAAGGCAATTTTTCATCAAATGCGTTAAACTTATCAGTATTTACCGGTTGATCTGTTAATGTAATATCAATCATATTAAAAACTAATCTCACTAATTAAAGCGCCAGTCTTCATATTAATTGTTCTGAGCTTTTCACCCGCATAAGGCGTCGCGATCTGTACAGATACTACATCTCCAGAGATAGCTAAGTTAGAATACGTACCTGGTGGTAATGAATGAGTACGAAGTATACCACCCCCGACTGCGTTAAAAATTTCTAACGCTTTAGTACTATTATTAATTCTGGCTGTTAATGCGATCATACAGTAATTATATACTCCTTAATGAATTGTTCAACGTCAGGATCGGACTTATTATAAGTAAAACTAGTTAATGTTTCATTAAATGTAGGATGTTCTTTTAGTATACTAGTTTTACAAAAAGTTTTTTCAATATTATTAACGGTGGCCTCATCAGGTAATGCGGTACTATCATCTACATTTAAAATTTTTCGAATATCTAGTATTTTATACCCCCTTTTCAAGAAGCTTTTAACTTCCCTGCATATATACAAATCGTTTAATTTTTCTAGTGTACCGTATTCATCAATTTTTTTCTGTAAGAAATCACCAGAATAAATTGTCTGCTTACCGGTAACTATACATGTTATTTTTTTAGTCTTTGACATTAACATAATTATAATAAATATTTATATGAAATTCAACTCAATGGTCGAAAATATACTAGAAGATTTTAGAGCTCCCACGGATACGAAGAGGCCGGTTAAGGTAAGACCAGATAGTAAGTATGGCGCAGATAACCCACAGCTAAATGAACCTCATAGCACTAAGGCTATTAGTGGATTTAAAGGTCAATCCGGTGGTAAAGTAAGTACTTTACTATTTCAATTACCGAGTGATAAAGAAGATATTTCAAAAGGTATTAGTACGAGGTGGCAAGATGGAGATATTGATATTAGCTTAAGAGATATTTTAAAATATCTTAAAAACGAACCGGTTATTAATATAGAACCGAAAAAATTAAAGCATGCTTTAATTAAAGTAAATAGAGACCCAGTCAGAGTTCAAGCTGCGGATCTAAATTATCCTATGATAGTTACAAAGGTTAATGGAAAGTTTAAAAAAATACTAGACGGTCAACATAGATTAGTTAAAGCTATAACCAATAAAGAATCTACAGTAAAGATCAAAGTTCTAGATATAAATTCAGCTCCAGACGATTATAAGGAGATGTTTAGTTAAAAGGATCTACCAAGAAGTAGATATCCATTTAGCAGCTGCCATCGTAGCCCCTAACGCGTCGTTTGTCTCTAAGATATCTGACCAAGCTTTTTCATCATACTCTTGCAATCTTTCTAAGGCGTCCTTACCGAATGCTTTATGAAATTTAGAACCAAAGTAAGCAGATGAATTTTTAACTAAATCCATTGCAGTTTCAGGTTCTACTTGCCAGTAGCTTTTTGCAGGACCACCACCGTATTGAACTTTTGTTTTGTATTCTGATTCTACTGCTCCGGTTTTTTCTAAATAGTCTTTTAATTCAGCTGCACTATGGCCATCATCACCGCCAAAAATAGCCGCTGCTATTGAGATTGCTTCTTTAGCATCTGCAGGTACTGTATAACCAGCGTCAAGAACTGCTGTTGCTCTAGCTTCGTTTTCTTTAGCTTTTGCCTGTAGTGCTGGTTTACTACTACTACCGAACGTTTGGTAATAATCTGACCAATCGTCAACAAAATTACCAAAATTACCAAATACTGAACTAGCAGCTAAAGCTCCTATTGCTACTGTATTACGGAGTTTACCTTCTTCGATTAGCCGCATATGTTCTGCATATAATGTATCAAATTTATTCATTACATTGTAGGGAAAGGTACTGCTAATTTAAATGCTAAAAACCCTAATACTCCCCCAAATGTTGCTCCCCATTTAGATTTTAACCCTGTCGCCGTTTTTCTCATAAGTTTAACAAACATTTGCGGCTGTGGTATTTTATATTTAGTTGCCCATTTCATTGAGATATCATCTAACAATTTCATTTTCGCGTCATCAGACATTTTTTCAACTGCATTCATAGATTGCTTAGCTTCTTGAAATTCATCTTGTATCATTATATTACGTTTACCTGATGCAAGTTCAGCAGCATCACTTCTTTTTGCATCTAGTTTATTTGCTACAATATTGATTACATGCCCTAACGCATTTGTAGCAAGAGCTCCACCAACGCCGGCAATTCCAGCATTGACCGCCCAATCACCTATCTTTGCTAGTGTTTCAGGTATTCCCGTAACAGTATTCTTTATATCTGTAAGCTGTTGACCTAAGTCAGTCTCAGCAACTACACTGTTAAGTTTATTAGTTGTAGCATTAGCAGCATCACTTACGGCTCCGGAAATCTTAGAACCGACTTCAGCAGCCTTACCTTTTATGGCTGCAGCTGCATCGGTAAGTCTATTTTCCTCTAATACCCGCTCATTATAATATTGTTCGAATGTTTGCATATTATTATTTATACGAATCTATCGAGAAAGTATTTAGGCAACTTGCTTTTATTACGTAATACAGCGTCAAATATAGTAGCGTCTAAAACATATGTTACGCAGTGATCATTTTTACTTCTTACTCCACGACCGCACTGTTGTATAAAGTTTGATAGCATCTTATTAGTATACCACTGTTTATCTGCATTAAACATTTTTTTAATTCTATCATCACCTAATGGCAGGAATGCAGCTTTTATAATAATTTGAAAACGTGCGAGATCATCTTTTAGATCTACCCCAAGGCCTAAACTAGGACTCACTAATACCGTAGGTTCTTTTGACTTTTCATGAATTTCTAATATATCCTCATTTTTATATAATTCGTTTCTATATAAAAACCGATTACCTTCGACACTACTTTGTACATATTTTGTAATCGCATTAGTATGTGTATGTATAACACCTTTATCATTCTTATGCTTGTCGCATATCATCTTAATCTGCTTCATAACAGAAGGTAAAGCTTTTTGTAAATTAGCGTGATTTAATTTATTCGTCTGCGATATATAAATAGGAGCCTTCTTAGCATCAAAACCGCTATCAGATTCAATATATTTATAATCCTTAATACCTAAAGTTTTTGCAAGGTTCTTATGATCAATAATAGTAGCAGACATTAGTAATATCTTATCCGCATATTCAAATATATATTTTGTTAAAGTATCAACTCTCAAAGGAGTCAATTTAATATTATCCCTATCTTGTACTTGAACTACATATTCGCATGTCGACCATGTTTCATCAATCAACGTTAACGTTCTATGCATATTATTTAAATATTGAAATTTATTCTTTTCAGTTTGTGTTAAACCGGCTGATTTTTTCATACCACTACGAAGATCATCTAGATGAGATGTAACTTCAACTCGAATGGTATTAATCCACTTTCGAACACTGGCAGGGGCTGTAGATGTTAGTGGGAATATTTTAATCTTAAACATTCTTAATCTCTTAACATCAATCATCGTAGAGAATTGCTTAACAATTTCATCTTCAAGCTCTGAAGCTTCATCACATATAATATAGTCTCTATACTTTAAATGTTTCGGTAATGCCAAAAACATATTATAATTTAAAGCACTAAATTTACTTAGTATAGACTCATTTCGTGCATTATAATACGGACATATATTTTTCTTCCAGCAGTCATCACGGATATGCTTAGAATGTACGCATGGAGCTGTTTCCACATCATAGTTTGTATCAACTTCACATTGATAGTTAGATTTACCTTTAAGTACTGATGTATCTTTAAATAGACTCTTATACTGATCTTGCAAAGATTTCGTAATAGTTAACGCAAACGCGCCGGCGGGCAGCTCATCTTTGCATTCTTGCTCGTATACAAACGATCCATGCTGATCTATTTTATAAGCTTCATACGTATTAATGTAATTCTTAAACGTATCTGTATGATTACTCGATACATTCGCTAAAGTCTTAGATATAAAACTCTTACCAGAGCCAGTTGGAGCGCTACATATAACAAACTTGTTACCACTCTTAAATGCCTGCTCTATTTGCTGTATAATATCAACCTGCTGCTCACTTGGAGTGAAGTCTTTTGGAAAATTTGCTAAGAATTGGCTTATCATATATAGCCATTATAGCTTATATGCCCGATAAAACAACCACCGAATTATAGAGTTTATTAGCAGTTGTATGTTTTGCTGTTTTTACTTTATAGAATAAATCACTATTTTTAAGTGTAAAATCGTCCAATTCATACGAGAAATTAATACTATCATGTCCCGTTTTATAATTAAAGGGGTATGGAATTTCGTATATTTTATGATCTCCTTTATCATTTTTTAATGTAAAGTTAAAGTGAAACTCTTTAAATCTAAATAATATTAGCTTACCTTTTCTAAGAATTTTACCATTTTTTAATATAAAAACAATATCTCTTAAAAGGAAATCATTTAGTTCGGTTTCTATGTCTTCTATATAACTCATTAAATTATCTTCCCATGAATTGATTTTTTTCTTGTATGGTCATAGTGCGTATAGTGTCATTAAAGTACTCCCAAAATTCATCATTAGGTACACTCTTAATAAGGTCACAGCTATCCATACTCACCATTCGCCAGTCTTGCATAAAGATATCCCAGACTAATAATAGATTCTTTGATTCCGGATTATATTTTGGTGGATTTGAGGTTGGTTTAAAATTAAGTGATGTTCGACCGTTTACACTATTAAGTATACTGCCATCTAGAGTACATAGCATAGTCCTAACTGTCTGGTTAGTTAATTCAGGCCGCCTCTTAATAAACCTAATTTCGCAGACACTATTTTGGAGTATTTGCTTTAAACTCGTTAATCCAATTCTTGGCATATATTACGTTTTTGATTTGCAAATCCCAAACAATCGCTGTTCATTTAAGAACATACCCCTTTTAATTTTACCATAACCTTCAATATCCATATTGGATACTGGCGCGCCTTTATCATTAGGAAACATTACTATGTCGCCCTTCTTAGTATACTTAGCCTCAGGTCCTACTAATATTACTTTAGCCTTTCTCCATGTTTTATTCAGAGCATTTGTAGGTATAAAGATACCACCTCTTTTAATTGCATCCCCTGCTCCCTCTTCAGAAGATTCATCAATAAACTCCACTAGAATAATATCATCGAAAACAAAAGAGAGTAAAAACTCTTCACCGAGACCGAAATCACCGTCACTGTGACCCTCGATATCTATTAAACTTCTTTTGGTTGCTAAACTGTCAATACTTGCTGATGCCATATAGAGTTATTTAAACCTCTATATGGCAGTAATCAACAGGTCGCTCCTTTTATAATATAAATATTAAAGCATATCTATTAATGCCAGGTTGTTTTTATATTCTCGTTCACTATAAAACTCTGGTACTATCACCTTATCTTCTTCTTTCTTTTTTTCTGTTTTAATTTTTTTTATATAATTAAGTCTCTTAAATTTAAGCCTTGGAAACACTGAAAATATATAGTTATATTGCGCTGGTTTATCGCTAAAAAGATTCCAATATTTATTGGTCGTCTCATTTACATACTCATTTAACTCTTTTGAGTACATACTCGCCCATCTATTAATCATATACAGACTGAATTGAGATTCATCTTCGCAATTTATGTCCGCTTTCTTCTTACTAAATAGGATACCGTTTAAATATTGGAATAGATTCATTTTGTTTTAATCTTACATATAATTAGTTATGGGTTTGTTGATGATATATCTATAAGGTTACCAAATATTTATCTTGCAGCAAGCGATGAACATATCATCTACCATCGCATAAAAAAGATCAATAATATCTTGCATAAATTCAGTAGCCTGTTCATCAGTTAAACCTGTACTATATGCAAAGTTAGGAGCTTTACGACCGGCATTAACATTAATACCAGTATGGCCGATAGCTACACTATCTTTCGAATAAGTAATACTTACACTACACTTACCGACCTTTTGTAATGTACCATCACTACCTTCAAACTCAGCATGTACCATCAAATCATCCCCGTCTACTTCAATAGGCTTCTTAATATATTTAGAAGAAAGTACATTAGCAATTTGAGTATTAAGCAATCGCTGAAACGCTACAGCACCTAGCTTATCTAGATTAGGAATTTCCCAGCAGAAGTTAATAGCATCATCACTATAGATATAGTCGCCTTGAAGTACATCTTCCTGATCGATCATACCATCGATACTCACATCCATCGGGCATCGAAAAGCGATAATATTACCAATAGGTAACGTCTTATTACGAAAGTAATCGTAAGCAAAGCGCTTATGAATTAATGGACCGTCATAAACCTTAATATCTTTAATAATCATACACTAATTATAGTATATAAAGGTTAGGTATCAACTACTTAATTTAACAAAAATATATGCCAATACCGCAATTATACCAATCGACATGATTCGGCTTCCACATATATTCTTCAACTCTACTAGCTTTACCTTTTATTTCTGACCATAACTCAGCAACGCCTGTACTAGTATTGCCAATATCATGAAATACTAATACACCTCCTTTATTAATACATTTTAATGCATTTTCGTAGTCTTTCTTTACACCTTCATATGAATGATCTGCATCGATAAAAATACAATCAAATGTATTATTATTTATATTAAAGAAATCATCAGTTGTTTTATTATAAAAATTAACTTCACTACCTGGAAATAGTTCAGTCAACGCATTTACTTTTTTCATAATTTTCTCTTCAGTTTGCTGTATATGGGTATTTGCATAAGCGATACTATCAACAGCTTTGAATGTCTTACAATCTTTTCCTATGAATAAACTATTTGTAAAAAAACTACCACCGTTACCTACCCCTAATTCGAGATATGATTCTATTTTTCTATTTCGAAAGAAATCGAGCATATTAACGTACTCATGAGGTATTTGTTGTAGGTTTAAATTACCTTTAACTGCTCCAAAAAAGTTCGCTGGATCCTGCGAACCAGCTTCATAGGTTAACCATTTAATTACATCAGTATTATTAAACTTTGTAACAACATCTCTATAATAAACGCCAGTTATATATTTCATCTGTTCTATATGACTAGTAGTATGAGACTTACCATGAAAAGCGAAAACTTCTTCAAAAGATACATTAAGATCAGTGCACTCAGCTTCATAAGCAAAATACTTTGCTAATTCTAGAGGCGCAAATGTTATACCAGAATTTTCTAGAGAGTTTCTCAAGGTATGTACTATTAAAGTATCTTCATGGTAACCGACATTAGGCGCAATTTTACGAGCCGCTTCCATAAGCTTTTTACTTCTTATCGATACTCCACCATTACCTACCCGGTATTTTTCGCCTTGTGGCAAAAAGTGACTATTAACAGGCCATGGAGCTCCAATATAGTCATAATCTAAAAACTCTGATCGCCAGTTTTCTTCATTAATAATCCAACCATCATGATGTACCGATAAACAAAATTCCGTATTAATAAAATCCGGTAATTCATTTATCATAAAAGATGAGTAATCATCTAAACTCACGATCGATCGTATTTTTATAAACTTAACGTTTTCAGGTAAGTTCGTAGGCTTCTTATCACTCAAAAATAAAACCTCTTTAAAGCTAAAATTTTTAAGACATTCGTTAATCGCAAGGATTGTCTTTTCATAATACTTACAGTCGACTGAAAAGAGAGTTACATTATTTAAATCTGCCATTACATATTTAATTATTAATACTTTATATGTAAATCAATGTTTTCAAATTTTGGATTGCCGTATATTATCGAGAACATTGTTACTCCTGAAACTGTACGTATTAATAAATCAGATTTTGACATAAGTATAGACTCAATAATAACATCTTCACCCATCTGATACGGTGAGGTTAAACCTACACTATAGTGTATACCCCTATCATTATCACATCTAATTGAGTTGTAAGATTTTATTTTATTGCCATATCTCTTTTTAAAGGCAGCCACTGTACTATGTTCATCTGTGCATATTAATCCTAAATCGTATTGATCAAAAAGCTTATCAGCGCGATTAATGTAGTCATCAATTTTAAGTAAAGGAGCGTCTTTACCATGGTCTGTACCTCTTTTATGCATAGCAAAGTACTTTTCATTACCAAAATTATCACCTATAAACATATTAACTTTTTCGAGTATATGTTCTTTTACTTTGATATATTTAGTAGTAATATATTGTGCTTTCTCAATCATCTCTAGTGTTGGTCGAGGGTTATGACATAATTTTAACGCTAAATCATCTTCAATAAACACTACTTCTTCTTTTGGATTATTAATAATATCATCTCTATTAAAAGAGAATGGCTGATACAAATAATAATCCCATACGTTACTACCTCTAGAAGGTTCGAGATATAACATGTTGTTAGTATACTTTATAAATAGTTTATCCTCAGTATTATCCACAACAGATAGGTTATGGATAGCTTGCAATACGTAAGAAAATAAGCCAGCCATTCTACCGCCAGGTACTATAACATAGTTTTTCATGATAATAAATCCTCATAGTTATCCTCTATAAACATCTCTGGAATATTAAATCTTGAAACTCTCTTAAAGTTATCCTCGACAGCACTAAGCATACTACGGTATGTTTCTTCAGTGCAAGATTTAATAATTTCATTTAATTCTTCTAAACTATTAAAAAATAATACACCATCTGTATTAAAGTATTCACTTATTGTTTCACTTCCCCAGTATATAGGAATAGTTTTTGTAGCAAAACAGTCAAGTATTTTTTCAGTCCAATACCCGCTCTGAATACTATTTTCAACAGCTACTGAAAACATGTAATTATCTAGACCAATATTTTTACTACTAATACGATCACCGGTAATTGATCCAAACATATCAATTACACCTTTATGTGTATTATAAATTTGATGGCGTAATTGATGACCACTTGCAAAGTTTTTAAATGATGATATCATTGATATCTTTAATGTTTTTGGAATGTTTGATTTATCTACCCAGAAGGATCCATACGGCATAAATTTAGCGTTTTTAATATTAGTCAGCAGATCTTCATCAAAAGTTAAAATAGTATCAAACTTATCATGATTGGTTTCTACGTACCTATATGAACTACTGCAAATAGCTCTCGGCTCTAATAACCAGGCAATCCTTTTAACTGGATGATCTTTAAGTTTATCAACCATATGGAGACAATAGTCAGTTATAAAGACGCTATCACTTATAAGCTCGTTCTTATTCCACCATGAAAAATTTACACCAGGCATATTTATAATATCCCTGCCTTCAAAATTCTTATCAATTATAGATACTCTTAATTTTTCCATTTATCATCAAAAATCTTTTTTGCATTAATTGTTTGGATCTTTCTCTCTTCATCATCAAACAGCGCATGTGACTGCTCAATCTCATGAAAGACTTCTGCATCTCCGATCATAGCATGTCTAAGTCCTTTTTCCATTAAACACATCGCGTAATCATCATCTGCGTACCAAAAACTGAACCTCTCATCAAAGCTACCGCCAATTGCGTCTAGAGTTGATTGTTTTAATATAAAACTGTAACCGGTTAAGTGATATCGTGTCTTATACCCTTCATATATACCCTTACTACTATGAAGTCTAAATGTCATGTTATTATCCCACGGTGATACCGAGTCATATACATTTAAATGAGATACTAACGTACTTATTGTATTTGGATAATAGTAAACATCATTGTTTGTAATACAAATATTATTATGTATACATTCCCGCACACCGTAGTTTAAGAACTTATTATAATTAAACTTCTCATCTGGTACAATAATAACATCTATTGGCAGCTTTAGGTCCTTACCCTTAAGCCGTTTATTACTTTCTATTAATATAATGCGAGTATTGATATTATCACTACGCTTAATAGAATCTACACACCTCTTAAGCATATTATAATACTTTATATCTGCAGTATTAGATAGTATTATAACATCTACACTTTCCATGTCTTTATATATTGTTTAATTTTATTGCTATCCATTTTACATATCTTTTGATATTCCAATTGATTATTATTATAAAAATTATGATCACTTTTATCTTCTTCAATATTATGATGAGGTAAATGAAATAGATACGGTCTTTTAGTATTAACCATAACAACGAGCTTTAGTAACTTATGAGATCTTTGTATAATTTCGTTATCTTCATATCCCCAACCAATAAAATTAGGATTAAACCCGTTTATATCTTTAAAACAATCTTTAGTCATTATCAAACAACCTCCAACAGCTCTTAAATTACCTACCTCAAACATTTTATTTTTTTCTAACCTAGTAGGCTTATAATTTTTTGGTAATATTGTTAATAAATCATCATATGTCAAGGCCTTAGTTAGAGTCTGCTTTGATAAGTATGATAGATATATGGCTACTCCATTGTAACCTATAACAACATTATTTTTACTAGCCAATTCAATAGATTTTTTAATTGAACATTCAGAAACAAATACATCGCTATCTAAGAAGCATATTATATTATTTTTAGCTTCTCCAGCTCCTAGATTATATAATTTACATTTATTAAAAATATCATCTGTAGACTCTTTAACTATAATTTCACATTCTGGTATTAATGTTTTATAATAAGCTTTACAATATTCTAAATTTAACTGCCTCTCACTAGTATCTCGCCTATAAGCTATAATGAAAGATATCATCGCTTAACTTTCTTTAAAAAATTAACAACTTCATTAACTGGAGTATCGGGTACACATCCGCTCCATGCCGGCATTACTCCATGTTTTCTTTTAAAAATATAAGCACTATCAATAATACTCTGTTGCCAGTCATCTCCTCTTCTTATTGAAGAAGAATCTTCACTACAAGCTTGCTCTTCAATAAAATCTAAGCTATTAGCTAAGTCAGCCCACCACCAGTAAGGTGTACTATAACCAGCTTTAGCTAATCTATATGAATGATCTACATGTTCAAAATTATTTTTGTCAAACTCTTCATCAAATAAACCTACATCTTCCAGACACTTTTTAGTATAAAAACATACTGCACCAACAGAGTGCTGATTTAAGGCAATTTTAATATTTCCGTAATCGATTATCTTTCTCGGCTTTGGGGTACCTTTACTTATATTACCTTTATTAGCCGGGCCATGGTAAGCAAAGGACATATGCTCTATACCGGTAACTTGACTAGCTTTAATATATTCGTCAAAAGCATTACCCTTAAATCTCATGTCATCCTCCACGAGGAAAACATATTCACAGCCTCTACTCAGCAATTCCTTTAAAGCCTTATTCTTACTTTTACATACTCCTATGTTTTCCTCATTATTAATAATATCACAATCATAAAATGTTGTAATCGGAGTATCTCCGTCATTAATAATAATAATCTCATCATACCATTCTGAAGAGATGCTTTTAACGCAGTTTGCAAGAAATTCATTTCTATTGCATGTTATAATACCTATACCAATCTTTGACATTAT
>Ga0210003_1000835_pt1 | contig 27813 bp, 24 predicted proteins | sample LantaG_FD_182804 | JGI IMG/M metagenome (GOLD analysis project Ga0210003, IMG submission 182804) | Deep subsurface microbial communities from Baltic Sea to uncover new lineages of life (NeLLi) - Landsort_02402 metaG (SPAdes) (version 2) | ecosystem: Environmental > Aquatic > Marine > Oceanic >... | reverse complement strand
GATGGTACAAATATCTTAATCTCAGGAAATTTTGAGTATGATGTGCTTAAAAACGGAGATATTATTCAGTATCCGAAAGGAGACAGGAGTGCCCCTCCATCCGGAAAGATGCCGAAAAGAGGTTATTATTTTGACACAATAATAAGGCAAGAACCAATTGATGAGAATAAGCTCGATCCTAAAGAATGGGTTGAGCAAACATATTCCTTATATACAGATGAGGATCTGGAATATCTGGAGAAAATCTCTAAATGGTATTATGAGAATACTGACTATTCCTTGATAGGTAATTTCTGGGGAGCAGGATTTGGAGATATAGCAATTGTTATGGGACCCCATATTCTGCATCCAAAGGGGATTAGAGCTCCAGAGGAATGGTATATATCTTTAGTAACAAGGAAACAGTATATAAAAGAGATATTTCAATATCAACTTGAGCTTCAGATGAAGAATCTCAAGCTGTACAAGCAGGCAGTCCAAGATCGGATAGACGTAATTGTGATGGGTGGTACAGACTTTGGATCTCAGAGAGGCCCTTTTATATCACCAAATCTGTACAGAGAGATTTTTAAACCCCTCCATAAAACAATGAATGATTGGGTTCACAAAAATACAAATTGGAAAACCTTTTATCACACCTGTGGTTCTAATGTAGATTTTCTAGACGATTTTGTAAGTGCTGGGATTGATATATTAAACCCTGTTCAGATATCAGCAGTCGGCATGAATCCCAATTTTTTAAAGAAAAACTATGGAGATAAATTTGTATTTTGGGGCGGAGGTGTTGATACACAAAAAACCTTACCTTTTGGAACTCCTGAAAATGTAAAAGAAGAAGTTGAAAACAATATGCGCATATTCGGCAAAAACGGAGGGTTTGTATTTAATACCGTACATAACATACAGGCTACTGTTCCCGTAGATAACCTCATAACAATGTTTAAAACTGTGCTTGAAAAAGGCAGTTATGATTATTTAAAGAAACGAAGTCTTAAGAAATAGTTTTCCCTATAGTTATAAATAAATTAGAAAAAGAAGGGATAAATTTTACATAATGAAAAAAAGTAAAGCTATATTAGGAAATTCAATTGCAGTTAGAAGATGGAATATAAGTAGTATTTTTAAGCTACTTCGTAAGCGAGGTCCTATTTCCCGTATAGAACTAACTAAAATTAGCGGATGCAGTGCCGGTACAATATCTACCCATGTTAGAACTTTAATCAAAAAAGGCTTCGTGATTGAAACTAAAAAAGGTATTTCTTCTGGTGGTAGAAAGCCAATACAAGTAATGATTAATCCCAACAAAGCTTATATTTTTAGTATTGAGATTGAAGTTAATAAAATAAAGATAGTAATATTTGATTTAGAATTAAAAGTGGTAACGAAGAATATTATTCCTATAACTTACAAGAATGATTACAGGAAGACCCTTGAACAGGTATTTTTTGAGATGGATAAGATGATAGAAGAAAAGGATTTAAAATTAGATAATCTCCTGGGGATAGGAGTAGCAGTGCCCGGCTTGATTGATAAAGTAAAAGGTATATTAGAATTTGCGCCTAATTTAGGATGGAAAGATGTTCATATTTCAGAGATTTTTAAAGACAAATATAGCCTTCCGGTAATCTTAAATAATGAGGCAAAAGCGGCAGCTATTGGGGAAAGAGAATCTATTTATCCTAAAGTAAATAATATGGTATTTGTCTCTATTAATGAAGGGATAGGTTGCGGTATTTTTTTTAATGGTGGATTATACAGAGGAGCTAGTGGAAATGCCGGGGAATTTGGTCATATAATTATTGATACTAATGGTCCGCTATGTACCTGTGGTAATAAAGGATGTTGGGAAGCATTAGCTTCAGAAAATTTTATTGTTAATAGTTATTTAAAATTACCTAATAGTAATAAAGAATTGACTAAGAAAGAGATATATCAATTAGGCAAAAATGGCGATAAGAAAATAATGGAGATATTTAAGGAAGCAGGAAAAAATATAGGAATAGGATTAGTCAATATTGTGAATGGACTTAGTCCTGAATTATTAGTGATTGGTGGAGGTATTGTAGAGATAAAAGATTATATTTATGAGGAAATTGTCAAAAAACTTGAGGAAAGTGCTCTACCTATTTCCTATAGAAACGTAGAAATTAAATTTAGTGAATTAGGCAGCTTAGCTGCAGTTTATGGGATGGCTGATTTAATTATTAATAAAAGAATTAAATTCATTTAATATAGGTTTCAGAGATGAAGAAGGTCAAACAATAAAAGTTCTTTTTGTAAATCTATTATCATAACTATCTTATTATACAAGGAGTAAAAAAATGAAAGAGAATAAATCATTACATAGTATTTGCCGATGGACATTTAATGCGGGTAAGGGTGGTTTTGTCCCGGATGATACGAGACCGGAATGGAATTCTAAAAATCTAAATACTGTCGATATGATTAAGCTGGTAAGAAATAGAGTTGCCCCGAGATTACCGGATAATATAGAGTTAGGAATTGAAATGCATTATGATAATGAATTTGATGAGAAAACAGCCCCTGAAATAGCAGATGCATTGATAGATTCTAAGATATATCTGGCCATGGTAACCCCAGGAGCACATAAAAATTATGCTTATGGAGGTATAACTTCCTTAGATCCTGATGAGAGAAAATCAGCAGAAGAATTTGGGGAAAGAACAGTTAAACTTGCTTATGGACCTCTCAGGAAAGCCTGGCATCCCGACCCCTCAAAATGGCCTACTATAGTCATTTGGAATGGTTCGTTTGGTTATGACCTTGCATCTATAGGAATCTTTCAGATGTATCAGAATCTTAAGGAGAGTATGGCCAAACTATGTAAATATGAAGAAAAATTAGGAGGAGACCTCTATTTTGCCTTGGAACCCAAACCCAACGAGGGGCATCCGGCTCTTTTAATTCCAACTGTTGCCAGTGCCTTAGTCTTTTGGAATAAATTAGAAGAAGAGTTTAAAATATCTAAAGCTAAAAAGGGAGTTAATAAAGAATTTGGGCATTCAGAGATGATAGGTCTTGACCACATACATGATACCGTAGAGGAAATAGACAATAATGCTTTAGTTCATATGCACTTAAACAGTCAGGGTTATAATGATGGAATTATTCTTGGTGGACCGGGCAAATATGATATTGATCATGGGACGCGGGTAAATGGTATGAATATAGCTATAGCAGGTTTAATCCAGGATGCAGGTTTTAACCGTTGGAAAGGCCACGATATGCAAGTAAGGCCATATGACAATGAAGAACAAGGAATAGATAGGGTGATTAGGAGTGTATTGAGCTGGGAGGCATGTGCACAAGCTGCTCAAAAACTTGATAAAGAACAATTATTAAAATATCTTACTGCCCGGGAAACTGCTAAAGCAGAGGATATTATGAGAAAAGCCTTGATAAGTGCCCAAAACTATTTTGACCGAATGTATAAAGAGTGATTAGTAATATAAAGATTAAAGAATAGGTGTTTTATGGGTTATCTTTTAGGATTAGATATCGGTACCAGTGGAGTGAAAGCTCTGTTAATATCAGTAGAAGGTAAAATTATTTCCAGTAAAACAGTTTCCTATCCCCTTACCACTCCCCACTCCGGCTGGGCAGAGCAATCTCCCTATGATTGGTGGGAAGCCACTGTAAAAGTGATAAGAGAAACAATATCCAATAATCCTATTAACTCCACCCAGATTAAAGGAATAAGCCTATCCGGACAGATGCACAGTTCAGTCTTCCTTGATGAGAAGATGGAGGTCATCAGACCGGCCATCCTCTGGAGTGATACCCGTACCTCCGAACAATGCCAAGAAATTTATACCAAAGTTGGAGGGTTAAATCAATTAATCCATTATGTATCTAACCCCGCACTGGAGGGCTTCACTGCTCCCAAGATATTATGGTTAAAAGAAAATGAACCGGAAAATTACCAAAAGGTTAAACATATCCTTCTTCCTAAAGATTATATCCGCTATCGGCTAACAGGTGAGCTCTTTACCGAAGTCTCCGATGCTGCCGGTACTCTGCTATTTGAGGTAATAAAAAAGAGATGGTCCACCAACCTGCTAAAAAAATTAGAGATTAACCCAGATTTACTCCCTCCGATACTTAATTCCTTTGACATAGCCGGTAGGATAACTAAACCAATAGCCGAAAAGACTGGCCTTAAATATAAAACTCCGCTAGTTGCCGGAGGAGCTGATAATGCCTGTGGAGCAGTGGGAAGTGGAATTATCCAGGAAGGAAGGGTAATGGTCAGTATCGGTTCCTCAGGAGTAGTCCTGGCTCAGACTGATAATCCCCAACCTGACCAAGAAGGTAGGATACATCTCTTTAATCATGCCTGCCCGGATAGCTGGTATATGATGGGGGTAATGCTATCAGCCGGTATATCCTATGAATGGTTAGAGAAAAAATTATTTAACCGTAGCTTAGATTATACTAAATTAGATCAATTGGCAGAAGAGATAGAGCCTGGTAGCGAAGGGTTGATCTTCTTGCCTTATCTTTACGGAGAAAGGACTCCCCATAATGATGCTGATGCTCGTGGGGTATATTTTGGTATATCCGGAAAGCATGACCAAAGGCATTTTACAAGATCTGTCTTAGAAGGTGTAACTTTTGCCCTAAAAGATTCTCTAGAATTAATCAAAGATAAAGGGGTTAAGATTAAAGAGATAAGGGCTATCGGAGGGGGAGCAAAGAGCAGGGTATGGCAGCAGATATTGGCTGATATCTTAGGTAAAGAGATAAACCTACTAAATGTAGAAGAAGGACCTGCCTTGGGAGCTGCTTTGATTGCCGGAGTAGGTGTTGGTGTATATGGTAGTTTTGCAGAAGCAGTGAATAGGATTATTAAAGTTAAAAAGACTATTGTTCCCAGGATTCAAAATACTAACAGATATAAGCATTATTATCAGCTATATAAGAAATTATATTACAGTTTAAAGGAAGATTTTAGAGATCTGAAAAACTTAACCAATTCTGCTTATACTAAACTTTAAATTAACTGTTTATTAATTTTTCATAGAATATAGAATAAGGCTAAAAAAATTAGTTTATATAGAGCCGTGGAAGAGAATGATGTATAAAAATAAGATGCTTCTATTTGGAGCAGGGAATATTGGGAGATCATTTATCGGTCAGTTATTTTCACGTTCGGGATACGAAGTTGTTTTTGTTGATATTAATAAAGAATTGATAAAGGAACTCAATAAAAAAAGAAAATATAAATTAGTAATAAAAAGAAATAATCTCCCTGATGAAATTATTTTAATAGAAAATATAAGGGCTATAGATAGTTTTGATAAAGAGGCAGTTATTCGGGAAATAGCAGATGCGGATATTGTGGCTACCGCGGTAGGAAAACATGCCTTACCTCAAATTGTTCCGGTAATTGCTCAAGGGCTTCAATTGAGATATAAAAAAAGAGGGGAAAATCCTTTAGATATTATTATAGCCGAGAATATAAGAAATGGAGCGGACTATTTAAGAAAGGAATTAAAAAATATACTTCTTCAAGAATATCCTTTCGATGAGCTGGTGGGGCTAATAGAAGCAAGCATAGGTAAGATGGTCCCTCTAATGAAAGAGGAAGATAAGAAAAGAGATTTGTTGTGGGTATTTGCTGAGCCTTACAATACTCTTATTGTGGACAAGAAGGGGTTTAAAAATCCCCCTCCTCTCATTAATAATCTTTGGGCGGTTGAAAATATCAAGGCCTATGTAGATAGAAAACTTTTCATCCATAATCTTGGTCATTCTGCATCAGCTTATTTAGGATATCAATATGACTCAGAAATAACCTTTGTATATGAGGCATTAGAAGTACCAGAAATTTATAAAACCGTGCGGGAATGTATGAGAGAGTCAGCAATAGCATTGAATAGAGCATATCCCAAAGACCTTACCTTAAAAGATTTACAGAACCATATTGATAATCTACTTTTTAGATTTCAAAATAAATCATTAGGAGATACTATTTTTCGTGTAGGCAGGGATTTGTATCGTAAATTAGATAAGAATGAAAGATTGGTAGGACCAATGCTTTTGGCTCAAAGGCAAGGTACTCCTTATAATAAAATTAAAAGAGCATTTTATACTGCTATAGATTTTAAAGCAAAAGACGAGAAAGGAAATATGTATCCTCAAGATGAAACATTTTTTCAGAAAGAATATCCTAAAGAATTAAAACATATATTAAAAAGTGTTTGTCATTTATCCAGCCATCAAGAAGAGGAAGTAAAAGTTATAAAAGAAATAGTTAAAGGAATTTAAATTAACAAAAATATTTTATATTTTTTCAAATGGGAGAGATTTATGGATATAATTGTTGCTGGCCATATCTGTTTAGATATTATTCCAGATTGGAAGATAGGGGGTATTAAGACCATTATTCCCGGACATATTCTGGAAATGTCAGGATTAAAATTATCAACCGGTGGAGCGGTAGCAAATACAGGAATAACTCTTAAAAAATTAGGAATTAATACTACTTTATTAGGGAAAATTGGTTTAGATGCCTTTGGAAAGGTTATTTTAGAGAATTTACAAAAAGTAGACAAAACTTTGATAGAAAATATGATTATTAGTAAAGCTGAGATTTCTTCTTATACTATTGTTTTAAACCCACCGGATACCGATCGGGTCTTTTTACATTATCCTGGTCCCAATGATACCTTTACCGCCAATGATATTCCTTATGAAAAAATAAAAAATAGCCGTATATTTCATTTTGGATACCCTCCTTTAATGCGGAAATTTTATGAGAACGAGGGAGAAGAACCGGTAAAAATGTTCCGAAGGATTAGAGATATGAAAATAATAACCAGTCTGGATATGGCTATGCCGGACCCGGAATCCCCTGCTGGTAAAGTAGATTGGCAAAAATTCTTTAAAAATGTTTTACCTTTAGTAGATGTTTTCCTACCCAGTATTGATGAGTTATTGTATATGTTAAGATCAGCAAAGTATGATAAAATTTCTCTAAAGAAGGGAAAACTTGATATTAGAGTACTAAATCAATTAGCCCAGCAATTAATTGATTATGGAACAAATGTGGTGGTAATAAAGTTGGGTGACCAGGGTCTATATTTGAGGACACGCCAGATAGAAAAAGGTAATTTACCCTCTTTAATTAAACCCGAAGACTGGAATTATCGGCAGCTTTTATCTCCTTGTTTTGCTACAGAGGTTAAAGGAACTACCGGAACCGGAGATGCCACTATTGCCGGATTTTTAGCTCAATTATTAGATAGAGGAGAACCGGAAAAGTGTATTACCTTAGCCACCGCTGTAGGTGCCTGTTCTGTAGAAGCTGTTGATGCTACTGAAGGAATTCTCTCCTTACCTGAAATTGTAAAGAGAGTAGACTCTGGTTGGGAGCGTTTATCACTTTCTATCCCGATGGACAATTGGAAATATGATTATCAATATAAGATTTGGAAGGGTCCCGAAGACGGGGTTAGATGATTATTTTTTAATTTTAAAAATAGCGAGAAGAAGGAAGGGAAAAAAAATGAGGGAAGAAGAAAAAGAAAGGATAAAGGCAAAAGCTCTTGAATACTTTCAAAGGGCAGGTATTGCTCTTTCCCTAAAGGAGAAAGAAGATATAGAAATTGCCGATCTTGGTCTAAACGATTTTAAAAGAACTGGTCTTGTGTTAGTAGTATACATAAACAACTCAAGATATTGTGCGAAAGAGATGGTTTTATTTCCTAATCAAACCTGTCCTGAGCATCGCCATCCCGACCATGATGGTATGGAGGGAAAGAGAGAAACATTTCGTTGTAGATATGGTAAGGTATATCTTTATATAGAAGGTGAGAAAACCGAAAATCCCAAGACTCATCCTCCAGCTAAAGATGAGAAATATTATTCCGTATATCATGAGATTATCCTATTACCCGGGGAACAATATACCATTAATAAAAATACTCTCCATTGGTTTCAAGCAGGAGAGAAAGGAGCGGTTATTTCAGAATTTTCTTCTCCCAGCGATGATGCTAGTGATATTTTTACTGATACACGTACAAAGAGGGTGTCGAATGATTGAGGTTTTTACTACTTTAAAATTTTAAGTTTATTGTGAGGTTAATATGTTAAAAGTGGGAGAAAAGATATTATCACGTCAGGATATTTACCGATATTTTGGTAGCTTACAACAAATTGCTGGATTAAAACGCTTTACCTATAGTGAAGGGAAAGCTAAAGGGTTAGAAGCAGTAGAATGTCGAAGCGGTAGTGGCTTGCGTTTTGTTGTTTTATTAGATCGGGGAATGGATATTGGTCTGTGTGAATATAAGGGGATTCCTATAGCTTTTCGTTCTCCTGCAGGAGAGTCGTTTCCCTCTTTTTTTGAGGCACAAGGCACAGAGTGGCTAAGAAATTTTGGAGGTGGGCTGCTGGTAACATGTGGTTTAACTTATTTAGGTTCCCCTAACAATGATCAGGGAGAAGAGTTAGGATTACATGGACGCATTTCCAATCTACCTGCGGAAGAAATAGCCTTAGATTCTCGTTGGGAAAGAAATGAATGTATTTTTCGGGTAAAAGGTAAGGTGCGAGAGGCAAAAACTCTTTTTACCAATATGGTTCTTCAAAGAGATATTACCAACCGATTAGGGGAAAATCGTATTTTAATAAAAGACCAAATTACCAATGAAGGAGCCCATAAAACCCCCTTTATGTTTTTATATCATATTAATATTGGATTTCCTTTACTGGAGAAAGGTAGTCAATTTTGTGCCCCATCATTAGAAGTAAAGCCCAGAGATTCAATAGCTGCTGCAAGCTTTAGAGATTACGCCTTTTATTCTAATCCAATAGCTAATTATCCTGATACAGTATTTTATCACAATTTAAAAAAAGACCAAAAGGGATGGAGTAAAGTTGCATTGATTAATAAAAAAAGACAATTAGGAATTTATGTTTACTATGATGCAACATACCTTCCTAATTTTATTCAGTGGAAATTTTTAGAAGATGGTCATTATGTCACTGGTTTGGAGCCAGCAAATTGTTTAGTGGAAGGAAGATCAGTAGAGAAAAAGAAAGGGACTCTATTTTATTTAAACCCTGGAGAAAGCCGAGAAATCCATATAGAAATTGGTCTTTTAACTTCTATAAAAGAAATTGAAGAGGTCCAAAGCGAGTTGAAAAATTTTTAAATTATCTATTATCAGACTTTTTATTGATTAGATAAAGAGGAAATTGAGTTTGTTTGGTGAAAAATAAGTGAGTTATTTTTGACATTACTTTAACATATTATAGGAGGAAAAATGAAGTATAAAGTACCCTTAAAAAATCCTCGACCAAATATTAATAATTTCATAAAAATTATTAATGGTCAGTCTATCCCTAGCAGGGGGGTAGTTATGGAGTATTTAATAGATGAAGAGATAAGACATAAGATTTCCACAGAGCTTCTCGGTCTTGAGTGGGTAGGGCCACTGGAGGATAAAAATGTCCAGGAGAAATATTTAAAGAACTATATTGAGTTTTGGTATAGGATGGGCTATGATTATGTAAGATTTGAGTTAAATGTGGGATTTGTTGCGAAAATTAGAAATGTATCTGATACAGCTTTCCTTTCAAGGGGTATAAGGAAATGGGCTGAGGAAGGAAAGGGGACTATTACCTCCTGGAGGGATTTTGAAAATTATAAGTGGCCTCAAGTCAAGGACTTTGATTTTTCCCCCTATGAATTTATAGGAAAAAACTTGCCAGATGGTATGGGATTCTTTGTCTCTCATGGGGCAGGGGTCTTGGAAAATGTCCAAGCGCTTATGGGTTATGAAGGCTTATCTTACGCTCTATACGACAATCTTGACTTAGTCGAAGCTATGTTTGATAAAGTTGGTAAGACGATTTATGAATTTTATAAAAATATTGTGGGAATTCCCAATATTTATGCCTTCTTTCAGGGAGACGATATGGGATTTAAAACTGCTACTCTTTTCTCTCCTGAGACTTTGCGTAGATATGTCTTACCCTGGCACAAAAGATATGCTGAACTTGCCCACCAGCATAATATGCTTTACCTTCTTCATTCCTGCGGAAACATAGAGAAGATCATGGATGACTTAATAGAGAATGTAAAGATAGATGGAAAACATTCATTTCAAGATGAAATTAGGCCGGTAGGAGCGTTCTATAAAAAATATTCAGGTAAAATTGCTGTTTTAGGAGGAGTGGATATAAATGTTCTGGCTACCTACCCGGAAGATAAGCTGCGAAGATATATGAGAAACATCCTTACTATATGTATGAGTAAGGGGAAATTTGCCCTCGGATCCGGGAATTCCATTGCCAACTATATTCCAATTAAAAATTACCTGATAATGCTTGAGGAAGGATTAAATATTTAAGATTTGTCGTGATATATTTTTTAATGAGTATTTGAATTTTACACCGTTCCTATGCCTTTCCTATTGAACTGAAGGATAAAAAAGGAAAGATAAAAAAGAAATATAGATACCTTAGACTATATAACTCCATATAAGAAATTAGGGAGCATACATGGTGTCTGGGTATATCTAAAAGAAAGTGTAACTTTTGAAATGTTGGATAAAAAAGCAAAAAAATGTACGGATAATGAGATGGCTAAAAAAGTGCAGTTAGAAAGGAATAAATTATTTGATAAAATATCAGCAGCATGACTCTTTTTTTTCAGGCTCATCTTGCATTGGATAAGACTAAGACTTGACAAATTTCTAACATATAGTATTATTATATAAGATAATATAAATCTTAAATTAAGTATTAAAAAAGCTATTAAATTGCTTTGGTTAAAAGTAAGACCGTTAATTAAAGAGTGTGATATTAATCTCAGAGAGTCAGAAAATATCTCAAGATTTCTCTACAATTTCAGTTTTAAAACAATGCTGATGGTAAGGGACATAAACTATAGAACCTTTAAGAAATTGCTCAAGAAGAAAAAGCTAAAAAAAATAGTGGTTGATTAGGTCATAATGCTAGAGTACAGCATATTCCCGTTATTTACAATAGATAAAGTTTCAGTAAGTAAGTATAAGTAGTAGATACTGACATTCAGATTAAAATATGTATTTGTAGAGACTAAGATGATCATGACTACCAGGTAGGTTATATTGAAACTTCAGGAAGGGTATTTTTATCAAGAAGCATTTCATAAAAGCTGCCAAAGAACAAGACCAGTGGATAAAGGAAGAGATTTTAAAACAGACTATTTGTGGATAGCTTAAGAGTTTGCCATTTTTAATGGAGAAAAAATAAAAATAAAACTTTCTTTGAAAAGAGGTGAAGTAAATATTAAAATTTCTATGTGGATTCACAGATTTATCATAAAATTTATGAGAAATTTAGATGGATTTAGCAAAAAATCTGTATAAATATTTCAAACGCAGATTTCGGGTTGTATTAAATAGTTAGTTTTTGGGAGATAATCGTAATATTAAAAGTAAAAATTATATTAAAAACTTCATTTATTGAAAGAAGTTAATTATGGTCCTCCGAAAAAACATCTAACTAATTATTAAAAAAAGATAATTATTTTTAGAGGTGATTGAATTGTTAAATTTTAAAGATGCTGAATTTGTGAAAAATCATGCATTTGATTTAATAGAATTTTATAAAAAAAATGTTAAAGATGAAGAATATGGTGGCTTCTATTGTGCTTTTTTAGATAATGGTAAAGTTTATGATAACAAAATTAAAGATTTAATTTCCATTACCAGATTTATACTTAATTTTTCTTTTGGAATATTTTTAGGGGGACCAGAAGATTATAAAGATTATATAAGGCATGGTTTAGAGTTTTTAGAAATAATACATAGAGATGCAAAAAATGACGGTTATCATCAAATAGTTAGAAAAAATTTAGCTATTATTGGTAATAAAATGACTTACGGACAGGCATTTTGCCTATGTGCAGTTAGTAATGCTTATAAAGCTGGGATAAAAGAAGCTTATCCTTTAATCGAACGTATATATAATTTTTTAGAAAATAAATTGTGGGATCAAAAATATAATTTATATGTTGATGAATGTTCTAGTGATTTTAAAGAAATTGATAAATATAGAGGACAAAATTGTAATATGCATATGACTGAAGCAATGTTAGCAGCATATGAAGCTACAAAAGATGAGAAATTTTTAAACAGGGCATACGAATTAGCATATACTATAACTGTAAAATTAGCAGAAAAAACTAATGGAATGGTATGGGAACATTATAGCGAAAATTGGGAAATAGATTGGGAATATAATAAAAATGATCCTAAAAATTTATATAAACCTTATGGTTTCCTGTCAGGTCATTTTGCTGAGTGGAGTAAATTATTATTAATATTAGAGAGATATAAACCAGAAAAGTGGCAACTGTCAGTGGCCGAATCTCTTTTTGTAAAAGCATGGGAATGTGCTTGGGATAAAGAAAATGGTGGAATTAATTATGCATTTGATAAAAATGATAACACACTAGATACAGATAGATATTACTGGGTTTTAGCAGAAACAATAGCTGCTTCTGCTATTTTAGGATTAAGAACTGGAAAAGATTTTTATTGGGATGTATATAAAAAATGTTGGGAATATTCTTATAATTATTTTTTTGATCAAAAACATAGTGGTTGGTATAGAATAATATCTCAAGATAAAAAACCTCTAAGCGAAAAAAAATCTCCTCCTGGAAAAACTGATTATCATGTTATTGGGGCTTGTTATGAAGTAGTAAAAGCTATGGATTATTATAAATAGTTTAAATATTAAAACAAGGAGGTACCTTACAATGAAATCACGTGAAAGAGTAAAAATGTTAATTAATCATAAACAGGTTGATAGAGTTCCAATAGATTTAGGATCTATGCGCTCAACCGGTATTGCAACGATTGCGTATAATAATCTACGGAAAAAATTGGGGATAACTAAAGGTCTTGCCAAAATGTACGATTTTATACAACAACTTGCTTACCCCGAAAAAGAAATAAGAGATTTATTTCACGTAGACGTTATAGATGCTGGCCAGGCCTTTTTAAATAATGATAGTGAATGGAGAAAATGGACCTTAAATGATGGTTCAAAATGTTTAATACCTAAATATTTAAATGTTGAAATTGATAAAGAAGGAACAGTTTTACTAAAAAACAATGATAATTTTATTTTAGGGAAAAAACCTAAAAGTTCATTGTATGTTGATCAGTCTTATTGGGTATATAAAGATCTTCCTAAAATTCCTAATACTTTTAATGATAAAGATTTAGTAAAGCAGTTATGGGCAATCCCGTCTCCTCCATGGTATTTAAATATTTTTAATGATAATGATTATAAATTATTTATTAATAATATAAAGAAATTACATGATGAAACTGATTATGCAATAATGCTTTCAGTGGGATGTAATTTATTTGAAACCGGAAATTTTTTAAGAGGAATGGAAAATTTTTTAAGCGATATTTATCTGGACAAAAATGGAACAAAAAGGCTAATTGATAAATTAGTTGAAGGTAATATGAAATTTTTAGATAGAGTACTAAAAGGTGTCGGAGAATATGTAGATTTACTTCAATTTGGTGATGATCTTGGTTTACAGAATGGACCTTTTATGTCGCCGGATGTATTTAAGGAAATATTTAAACCGAGATATAAAAAAATGTGGGATTTTGTTCATAATAATACTGACTGTAAGATATTCTTACATTCCTGTGGCTCTGTATATGAATTACTTCCTCATCTTATTGATGCAGGAGTGGATGTATTAAATCCTGTTCAAACCACTACTGTAAATATGGAACCTGAAAGATTAAAAAAGGAATTTGGGAAATATATAACTTTTTGGGGAGGAGGGTGTAATACAAGAGATGTGTTGCCAAATAAAACACCCATAGAAGTTAAAGAAGATGTTAAAAGTAGAATTGAGATATTTAGTAAAGATGGAGGTTTTGTATTTAATCAGACACATAATATATTAGCAGACATTAAACCTGAAAATGTTATTGCAATGCTTGAAGCAGCTTATGAATATGGAAAATATTAGAAGTCCCAAGGGAGAAAATTAAATGAATGAAGATAAAATATTGATAATGAAAAATATAACAAAATCTTTTCCCGGAGTTAAAGCCTTAGATGATGTATCTTTTGAAGTTAAAAAGGGTGAAGTTCATGCTCTTGTGGGTGAAAATGGTGCGGGTAAATCTACATTAATTAAAATATTATCAGGTCTTTATAAGCAAGATTTGGGGCAAATTATTTATAAGGGCAAAGAAATTGAGGTAAATTCACCAAGGCAGGCCAAAAATTTAGGTATTAGTACTGTTTATCAGGAATTAAACTTATGCTCCAATTTAACGGTAGCTGATAATATTTTCTTGGGAAATGAGAAAAGTAAAACTATTTTTCAATGTATAGATGACGATATGCAAGTTAATAAAAGTAGAGAGTATTTTTTAGATTTATTAGATTCAAGAATTGATCCAAAAATAAATATTTCTCAATTAAGTATTGCTCAACAACAAATAGTTGAAATAGCTAAAGCGTTATCGTATAAAAGTGAATTAATTATTATGGATGAGCCCACTTCTTCACTATCTATTCATGAAACAGAAAAGTTATTTGAAATAATACATAAATTAAAAAATCAGGGGAGATCTGTTCTTTATATCTCACATAGGTTGGAAGAAATTTTTAAAATAGCTGATACTGTTAGCGTTTTAAAAGATGGAAAACTTATGGGAACAAAAGCCCTTGAAGAACTTGATTATTCAGCAATTGTTAAAATGATGGTTGGAAGAGAAATTAAAAACAAATATTATAGGACAAATATAGAAGAATCTAGTAAGAAGCAGAAAGAATTATTAGAAGTAAAAAATTTATCGAAAAAAGGATTTTTTGAAAATATTAATTTTACTTTAAATAGTGGAGAAATAATAGGTTTTTCTGGCTTGATTGGCGCAGGTAGAACAGATGTAATGAAAGCTTTATCTGGGCAATTAAAATTTGATAAAGGGAAAATAATAATTAATGGTGGGGAAAAAATAATTAATTCACCTATTGATGCTATAAAATTAGGTATAGCTATGACTTCAGAAGATAGAATAAATGAAAGTTTATTTATGAATTTTAATATTAGGGAAAATTTAACAATTTCATTTTTAAATAATATTAGTAAATATGGATATATATTGAGCAGCAAAGAAAAAGAATTTACAAATGATTTCATTTCAAGACTTAATATAAAACCGGCAAATTCAGAAGTACCAGCAATAACAATGAGTGGAGGAAATCTACAAAAAATAGCCATAGCTAAATGGCTTGTAACGGAACCTGATATATTAATTATGGATGAACCAACAAGAGGTATAGATGTAGGTGCCAAGGCAGAAATTTATAAATTAATAAAAAATTTAGCTGAACAAGGCAAGGGCATAATCTTTATATCTTCAGAATTGCCAGAGATATTATTACTTTCCGATAGAATTTTAGTAATGAATAAAGGTAAATTGGCAGGAGAGCTTTTAAATAAAGATGCAAATGAAGAAAAAATATTAGAGCTAGCAGTATAAGTTAAAATAAATGAAATAAAAGAAAGGATAGATAAATGGCATTAAAAGAAAATTCGACAGGTAGCAAAATTAAAAATATTTTAGGTTTATTCTCTGGTACTAGAGTAAGAAATATGGGTGTTTTTTTTGCACTAATTGTCTTAACAGTTTTTTTTACTTTTTTTTCTCATGGTCGATTTTTTACAATAAGTAATTTTTTGACGGTTTCCAGACAAGTGTCTTTAGTAATGATTGTTGGTGTTGGAGCCGAATTAGTTATGATAACCGGTAATATCGATCTTGCTGTCGGTTCTTATTTAGCATTGTCAGGTGTATTGGTAGCTGCAATGTTACGTTATGGAATCTCATGGTACTTGTCCTTAATACTAATAATAATATTTATGGGGCTAATAGGGACATTAGTAGGCATAGCAGTTGCTAAGCAAAAATTAAATTCTTTAATTGTAACATTAGCAATGTTAAGTATAGCAAAGGGTGCGGCATTAGCGTATACTGGCGGGATACCTATATTTATAAAAAATCAAACATTTATTGCGATTGGTAACGGTTATTTTGGTCCAATACCTATCCCAGTTGTTATAGCTTTTTTTCTTTTAATAATCGGGCAATTTGTATTACAAAAAACTAAGTTTGGCCGGTATATATATGCTGTAGGAGGTAATATGAAAGCAGCAATAGCTTCAGGAATAAATGTAGATAGAATTATTATATATACATTTGCAATTACTGGCATGTTGTGCGGTATTTCTGGTTCTATTTTGGCTGGCAGACTCTTTTCTGGAAACCCCACTGTTGGCCAGGACTTTAATCTTGATGTTATAGCATCTATTGTTATTGGTGGTACAAGTTTACTAGGTGGTATTGGAAATATGTGGGGACTTTTAATTGGGGCATTTTTAGTAGGTATTATTGGGAATGGGTTAACTATACTTGGCGTCTCTACATTTTATCAAATAATTGTAAAGGGCTTGATAATATATATTGCTATATTTATTGATAAACAAACGCGAGGAGCAAGATCATAAGGAGTATTAAGAAGGAATAGAGTATTTTTCTTTGCCTAAAAACAGAACCGTTGATCAAAGAGTATGATATCAATGTCAGAGAGCCAGAGAATAACTTAAGATTTTTCTACAATTTCAATTTTAAAACAAGACAGAAGGCAAAGGACATAAGCTTTAGAACCTTTAAGAAGCTACTCAGGGAGAAAAAGTTTAGAAAAATAGTGATTGACCAAATCATAATGCTGGAGTATAGCGTCTTCCTGCTATTTGCAATGGATAAAGTTTTAACAAGTGGGTACAGATAGTGGATACTGATCTTCAGTTTAAAATATGTCTTTGTAGCAGGTAAGATTGTAAGGATTACCAGGCAGGCTGTATTAAAGTTTCTAGAAGGGTATCCTTGAAAGGAGGTGAAGTAAATATTAGAATTTGTATGTAAATTTGCAGATTTATTCTAAAATTTATGAGGAATTTAGGTAAATTTAGCAAAAATATCTGCGTAAATATTTCAGACGCAGATATTGGGTTTAAAAAATAAAGGAGAAGGGAAAATGAAATCAAGAAAACTTATTACATTAGTTTTTATTGTTTTGATGATAGCTGTAGTATCGGTTAGCTATTCATTTGCTCAAGATGCGAATAAACCTGTAAAAATTGGAGTAATTCAGATAACTTTGCAACATGAATATCAGGTAATGTTAAATAGAGGGTATTTAGATCAAGCAAAGAAAATGGGGCAAGTAGAAGTTATTGTAGGAGTAAATGAGATGCAACCAGATAAATGTCTGAAGGTAGCCGAAGATCAGGTTGCAGCAGGAGTAGATGCTATAATCCTTGCACCTGCTGATCCAGCTAGCTGGAAAGCTGTTTTGGAGCTTTGTAAAAAAGCCGGTATACCTTTAATAAATGATGGATCACCTCAACCTGTAGAACCGGGTATGACACCCTTTATCGGTACTGATAGTTTTGGGGGTGGCGTATTAGCTGGAGAATTTGCTGCTAATTGGATAAATGAAAATTTAGGTGGAAATGCAAAAGTAGTTGGTTTAACTTTACCTACTTTTACTGATTGTGTAGCAAGGAATGAGGGCTTTAATAAAGGTTTAAGAGAAAATGTTAACGGCGAGATAACACTCATTGAACAAAATGGTTCTGGACTTAGAGATAAAGCTCTAGAAGCAATGGAAAATATATTACAAGGAAATCCGGATGTAGATGTTCTTTTTGGCTGTAATGATGATTCTGCTCTTGGTGGTATGAGTGCTATGCAAGCTGCAGGTTTAGACAAAAAGAATCATTTAGTTATGGGGGTTGATGGTACTCTAGGTGCTTTTAATGAAATAAAAAATGATACTATGATGCGTTTGGATATTGTACAGCAACCTTATTTATATGCACAAATGCACATGGAAAGAGCTGTTAATCTAGCCAGAGGTCTGCATACACTAGATTTTTATCAATCAATGGGGCCTCTTTTTATTAAAACCCCAGTAGTGACAAAAGAAAATGTTGACAAATGGATAGAAAAAGTTTCTGAAATAATGCCTAAATAAGTAAAATATCTGGATCAAATAATAATAGGAAACTTTCATATTTAAAATATATGAAAGTTTCCTATTATTCTAATCTGAACCTCCCCCGCTTTACTGAAAACCAGGTTAAGAGTTATAATCAAATTAAATGAGGTTCAGAAGGCATGGGGGTAATTCGAAGATAATATAGTAAAAAATTTAAGAAAGATGCAGTAAAGCATAGTCTGACATCGGAAAAAAACAGTGGCAAAAATAGCCTATGCCCGGGGGATTGTCCATAGTAATTTTAGGAGATGGTGTGTCCAATATAGCCAAAAAGGAGAACTATTCTCCCCAGGGAATGGTAAGTAAAGGCTCACTCCGCAAGAAGAAGAGATTAAAAAGTTAAAGAAAGAGCTTTATGATGTCGAACAGGAGCAAGATATATTAAAAAGAGCTAACGAGAATCGAAGTCCAAAGAGATATATTCAAATATATCGAAATATTTTATAACAGAGAAAGATTACCTTCTTTTCTTAGATATAATAGTCTTGAGGAATATTAAAAAATGACCATGATCGTTTAACAAGCTGTTCGCTTTATTCGGGGAAGACCAATGTCTAATTTACCTAAAAGAATATTAACCATTTTTATTTATATATTTTCAATAATTGCATTAGTTACAATTTTAATAGGCTTTATAGAAAATGAAAATTCTGACTATATGAATAATGATCAAATAATGAATAATGATCAAATAATGAAAATGGTATCAAATATATATAATTTTATTGATAATGGGGAATATAAAAAGTTATATAATATTGTTTTAGAAGGTAAATGGAAATCAAATAGTAAAATTGGTGAGAAAAAAGTTTATTTTTTGGATGGAATTTTAGATCGGGATAGTTTTTTAAAACAAAATATAGATGACTTTGGGAGTAATGGGTGGCGTATAGATTTTAATTCTTTAGAAATATTAAGTGTGAAAAATATAGAATTGCAAAAATTTAAAGACGAATATTTTGAAGAGTTTATGATTTTGAAAAAATATAATTCTACTAATAGTAATAGTAAATTATATATAGTTACACTAAAGGGATATACTATTGGAAGTTGCTCGATAGTTAATTGGGAGAAAAAGCTCCCAATCTTTTTTAATGGAAAGTATTTGAAAGCTATTGTCACAGGAACTCCAGAAGATCTTAAAGCAATACATAGAGAGCAATGGCTAACCGAAATAAATTTTAATTTAAAATGAATGGAGGTAATAATGAAAGAAAATATTGTTTATTTTGATAATTCTGCAACATCCTGGCCAAAACCTAAAGAAGTTTTAAAATCCATTAAATATTTTACAAATGAAATTGGCGGAAGTCCAGGTAGATCAGGACATAGGATGTCTATTGAAGCAAGCAGATTGGTAGAAGAAACTAGAGAAGTAATCGGAGAATTTTTTAATTATGATGATACTTCCAGGATAGTTTTTACAAAAAATATAACTGAAGCATTAAATATTTGTATTTTTAGTTTGTTAAAACCAGGAGACCATGTTATTACTAGTTCAACTGAACATAATTCTGTTATGAGACCTTTAAGATTTTTAGAAAAAAAAGGCTTAATCATTTCTATTATAAATTGTAATCCCAATGGAAATATAAATGTAAGTGATATAGAAAAAAATATTAATAATAATACAAAAATGGTTATTCTTACTAATGCATCAAATGTTATAGGAACGATTCTTCCTATAGATGAAGTCGCTAAGATTACTTATAAACATAAAATTCCTTTTGTTATAGACTGTGCCCAGACTGCAGGCGAAATACCTATAAATATCAATTTAAAAAAGTATAAAAATTGTGTTATTGCATTTACTGGACACAAATCATTGCTTGGTCCAACAGGCACCGGCGGCATGTGTATTGGAGAAGATGTTAATCTTATGCCAATTATTTTTGGTGGGACGGGAAGTAAATCCGATAAGGATGTTCAACCTAATTTTTTACCAGATTATCTCGAAAGTGGTACTTTAAACATTCTTGGATTAGCAGGATTGAAAGCTGGGGTGTCATATTTATTAAAAATAGGTTTAGATAATATAAGGAATCATGAGAAACTATTATTATCAAAATTTATAGAAGGTGCATCAAAAATAAAAAATATAATTATATATGGGCCGAAAGATCCAGATGCTCAGGTTGCTTTAATGTCCTTTAATTTTAAAAATATAAATCCTTCTACTGCTGGATTAATATTAGATAAGAAATACTCTATTATGTGTAGAGTGGGTTTACATTGTAATCCTAATGCTCATAAAGTAATTGGTACTTTTCCTGGAGGAACAATTAGATTTAGTTTCTCATATTTTAATTCTTTAGAAGAGATTGATTATTCAATAAATGCTTTAAGCGAAATGAGTAAAATAAAATGATGAGTGGTGTGATTACTTTTTATTCTTCTCAGCAAGTTATGAAAACAGAAAAAATATTAAAAAAGTACAATTATGAAGAATTATTAATACCCGGTCCACGGGAAATTAGTCCAAATTGTGGTGTAGCTATTTGTTTTGATTATAGTAAAGCAGAAGAAATCAAAGAATTATTTAAAAAAGAACAAATATTGTATGAAAAAATTTGTTATTATCCGGAAGCAAAGAAAATTTCAAAATGGTTTTAGTTAAATTATTTTTTAGTTAATTTTTATTAACCCCTAAAAAAGAAAGTACCTTCTTTGAAGTTGATGATGGTCAAAAGTTTTCCTGCTCTCAAGAAGAAGTCCTATCGGGGAAACCATTTTTGAATCCGGTGATATTGTGTAAGTTCTATAGGTTTAAATGAGAATAAAATAAGAAAATATGTAAAATATCAAGAAGAAAGAGAAAGGAAAGAAGAAGACCAACAGGAATTTAGCCTTTTTCAGAGACCTGTTGAAACCACCTGCTCAGCAAGGCGGAGTCCTTACTTAAAAATTTGTTATATGAATAAACCTGAAAAAGAAAAATCTAAATTATTATTTTTGACTTCTCCAATATTTTTTGGCTTTATAGTGGGAAGTCTAGCTGTTTTAGCTCAACCAGTTTTTAAAATTCAACCGCCTCAAGCATATGGCATTTGCATTGTTTGCCATGCTAGAGATTTACTTAATTGGTTAAGCATATTATTATTTAAATACAAACTTGATTCAGCTGAAGCTACTATAACATTACCATTATTTACAACTATAGGTATTTTTTTTGGATCTGTTCTATCGTCAAGATTAAATAATGAATATAGATTTATTAAAACTGAAAATTTAATAAAAATGTTCTTTTGGGGATTGTTAGTATCAAATTTTGGATTAGTTATTATGAGTTGTCCTACTAGACTGGTACTCCGATTTGCTTTCGGAGATCCTTTTGCGTTACTTTCAATAATTGGTCTTTTAGCAGGCATTTCAATTGGAGTAATTTTTTTAAAGAAAGGATATTAAATATAAAATGAGGTTAGTAATTGGAAGTATTTTCATAGGTTTAGTAATAGGATTTTTAGGACAAAGATCAAGGATGTGCTTTATAGGTGGTTTTCGTGATTTTTTATTGGTAAAAGATAAAGAATTATTAAAAGGTACTATATCATTTTTTGTTTCAGCTTGGTTAACTATATATATTTTAAACTTAATAGGGTATTTATTTCCCATATTAAAAGAAATTACAAATGTTAAGTTAGGTAATTATCCCTCAATTTCGAATGCATTTTTAAGTAAATTTGGAGCAATTAGTATTATTGGTGGATTTGGAATAGGGTTATTTTCAACTCTTTCAGGAGGTTGTCCCTTAAGACAACATGTTTTAGCGGGTCAGGGAAGGGTTGAGTCAATAGTATATTTAACAGGCTTTTATATTGGAATTGTTACATATTATTTGCTTATAGTAAGATTTATAGGAAAATTACTTTAAATTACATAAAATAATAATAAAAATAAGTCATAATTATTATTAAAATTATAATGTTTTATTTTTATAAATAACAGGTAATATCCAAACCGGGAAACCTTTAACGCCTGGCCCGTCTTCGTGATACTGAATATTTCAGCCTGTTCCCGAATAAAGCGAAATGAATCTACGGTTTTTTTTCAGAAGATGGCCAAAGCTTTTTTTAATATATTTCGCTCTTACCTAACATCATAAAGCTCTTTCTTTAGCCTTCCGATCTCCTCTTCTTGTGGAGTGTGCCTTTGCTTACCATTCCCGGGGAAGGCCAGTTCCCCGTTTTTGCCTATATTGAGCACGCCATTTCCATTAGATTACTATGGGCAATCCCCAGATCTTGGGCTACTTCTATTACTGTCTTTTCTGAAATCAGACTGTGTCCGACTGCATCTTTCTTAAATTCTTCACTATATGTTCTTCGATTTCCTTCCATATCTTCTGAACTTCCTTTAATTTAATTATAGCCCTTAACTTGGTGTCCAGATTATATAAAAATATTAAAAGATAATGGTATCAGAATAAGTATGTCTGCCAAAGACAATCCATATGATAACGCCTTTGTAGAATCATTCTTTGAAACCCTAAAACAGGAGGAGGTATATCTATGGGAATACGAAATCTTTTCTGATGCAATAGAAAGGATTCCCTACTTTATAGAAGATGTGTATAATAATAAGAGGTTGCATTCATCTTTATACTACAGGCCTCCAGAGGAATATGAGAGGTTATTGGCAAAGGATAGCTCTCAGGAATACATGTTGTGTTAAGGCTTAAAGTGTCTAGCCTGAGGGATTCACTCCATTTTTGCTTTCTGAAAAAACGAGGGGAATATGTGAAAAGATATCTAAAGATATTAAATATATAGAGCTATCTTCAAGGGCTGATTTTCAAGAAGAATTTGTGGAGGCTATGTTTTTCTAATTTTGTTAGTTAAGAATAACTTCAATTAGTCGGAAAAGGAACCCTTTGTTAATTACATTTACCATTATTTATATTTTAACATTTCTTTATTAACCAGATTTAATGGCCTTCCTCCTTCTAAAACTCTTTTTACTTCCTGGGCGGCTGATTTTCTTAATTCTGCTTCTGCTTCGACTGAATTCCAGGCTACGTGTGGGGTATATATTATATTATCATTATTCATTATATCATTTAGTGATGGTGGGTCTTTTTCTAATACGTCTAATGCTGCTCTGGCAATTTTTCCATTTTGCAAAGCAGCATACAATGCTTTCTGATTAATAATTTCTCCCCGACTAGCATTAACTATAAAAACTCCCTTTTTCATCATTTCAATTTCCTTAAAGTCAATCAGGTGTTTAGTTGATTTATTCAAGGGACAATGTAGAGAAATAAAATCTGATTGATGTAGTAGTGTTTTGAACTCTACTTTTTCTGCCCCATATTTAGATATTAATTCATTATTTACAAGAGGATCATAAATAAGGATGGTTAATCCAAAGGGACGAATTTTTTCAGCAACTCTTTTACCAATATGACCAAAACCGATAATTCCCAATACTTTATTTTTTATTCTAAAAATAGGGTCGCCGATTAAAGGGTCCCAGGATCCTTTTTTGATTGATTTATCATATACTAAAATATTTCTTACTAAATTTAATAATAAGGCAACAGTATGTGTTGATACTTCTTCTATACAGTAATTAGGTACATTTGCAACATATATCCCTTTTTGAGTTGCTGTATCTAAATCAATATTATTTACTCCAACTGCGTATTTGACTATGACTTTACACTTTGGTAAATTTTCTATTACTTTCTTTCCAATTGGAACATAAGAAACCAATAAGCCATCCATATTTGAACCAATTTTAATGACATCTTCTTCGGTCTTGCAATGGCCAACAAATACCTCTGCATTGATTTCGGCAAGAACTTCTTTTTCTATATGAAAATTCTGATGATAAGGGTCGGTTATTAATACTTTGAATTTCGAATTCATTTTTACTCACATTCTAATAATTATTTTTAAATTTTCCGGTTTATTATAATTATCAAGCGCTCTTTTTATATTTTTAAGTGGTTCAACCGAAGTTATTAAAGGAGTCACTGATATACGATTTTCCTTTATTAGCTTTAAAGCAATACTAAAATGAAAGGGTTTGTAGGCGGAGCTTCCCATAATATTGATTTGTTCATAATGTATTTTATTAGAATCAATTAATAAATCCGGATTTTTGATAGCACTTCCAAAAATAAAAACTGTCCCCTGTTTTCTGGTAAATAAAAAACACTCTTTTATGATGTCTTCTTTAAAGACAGTAGTTATAGCGACATCAACACTTTCAGAACAGGTTTCCTTCGCGATAAATTTTTTTAAACCTATTTTTTCCGGGTTGACTACCGTAGCACCGAGACTTTTTGCAATATTTCTTCTATATTCGTTAATTTCGCTAACTATAACTTTTGAAGCTCCTTTTAATAAACTTAGTTGTAGTAATAATAGACCCATTACACCTGCGCCGATAATTACTATTATATCTCCTAACCCAATATTACATTTCTCAATAGATTCTATACAGCAGGCAATGGGCTCTAAAAATGTAGCTTCATTGGTGGAAAGATTTAAGGGGAGCTTGATTAATGCTTTATTGGCAGATTCTTTATCAACGGTAACATATTCCGCAAAACCTCCGTTTGATGACCTTTGCTTATTTTCACATAATTCAAATAAACCTCTTTGGCAATAACTGCAATATCCGCAATTAACGGCGTGAACAACTGCTACTCTATCTCCCTTTTTAAAATAATTATTTCCTTTAGGGATAGCAGCAATATTCCCTACATACTCATGCCCCAATATAATAGGAGGATTACAATAATGGCTTTGTCCTTCCTGATATGCTTTAACATCAGATATGCAAATCCCACATGCAGCAATTTTTATTAGAATATTACCCTGATTTGCAGGTAAATTTACTTCTTCTATCTTTATATTCTTTTTTCCGTACAAAACAGCTGCTTTCAAAATTTTCCTCCTCAGTTGTGATTAAAAAAAATCTTTAGATTTCTCCCAATTCTTTAAATAATTCTTGGTTATTTAGATATAGTTTTTTATAAATAGGAAATAAAGGTGAATAATAATTATGATGTTTTTCCATATCAGGATGGAATATTCTATCCGTATGCACCATTTTTTTTACGGCTTCATTAAAACTATAGATTTTTAATCCCATCATTGCTAAGATTGCTCCGCCTAATAATCCACTTTCACAAACTTTGGTTGTAATAACTTTTTTTCCCAAAATATCAGCTTTTATCTGATTTAAATAATTATTTTCAGCCCCACCCCCAGAAATTCTTAAAGAATCAGGAATGTGATATTTATTAGAAATACCTCGTAAAATTTCAAAATTCTGTAAAATACTAAATCCGATGCCTTCTAGTATAGCTCGATAAAGATCAAATCTGGTATGTTGGCTATTCAATCCAAAAAATATTCCTCTTGCACTCGTATCCCATATAGGACTTCTTTCTCCTTCTATATAAGGGAGAAATATTAAAGGATTCATTTTGGGAAAATCGTTTTTTTTATTTTTAAGCATTAATTTATTTGGGCTTTTATCACTTCCTATAATATTCTTTATAAACCAATTTATAGATTTTCCACTTGCTTGAGTTGCTTCAAAGATAATTTGGAGGTTGTTGTAAAATGGATAATTAAAATAGGGCTGTTTATTTGTTCGGGATAGATTAACTTGTTGGTCAATTGAAATTCCAATAATTTCAGAAGTTCCGCTAATATTATAACACATATTCTTTTTGGTGATTCCCGTACCTATTATACTGGTGATAGAATCCATTTCTCCAGCAATAACTGGAATTTCTTTAGGCAGACCTATTTCTTCTTCTAATGATTTTGTGGTAGTTCCAATTATACTATAGGAAGGCACAGCTTTAGGGATAATAGATTCAGGAATTTCTAACATATTAAGGAACATGGAATGTATCTTTCCGGTTTTAACATCTACAAAATCTCTACCACTTAAAAGGCTGGTGTTATATTCCCCTGTTAGCCTGAAGTTTATATAATCTTTAGGTTCAAGAAGTGCATAGACTTTTTTTATGGTATCGGGTTCGTTATTTTTCAGCCATAATAGTTTAGCAATGCGGGAGTTCGGAGTAAGGGGAGAAGTCATTATCGATCTATAAAATTTATTATTTAACCTATTTTTAATATATTCTACTTCCTTTGCAGCTCTACTATCCTGCCAGATAATAGCTGGTCTTAAAATTTTTCCTTGCTTATTAATGCAAACTAAGGTGGGACTATGTCCGCAACAAGCAATACCAATAATAGAAAATTTGGGGATTTTTATATTTTGTTTTTCCTTTAAAATTTGATAGATCCCAGATTTTACAACGTCCCACCAATCTTCAGGGTCTTGCTCTAAACTGTTAGGTTTTAAGTAATGAGTAGGGTAACTAGTTTGGAAAGTTTTTACTAATCTCCCTTTTGAGTTAATAGCAGCAACTTTTACTGAACTTGTACCTATGTCAATGGCCAGGATTACTTCCATAAGATTGTAAACCTTTCTGTAAATAAGTAAAAATTATTACTTTTCTTATTTATATATTTTTATGCTAAGATTTGCAAATTATCTTTATTAATCTATATTCAAGAAAATTAATTTCGAATAAAGAAGACGCAACTTTTTCTATTTCAATTACTCCATTAAACTAAATTGATTATTAAGCTAATTAATTTTCTTGACATAGTATAATAATAAATGTATTATTTTTATAGAACAGCGTTCAATAAAATATTTAACCGTGTTCTTTATTTTACCATAAATTGTTGATTAATAGAAAGTATTGGGATATTTTTATTATCTCTCTATTAATATCAGAGATTTAAGGTGATAGAGATAAATTTATAATAAAATAAATATTTAATTAGGAGTAATATGTAATGGGAAAGAAGATAATTCAATCCATAGATCGAGCTTTGCAAGTTCTTGAGTTATTTAGTTTAGAAAAATCTGAGTGGGGGGTAACTGAAATAAGTAAAGCTCTAAATATATATAAAAGTAATGTACATAATGTTTTAACAACCTTAGCTGAAAAGGGTTTTGTAGTAAAAGATTCTAACACGAATAAATACAAGCTCGGTATAAAATTTTTTGAGTTGGGAAGTATAGTTATTAAAAATATGGATTTAAGAAAAATAGCCCATCCCTATATAGAAGAATTGTCTAAAGAATTCAACGAGACAGTACATTTAGGGGTTTTGGACAAGGGAAGAGTTGTTTCTATAGAAGGGGAAGAATCTGATAAAAGTTTGTGCTCCCATATTGAAATAGGGAAAAGAACTCCTCTTCATTGTACCGCAATAGGGAAAGCTATAATGGCTTATCTTTCTGAAAATGAAATTAATTTTACAATAAGGGAAAAAGGGTTAGAAAAATTTACAGAAAATACTATTACCACAAAAAAAGAACTCGAAAATGAATTTAAAAAAATTCGAGAACAAGGATATGCAGTAGATAATATGGAACATGAAGAAGGAGTCCAATGTGTGGCAGGACCAATACGAGATTATACCGGAAAAGTTATTGCTTCTATGAGTATTTCAGCTCCAGCATTTAGAATAAACGAAAATGATATACCTATTATTGCTAAGAAAGTAAAAGAGTATTGTGATTGTATTTCTGAAGGAATGGGCTATACGAAATAATTAGTAAGATAGAATAGTGAAAATAATTATTTAAAAATTAGGAGGATTTGTAATGTTTAATAAAGAAAAGTACGGAAAA